>Ga0315338_1002216_pt1 | contig 20053 bp, 11 predicted proteins | sample ASW8metaG_FD_204518 | JGI IMG/M metagenome (GOLD analysis project Ga0315338, IMG submission 204518) | Ammonia-oxidizing marine archaeal communities from Monterey Bay, California, United States - ASW #8 | ecosystem: Environmental > Aquatic > Marine > Coastal | place: USA: California | collected... | reverse complement strand
ACCTGCGGCAACTGATTGTCGGTGAACATCTTCAACGTCGAGGCTCCAGCACCCGCTTGATACTGGACAGCGCCATCCCCCGGATCCCAGGTGATTGAGTTTGCAAGGATATCTGCCTTGAACGCATTAAGATCAGTGAATTCTTCCGAGCGTCCCATCTGAAGCAGCACGACAGCGTCTTCGTCGTCGAATTGAAACCACTTCCCTCCTAGGGGGGCAACCGTAGTACTGACGGTAGTGACCTGATAGGAAGCAGCGCCGCTGGGCAGAAGACCTTGGACTGCGAAGTACGAGTTGCCGTCTCCGCTCTCGCCGAAAACCCAGCCGCCTTGTTCTTGATAAGTAAAGTCGCTGGAAACGTAAACTCTCATTTGCTCACCCGCGGTCGCATCTTGCTGTTTTCGGATCAGTACGGCATTCTCGTCGCCTACCGCTTGCAACTCTTGATAGCCAGTCCTCTCATCGGAACCGGGTGTCAGTTGGACGACAACCCGGCTCTCGGGCGAGGTGCCAGTGATGGCTCCCATCCAGTGGTTCTGGGTGTGGATTCCCATGTATTCTTCCGTCTCGTCAATCGTAAACCAGCCCAGCACATAGTCGGGTGTCACGTAACTCGTACGCAGCATTGCCGAAGTTTCGGCGGGATGGTTATAAACGATTTCCCCGTCAATGATTTCACGTTCCCCCTGGCCAAGGCGGTTGGTTACGTACTGAAAGGTGCCTCGCTGTTGTTCGTCGGTACCAATCGATTGAATAACCGAGGGCACACGATAGTCGGAGGTCGTAGCGCCGAAAGTATTCAACAGATGCAAACCATCCGGCAACAGGGATAGCCCGGATGAAGGTTCTCCTGTGAACAAATAGAGATAATTGGCGCTGCGATCCTGTTGGGGATAGAAGCTTCGATTCTTGTAAGCCCTGACCTTGGCACCGCCACGCATACCGTGGAGTGTCTCCTGGGCCATGTCGGCGAAGATTAAGTCAGTGTAATCATCGGCGAGCTGACCGAGTCGGTCATCCTCAGCCAGTTCCCCGATCGTGAAGACCGCGCGCATGGTAACACCTTGGTAGGTTGGTGAGGCAACCTCCACGGAACCACCCTGGCCAGCCCTGCGCTGGAAGTAGTCCATCAGATTGTTGGTCCACTTGGCGTAACGTTGCTCGGGAATATCTCCACCTACATAAGTCTGGTCCGCATAAGCAGGGTCGTCCTTGAGCAGCTTGGCTGTTGTTAAGTAGATCGAACGGCGATGCAGGTCGTGATTGTCGCTACCAAAGATCCGCAATTCATCATCGAAATCAAGCGAGGGCATGTCGCTCGTTTCGGTATTAACCGAGTAGTTGTGCAGAAATTGGTTGATCAGGCTCTTGTTAGCACCTGTTACCTGGCTGGATAGGTTTGGGTCAAGCGCCAGGTAACCGAGGGTGGGCATATCCCAATAGGAGCCGATCGTCGCGGGATCACCCATGGCTGTGTCCCACAAAGTGGCGTTGTCTGTCAGATACTGACCAAGTGCTGCATTGGCCTGATTGATCTCGGCACTATCCTTGTTCAGCGCCATCGCGGCGTACGCCCAATTGAAAGTTACCGAAGCCTCAACACCCAGCAGAGCCGAGTCGTCGAACTCTTGATAGAATGCTTCCAGGTATTCGTTCTGACGATCCGCAACACCATCGGCCATTGCCACCGTGCCGAAAGTAGCGAGTGTGCTACAAACCAAAACGGTGGTCAGAGAAAGCAGGGTCGACCACGGGTCGAGTTGTTTTAAGTTATGGAATGGCATTCGGGCTTGCGGCCTCCTAGGTGGTGGGTCGCTACCGACGACGTGTCGTCAACAGGCCCAGCGAGACCAGTATCCCCATTAAAATTGTCGATGGTTCCGGGATGGAGGCCGCTGCTATAGCAGGTGCGGGAGGGCCAAAATTAGCTTCCCAGTCGGCTAGATCGCCGACCATATTGTCGGTTTGCCACAGCAAGAAGTCCGCGCCGTCTACCTTGTTATCACCATTGAAGTCGCCCGGGATACTGCTGCCAACAAGAGTAGCACTCATCTGCGTTATTCGCATATTGCCAATGTCCGAGGCGGTACCGTTGAAGTCGGTGTTCATCATGTGTACGCCGAGCGATTGGAGATCCGAAAAAGTTGATCCAAGAACCCCTGTTCCGACGGGTGTAATATCTCCGGAGCCGACTTCTTCATAGAAGTAATTCGTATCGGGATCAAAGGGATACCAGGTCTCGCTGAATGGATTGAGAACCTTGCTGCTATTTTTGCTCCCCGAAGTCCACTCTGAAATGAACCAATCGCTCCCCTCTTGGGCCAGCATTCGAGCACGGCGAATCCCGTTGCCCTGGACCGTTGTTCCAAATCCCCATGTCATAGAAAATCCATTGGGGTCATCGGCAAAGCCAACGCTGCCAGCGGTATCGAGGCCGTTGAGAAACTCAGACTTTTTCACATGGGGAGTAAATGCCATGCCCATGGACGAAGTGCCGGGCTCGTTGGTCATCTGCAATGCGTCCGTACTCGCAGCGTAGCGAAATAACCTGACGCCCGTTGGCGAGGCGGTTGTCGAATAGTTTACGGTTTGTGCTCCGACGTGAAGCTTATTGTTCTTGCCAGACAAGCCTGGATACCCAACGATATCGAGCTGAACAAAGTATTGAGGGGTATCGATTGGTAGAAACTCGCGTGAGTCGGTATTGGAGTCACTGTTGAAATCTCCTAGATCCTGTTGAAGCAGCACTTTTAACGCAGAGTTTCGGTTTCCAAGTCCACCATCGTAGTCCCCTCCGTAGTCTAAGCCAACAATTGGAGTAGCTTGGGAATTGCCTGCAAAGGCCAGTAGCAAAACGACCGTTAGTGCAAGGGTCGTAAATTTTCTCGCACCGGTCATGTATTTTTTCAAGGCTTTCATTTCAGTAGTAAACCTAAGAAACGTGCAGGGTCAGATGGAGTGGACACGGTGCAGCCTTCTATTGTACCGCTGGCTAGAGGCAGATTCAAAACCCCTTTCCTCCGATGAGGGAGGTAAGCAAGATTAGTGGAACGCCGGGGAGTGTTCCAATCTTTCGTTGTCAACAACAAGTCGACGATATCAGAGGGAGGGGTTTTGAAATTGCCTTTAGCTAAAGTGTGAGAAGAATGCTGCTGTCACAGATTGTTGTGATTTTTGTAGGATTGTTTTGATGTTTATTGCAGTAACAAATTGTCCTAAAACTTTTCGACAAAAGGTTTTTTTCCGTCCCAGGTTAGTTCAATTAAAATTGATTCAGTCGGCTCGGTAAGGTCGTATTCGATACCCGACGTTTCTGCTTTGGCATATTTCATGGGGGCGTGCCAACGTTGCGCTACTTCACCCATGGGTTCGGTACCTCTGACACTGACTTGGTATTTCCCGGGAATCACCCCATCTTCTGGTTCGTAGCAGGTAAGGACAAAGTGCCCCTCCTCATCAATAGCCCCGCCTGACACCCGACCGTTCGTTGGCACAAACAACACGGATCCGAATTTAAGAGGCTCGCCATCTATCGTTACACGCCCAGAAACGGCAACGCGTTCCGGCCTTCCTTCTGAGCAGCCGCTAGACAGTCCGACAAGAGCGAAGAGCACACAAAACAATCCTGCAAACTGAATTCGCTCTTCCTTGATACAACAATGCATCTTCCCGTGCTCCATTGATATTTTAAGTTAGGGTAATTCTGGTATGTCGCCATTTGCGATCGTGGCAAGCTGTTTGTAAACAAGATGATCGATCGAATCTTGAACGAAAACGACGTGGCCATCTCCAAAGGTGAAGAGAGCACCGCCCGGGTGTCGGCTAGCAAATCCACCGTTAAGTCCGGGCGACATCAATCCAGCACCCGCATCCACACCAGACGGAAAATTCAGCGGAGTGGCCGTCGAGCGGATGGTCACACCACGCACTCCATTCGTCCAAACGTTGATGGATGTGATTTGGTCCCCTTCGATCGTTTCGCCCATGAAAAGCGTATTGCTTGTGCCGTCTTCAATCTCTCGCAGCTTTGTTTGGTGTTGATACAGAAATACTCCGTCATTGTCGTATTTTGTGGTGATCCGATTTCCAAAGAGGTCGTCGCACGCGTACCCAGCTCCGCAGGTTCCTGCACTTACGGCATAGCTACCAACCGCTAATTCGCCTGGGACCCCAGTATGAAAGGTGGCGTAAGGCGACAATGCATCGCTAGGGCAAACTAGTACAGCAGGTTGCGTAGCAAGTGCCTTTTGGACTCCTGGATAGTCAGTTGCCCATTTCCATGGTTTCGGACTAGCTTCCCAGATCGAAATCTCGTCGATACGAAATAGCTCGAAAAGTGGCTGCTGCTCGATGTATGGCAATATCTGCACAAAAGCACTTGCCCCATGATAGGTTTTGTAGAAACCAAGTGCATTTGCCTCATTATCTCCACACTCATGAAAAGTGTCAGGCCAACTACCATCGCAGCCCATTCTGCCAGCAGGCAGAGCCCCCCGGGCTTGCTCATGCAACAACAGGCCCAGTCCAAGTTGCTTCTGCTGACTGTTGCATTGAGATCGCCGAGCTGCTTCACGTGCAGCCTGTATCGCTGGTAGCAGTAAGCCAACAAGTACACCGATGATGGCGATCACCACCAATAGTTCGACAAGCGTGAAACCACACCGAGTACTATGCGTACTTCTTTTTTTGATTTCCTGAGTCATTGAAAACAGGCCTCCATGTTACACCAACATACCACTTGCAAATGCGGTATCTCAACTTAGGAATGGTTACTAAATAGGAAACGGCGTCCCCGGCGAAGCAGGCACGTGCTGGCAAGTACCAATGCCAAACAGGCGGTGGATGGCTCAGGGATAGTTGCTGCGGCTACTGCTGACACTGCTGGTGCCACAGTACCGAAGTTTGCTTCCCAGTCAGCCAAGTCGCCAACTGAATTGTCGTCTTGCCACAGCAGGAAGTCAGCTCCATCGACATCGCTGTCAAAGTCAAAATCACCGGGAATGCCATAGGTGGGCGGTGCAAAGCCAATATAGACCTCGTCAATCAGGCCATCGAACCACCGAGCATTATTCTCCTTGTTACCCACCGTGATGCTCTTTCTTTGAAGTTTCACAGTGCCATTGAGCGTTCCGGTCACGGTCATGCCGTCCACGGTCAAGCTGATTTCGCCATCGTCAGCAAACGCGGAAACATGGCGCCATTTAGCGTTGGTGTCGCCGTCGTCTCCAAATAGGTCAAGGTCGATAGAGATCTGGTCAGCGCCACCGCCAGAGTTCCATACCGTTAAACCTACGTTACCGTTTGTAAGATTGACGTCCCAAGTGCTTGTGGCTTGGACCAACACATTGATGCCATCCTGGTCTCGTTCGCGAAACCAGAAGTCGGTATACATGGTCGGGAATGCGTTCTCCGGATCGACGTTGCCTAAGCCATCATCACCATCGCCCAACCAACCTAGGATAGAAATTGCCTGCTGGTTCGTGCCGTTGAAATCGAGCGCTTCCCCAATGATGCCCCCGCCGCCGGTCGTCAGCGTCGGTCGAGTAGGTTCAGGGAACTGGAGGAAGGTTTGGCCTAGAAGTAAATCTTGGTAGTGGGCACGCGGGTAGCTAGAGTCGTCGTCGAGAATGGCGTCCGACGTAAAGCTACCGCCGAAGATGTTATCAGGGACCGTTAGGTCATCGAAGACCTCTTCCATGTGCCACAAGGCATGCGTGTCGGGGCTATCCACGATGGGTGTCGCGGCACTGGGACTACTAGCAGCAGCGAAAAGCAGGAAGCTAACAGCACTGAGCCCAATTGATTTTTTCATGGCTTATCTGTAACCTTGTCTTGAGAGGAGTGATATGTCTCGGAAGGGGGGCTGATTCGTCAAAGTAAACTGTCGATTAGTAAAAAGGAAACGCCACAGCGTCCGTTTCGTTTCTGTGACGTTTCCTTGTGTGAGGTCTCCCTACATGTCGTTATGATCTGCGGCGACGAAGCACAAATGGTGCAACGAGACCCAAGGCCAAGATGCCGGTCGCGGGTTCTGGTATCACGTTCGCTCGGCTGACGAGCACTTCATCAACTAAACCAGTGAAATAACGAACCTTGCCCTCTTTGTTGCCGATCGTGAGGCTTTTGTTCTGCTGTAACAGTGCGCCTGGCGAGCTGCTTGCAACCACGGCACCATCGAGCATCAGAGTCTTGTTGCCGGCCGTGTCGTGCCAAGCGGTAACGTGCCGCCAGTCTCCGGGAGCGTCCAGCGTATAAGACAGAATATCGGCACCACCAAGGTCGAGCCAAGTGATAAAGTTCAGCGTATTGTTACCCATAGAAACTTCCCAAGTGCTTGTTGCAGTGACAAGAACCTGCGCGCCAGTCTGATGAACTTCTTTAAAATGTAAATCAACCAAGACGGAATCGAGGCCGTTAGCCGCGCCAGCCCAGCCCAAAATGGAGTACGACATGTCGTCGCCGTCGAGATCCATGGCTTCGCCATAGACACCTCCGCCAGCGGCGGTCAGCGAGGGTTGATGAATCCCGCCGGCAAAGTCAGCAGGTGTGCCGAGTAGCTGATCGCTATTTCGGCCTGGATTGGCACTGTCGTCGTCCAGAATGGCGTCGCCAGTGAAACCTCCGGTAGGTGTATCTGTAACGTTGGGAGTAATGGCTTCCATGTGCCACAACCCGAGTACGTCAGGGCCGTCAACAAAAGGGGCAGCTTGTGCATACGAGCCGGCGGCCAGAAGCATAGCTACGGACAAGATAGTGAACTTTTTCATGATCATGAGCTCTCTAATTGGGTTTAGTGTTTGTGAAAAAAGAAACGCTCTTGCGAGCCAAGAAGCGAAATACATACGCCCTACGGCTCACTCAACATTTAATACGAAGTACTTGTAAAAGACTATTTACTGAGAAATTCGATGAGAAACGCCCCCCCCGGTGGCCTAAAGTGAGTTGATGTCAAATTACTCTGAAAAGGGGCTGTCCCATCCTGACGAGGAACTACCCGATGCAAGGTAATGTCCGCCCAAAACGTAATCTTTGCCTAAAAGCTAAAAAATTATTGAGAAAGACCTTCTACTCGGCCTCTTACAATTTGGATCACGGCTTCAATTCTGCAGAACGGGCCTCACATTGGCCTGTTGAATGATTTAACAAAGTCAAACTTACAAGACTGAGAAGTACACTGGTTTCGCCATATTTCTTTATTATTATGGCAAGTAATCAAAACTTGCCCAATTGAGTAGAACGCAAAAATTCTAAGCTACTGCGTCAGGCAATTTGCTTTTTAAGGGGAAAACCGTCAAACGTTGCATAATACCGCAGCAGGATGTGGCCCTTTGTTGCATCGAAAAATGCCTGCTTCAACAGCATCTTCTCGACTAGGAACACTAATACGGTGTGAGGTGCTGGCAGGGGGAGTGTTCTGAATTCCTTTTCACGACGGATGCCAAAATGCTCGCTAGCATACCAAACGTTGCTAGCTTCGCTGCAGTCGGTGCGGCTTTCTTGCAGCAAGCCAGTTCGGCCGGCACACAACAGGCAAACCAAGAAATATGTGAAATATGTATTTAGGACGACAGGAATTCCCGATTGCGTACATTACCCTTACCCACAGGGACCACCAGTGAGAACGATAGGGAGTCAGTGGCATGGCGAATGACAATCCCCAAGGTGAACCAATTCCGACACGCGAGAGCGCTGAGGAATTTACCAATTTGTTAACAGCCAACCACGGCCGTATTTTCGGAGCCATCTATTCTCTGGTCTTGAACAGGGCAGATGCGGAAGATCTGTATCAGCAGACGGCACTGGTGTTATGGAAAAAATTTGACCAGTTCGAGTTGGGATCCGACTTTGGAAGTTGGGCTTTAAAGGTTGCCCGCTTGACGGTTTACAATTTCATCCGCACGAAAGGCCGCGGTCGGGTGTTTTTTAGCGAAACCTTACTGGAAACAATCCTGGAATCGCAAGAAGCTCAGGCGCCCCAGGAGATACTGGCTCGCAGAGATGCACTACAGAAATGCTTGCAGAAATTGACCCCGGTTGACGCCAAGCTGGTTTCCCGCTGTTACGACGGCCAATCCAAGATTAAAGAGGTGGCGGCAGACGAAGGGCGAAGTATCAACGCGCTTTACCTGACGCTGCACCGAATTCGAAAGACACTTTTTCGCTGCATCGAGCATCGGCATAAAATGGAGTTGGAATGATGGAACAGGAATATAATTCAGATCGATTATTGGAGTTGGTTTCAGCTGCTCTTGATGAACGACTAGACGAAAGTTCACAGCGAGAACTGGAATCGCTCTTGCTCGCCGATGAAAAGGCGTTGCAGGAATTCACGCATTTCGTACAAATGCACTGTGATTTGGGTTATCACGCTACTTCCAATACCGCGTTACAGAACGTGCTGGAGAGCATACAGGGCAATCTGGCTGAAGGCCGGGGTTCTGCGGCTGAGTTGGAAGCTTTGTCCGATGGTGAGGCAATCCAGCTCGCAATACGAACGGCCCCATCCGCCGATCAACCCTCCGTGAGTCTTCCCGCTGGCGTAGATGATTCCAAATCTAAGCGATTTTTTCGGTACCCTGCACGGATTACTGCTGCGGTACTGCTGCTTGTCGGAGTTGTGGGTATCTGGTCGACGACAAAGGATCCTTCACCAAGTAATCCTACTCCCCTGGTTGCTTTTCGGCCGCCACAGCCTGTCGCAAGTATCTGCCAGTTGGAGGGTGCTAAGTGGGCAGGTGAGACTACGTACGCCTTGGGTGAGTTGCTGGTAGAAGGTCAGACTTTGACTTTGGAGGAGGGGCTGGCTTACATCAGCTTTGCCTCCGGTGCGGAACTTGTCATGCATTCGCCCAGTACCCTCAGCTTGCAGTCGGGCGACCGAGCCACTTTGACCCATGGAAATGTGACGGTCCTAGCGGCCGAGTGGGCCAGCGGCTTTCAGGTCGATACCGAAACGCTGAAAGTGGTTGATCTAGGGACCAAGTTCTGGGTGTCGGCCGATGAATCTGGGAGTGTCGAAGCCCATGTGGTAGAGGGTCAGGTTCGAGTTGAACCTTTGACATCGAAGCTGGCCGGTCGGCGCAGCCTGCTACTCTCTCAGGGAGAAGGCGTCCGAGTCGAGCATCAAGGCGATCCGCTGCGACGACTCGTAGCCCAACAAGTCGGGTTTGCAGCAGAGTTCTCCGACTTCCGTCCCTACAGACCGATTCCAATTCATAACACAGGGGTTGGCTTGGCCTGGGGGGATGAAGACTCTCGCTGGCGAATAGTCGCGGGCCCATCCGGCGGCGACTATGCGGGGCCACAGTATGCGGTTGTTTGCCAACCTGACGAAGAGTACTTGGCTAACGTCCCTGACAGATCTCAATGGATCGCTGCCACCGAAAATCTTCGGCCTGGGTGTACCCCCAATTCCACCTACACCTTTGAAACCCATTTTGACTTATCTGGTTTTGATCTGTCGACCGTGGTCATTGTCGGTCAACTGCTGGCCGACAACGGGATCAAGGCGGTGCGTATCAATGGCGAGCCGATTGAGTTCACACCGTGGGTCGACAATGCTCCGAATCAGAAATTTCACAAATTCCGCAAAGTGGAGATCAAGCAGGGACTAGTTTCTGGCAGAAACAAAATCGAGGTCGATCTGTGGAACGGCATCTATTCTAGTGGCGGACCATCGCCTAACCCGATGGCACTGCGAGCTGAGTGGGAAGCTTATGGCCGACCCATTGAAATTGAGGAAGCCATATAAGTGTTGTCGACTTTGAGACCTCTCCATGAAAATGAAATAGTCATGATGAAACGGTGTTTTCCTCTCTTCATTCTCATAGCCCAATGGAACTTACTATTTGTGACAATAGGTTCTGCATCGGCAGAGCCATTTGCTCCCAAGCAGGACACACTGCCCGTTGCGCCACCCGCAGACGCTATTTCGCTGCTCGATGACGCGGGCAATTGCAAGTTTGTCAGCATGGCCGGCGAAGCAATCAACTGGAAACTCAACGAGGGCGTTCTTACTGCCGTCGATCGCCCGCACATCGATCATCCAAATCACATAGTGTCGCTGCTGCACTTCCGCGACGCGGACATCCACGTCGAGTTCATGCTCCCTGAACAGACCGACGGCAATAGTGGCATTTATATTCACGGTCATTACGAACTGCAGATATTTAATTCTCTAGGGAAAGACGAGCTTTCGTTTAAAGAAATGGGAGCGATCTACAAAATTAGCCAACCGTTGGTTAACGCCACCAGGCCCCCTGACGATTGGCAGGTGCTTGACATTCGCTATCGTGCACCCGTCCGGGACAACGCCGGCCAGATTTCAGAAGAAGGTTCCCTCACCGCTTGGCTGAATGGCCATCTGGTGCAGGATGAGGCCCGATTCGGCGAGCCAGCTTCGCAATACCATTGCTACCGTTTCGGCGCAACACCGTATCTCGACGTTATAGGGAAACGCCAAACACGAACGATGACCGGCCCCGTCTTCCTGCAGGAGCACCTGTGCCCGGTAAGTTTCCGCAATGTGTGGGTCCGCCCGCTGGACGACGCAGCTTTTTTCTATGACCCCGATGCTCCGAGTAAATAGACAGCCCAGTTGTCTTATTAGTTTGACAACAGTAAGTATTAATAGAAATGCACCTGATGAATATCACGTTTTTATACCAAACTCTCCGACAGGCCTGGGGTAAGCTTCGAGCAAAACAGTTCGCCAAGCTGGCCGCAATCACCTGGCTGCTCTCCACCTGGGCATTCTCCACCCCCACCTTGGCCCAACGAATTGAAACAGCACGACGTGCCGACAAGCTGTCGACGCCAGGTGACTTCCTCCGCCAGGGCTTTGCCGCCCCACCTCTCGAAGCTCGCACCCGCTGCATCTGGTGGTGGCTCAACAGCAACGTCACCCAGGAAGCCATTACCCGCGACTTGGAGCAGATGCAGGCGAAAGGCTTCGGTGGAGCCCTTCTATTCGATGCCAGCAGTTCCAGTTTTAAAGACAGTACGCCCGTCCCACCAGGTCCCAAGTTTGGGTCGCCCGAATGGCGTGAACTCTTCCGGCACGCGGTTAGCGAAGCCAGCCGTCTGAAACTGGAATTAAGCTTAAACATCCAAAGCGGCTGGAACCTAGGTGGCCCCGACGTCCAACCCACCCACGCGGCTAAACAACTCACTTGGTCGGAAACCACCCTGCAGGGGTCGGATACGTTTTCGGGGAAATTGCCTGCACCAGAATCTCGGCAAGATTTCTATCGCGATATTGCTGTGCTGGCCTACCGGCTGCGCGACCCAGCCCCCCACCCACCCATCCAGCAGCTAGAGTTGAAGTCCGCTTATAAAGAAATCGGTGGCTCCGCCCCCGACTGCCGCCCGTTGTTGTTTGATGTACCGGCCACTCCGAACGAGCATGACTCGCGCTGCGAAGAGGTGCTGAATCTGACGGATCGGCTCGACTCGCAGGGCAAACTCGATTGGGAGGTGCCCGAGGGGACATGGCAGGTACTCCGTTTCGGTTACACGCTCACGGGGGCTCATGTCTCAACCTCCAGCGATCATTGGAAAGGTCTAGTCGTTGATTACATGAGTTCCGAAGCATTGCAGGACTACTGGGACACTCAAGTAGAACCATTGCTTGCAGACATCAAACCCCACCTGGGCACAACACTCACCGCATTGTCTACAGATAGCTGGGAATGCGGTGGCATGAACTGGACCCCCGACTTTGTCAGAGAGTTCACTGACCGGCGTGGTTACGACCCGTTGCCCTACCTGCCTGTCATCGCAGGAAAAATAATCGAGAACCGTGACGTTAGCAACCGTTTCCTAGCCGACTTGCGTAAGACAATCTCCGATTGCGTCGCAGAAAATCATTACCAACTGTTTGCCGACCTGGCACACCATCACAACCTGATCGTTCATCCCGAATCAGGAGGACCCCATGCCGGCCCCTTCGATGCTTTGAAGTGCCTGGGACGCAACGACATTCCGATGAGTGAATTCTGGGTCCCCTCGCCCCACCGACCTCTTCCAGAAAATCGTTTTTTTGTCAAACAAGCCGCCAGTGCAGCACACATTTACGGCAAACAGCTTGTTGGTGCCGAGGGTTTTACTTCCATCTATGTGCACTGGAATGACGTGCCTTGGAAATCATTCAAGCCGAGTTTCGATACCGAAGCTTGTGCCGGACTGAATCGATTGGTCATCCATACCTTTACCTGTTCTCCACCCGAAATGGGCTTGCCCGGCCAAGAGTATTTTGCTGGCACGCACTTCAACCCTAATGTCACCTGGTGGGAGCAAGCAGGAGCGATAATCAAATATTTCAACCGTTGCCAGTTCCTCCTTCAACAGGGAGATTTCATTGCCGACGTCTGTTACTACACTGGGGATCATGTTCCTAATCTCTCGCAGCGCAAAGCGGCCGATCCTGCCGGAGTGCTGCCCGACTACGACTACGACACGATCAATGAAGAACAATTTCTGAAAATGAAAGTAGCCGATGGCAATATCCTCCTACCCTCTGGCATGCGATACCGCTTGCTAGTTCTCCCCGACCACAAAATTTTATCGATACCAGCGTTGAAAAAAATAAAATCGCTGATTCATGATGGCGCTACTGTACTCGGCCCCAAACCGACACGTACAGCAAGCCTCACGTCTTTTTCTGAAAACAACGATTTGTTCCAACAACTCACCACGCAAATCTGGGGCAATAGCACAGCCCCTTCAGGGTCTCAGCAGCTTGGCCGCGGACAGATTTTATGGGGTCAAGATTCGCGCAAGGTACTTGCGAAAAATGGCGTAGCCCCCGATTTCCAATTCCACGAGACCTCCGAAGGTGGGCTGAAAGAAAAACCAGCAAGCGGTCTAGTCGATTTCATCCATCGATATTTAGAGGATCAGGACATACACATCTACTTCCTAGCCAACCAGAGCGAACGAAATCTGAAGCTCCAAGGAAGCTTCCGAATCTCAGGAAAACAACCCGAGCTTTGGGACCCACTGACAGGAAAAATTCGTAAAGCTACCGATTTCCAACAAACAGAGGGCGCAACATCAATGCCTCTGGAATTCGCTCCGTATGGATCGGTATTTGTTGTTTTTCGGAGCCCCATAGCTACCGACGCCTCTGGATCTGGAGTGCCAAACTTTCTTAACTATGGACAAGCTCACCAGATTGAAGGCCCATGGACCGTGCGTTTCGATCCCAGCTGGGGCGGTCCCGAATCGGCCCATTTTCCTGAGCTGGTTAGCTGGTCTACTCATGCCGATGAAGGCATTCGACATTACTCGGGAACAGCGATCTACCTCAAGGCATTTGAGCTCCCTAAACGCCAATACCAACCAGGGCAGCGTCTATTTTTAGACCTAGGCAAGGTGCATGAAATTGCGAGCGTACGACTCAACGGCAAGTCGCTAGGAATCCTTTGGGCAAAACCTTTCCGAGTTGAAATCACCGATGCCGTACAACCTGGCATGAACAAATTGGAAATCACCATGGTCAACAATTGGCCCAACCGTCTGATTGGCGATGCAGACAAGCCTCTCCAGCAAAGATTGACAAAAACAAACGTTACTAAATACACCAGCAAGACACCACTTTTTGACGCGGGGTTGCTTGGCCCCGTACAATTGCTGCCAGTGGAGTATTCGTTCTCTCCTCAGAGAAACGTACGAGTTGATTTTCCTACTAACGTCGAAGGTCAGGCTGCCCGTGCCATTATCTGTAGCCCAACGACATTGAGGTCGTCGGACTGAGAGTTATAATCCGCAAGGATGATGAAAATGAGCTGGAAGTTAGGAAGGAGATCAAATTGTTCGCGTTAGGAACCAACCGATTAAAGCAGTCCCCCCCTACTTGGACACGCGTGCTGCTTTTCGCCTCATTGGCGATGCTCAGCTTTGCTACAGTGTGTCGAGCGGAAAAAACTGTGTCGCCTGCTGCAGCACTTTCCTACAGTCGGCACGTGCGTCCGATCCTTTCTAACAATTGCTTTGCCTGCCATGGGCCCGATGAGGAAGATCGCCAGGCGGATGTGCGTCTCGACGTGCCAGGGGAGGCAGACCTCGAAGCAATGTTTGAGCGTATCACGTCGAACGATCCCGAGGTGATGATGCCTCCTCCGGATTCGCACAAGAAGCTCAGTGCTGGGCAGATCGAAACCCTCAAGCAGTGGATTGCCGAAGACGCACCGTACGAAGAACACTGGGCTTTTGTAACGCCGCAGAATCAGGACATGCCGCTTCCGGAGGCTATTTCACTTCCTGAGAATGGCGAGTGGAGCAACCAGCCAATCGACCGTTTTGTTCTAGCTCGCTTGCAGCAAGCTGATCTGCTTCCCAGTCCCCAAGCCAGCAAGCGATCTTTGATTCGTCGCGTCACTTTCGATCTCACCGGCTTGCCGCCAACTCTGGAGGAAATTCAAGCATTCCTCGACGACTCCTCAGATCGCGCTTACGAGAACCTCGTCGAACGCCTCTTGGCGAGTCCTCAATATGGCGAACACATGGCCAGATATTGGCTCGACTTGGTTCGCTTCGCCGACACCAACGGCCTGCACCATGATCACTATCGCGAGATGACGCCCTACCGCGACTGGGTCATTCGCTCCTTTAACGAGAATCTTGCCTTTGACCAGTTCATAACCTATCAGCTTGCCGGCGACTTGTTCGACGAACCGAGCATCGATCAGCAGATTGCCTCTGGTTTCAACCGTCTGCATCTGATTATTGATCGTGGCACTGCGCTTCCAGAAGAGAGTTTTATGCGCAATGTTGTCGATCGCGTCACCTCCGTTGGCACAGCCTTTCTTGGACTCACTGTGCAATGCGCCGTTTGTCACGATCATAAATACGATCCTATTACCCAGCAAGATTTCTATCAACTCTACGCCTTCTTCAACAATTTCGATGGGGGTCCCGAGACAGGAGGTCGTAAAGGTTTGGATTTCAATCGCGGGTTACAACCTCCGTATCTGAATCTCCCGTCTCCAAGCCAGAAAGAGGAATTGAAGCTTCTTGATGGCGAAATCGCGGAACTTGAAGCACAAATCAAAGCAGCCGAGGCATTTCTTGCAAAGCAGCCAGAAGATTCGTCTGAGGAAAAAAAAACGGCAGTTGATGAGGGTGCGGTCGACAAGAATACCCCCGACAATAAGCAGGAGGAATTGTCTGCCGAACTTGAACAGAAACAAACGGCACGGGCTGCTCTATTGACTGCGATTCCCGTTACGTTGGTCATGAAGGAGCGTGTAGAACCCCGACCTGCTCATATTCACATCCGAGGTGCCTACGACCAACTGGGCGAACGTGTCGAGCGCAACACGCCGTCCTTCCTGCCACCCATGAAGGAAAAATCCGGGATAAAAACGCGTATGGATTTCGCAAAGTGGCTCGTCGAACCGTCTCATCCTCTGACTGCTCGTGTTGCCGTGAATCGATTCTGGCAGCAACTTTTCGGTGTTGGTTTGGTTAAGACTTCGGAAGACTTTGGTGCCCAAGGCGAGTGGCCAAGCCATCCCAAATTGCTCGACCATCTGACACGGCGCTTTATCGAGTCCGGCTGGGAGGTGAAAAGTCTCGTTCGCTCGATCGTCCTTTCGCAGACCTACCAGCAATCCTCGCAAGCTGCTCCCGAAGAATATGTTTCCGATCCGAAGAATCGTCTGCTCGCCCGGGGCTCGCGTTATCGCCTAGATGCAGAAATGATTCGCGACCAAATTTTGTCGGTCTGCGGGCAACTCAACCCGGCCATGTACGGCAAGAGCGTTAAACCCCCGCAACCCGACGGACTCTGGAAAATCGTCGCCATGCCCAGCTCTTACCCGCGTATTTACGAGGCAGACAAGGGAGATCAAATCTATCGCCGCAGTGTTTACACATTTTGGAAGCGAGGCCTCCCCCCACCCCAAATGACGATCTTCGACGCCCCTTCGCGCGAGAGTTGCATCGCTCGTCGAGAACGGACCAACACGCCACTACAGGCACTGCTGTTGATGAACGAAGAGCAGTACTTCGATGCGGCTATGCAATTTGCCACCTCGCTGCTCGGCACCTCGAATCTGAACGAAGAGCAGAGAATCCGTCAGGCCTACGAGACAATAACCTCGCAAGTTCCTACCGATGCGACCTTGAGTCAACTCAAGGATGCTTTGCTGGAGTTTCACAATGTCTACACAGCCGATCCCACTTCTGCTCAGGCCATGATCACACACAGTAAGAATGCTGAAATCCAAGCCATCACCGATCCAGAGCAACAAGCTGACGTGGCAGCCTGGACTATGCTTGTCCACTCGCTGCTGAACCTCGACGCCACAAGAAACCGCGAGTAAGCGACCCTAACCGCACGACGGTGACCAACATGAATCTCCTCCAACAACACAACGACCTCCAAAACCGACGCCAGTTTCTTAAGCGTTCAGCCATGGGACTGGGCGCTACCGCACTTAGTTCAGTCGTCGCTAATGCGCAGGCCGCAGGCCCAGGGATGGCAGCGCACTTTCCGGCCAAGGCAAAACGCGTCATCTTCCTGTTCATGGCAGGTGCGCCCAGCCAGATCGATCTCTTCGACTACAAACCCAATCTCGAAAAGCAATTCAACAAGCCGCTCCCCCCGAGCATCAGCAAAGGCCAGCGCGTCACCGCCATGACAAAAGGCAAGTCACAGTTCGTGGCGCCTTCGATGTTTAAGTTTTCCCGTAAAGGTAAAAACGGGATTTATATGAGCGAGTTATTGCCACACTTGTCGACAGTCGCTGACGATCTCTGCATCATCAAGTCGACGCATACCGATGCAATTAACCACGACCCTGGAAAAACGCTCTTCTGTACAGGTTCTGAGATTCCCGGTAAAGCGAGTCTCGGCTCGTGGCTAAGTTACGGACTCGGTCGGATGAACGAAAATCTTCCCGACTTTGTGGTGATGAACTCCGCCTTCTGGACGGGAGGGAAAGGCAATGTCCAAGCGCTCTATAGCCGGCTATGGGGATCTGGTTTCTTGCCTTCCAAGCATCAAGGCGTCTCCTTTCAACCCGCGGGCGACCCGGTGCTGTTCCTCTCGAACCCGGCCGGTGTGAGTCGCACCAGCCGACACAAAATGCTTGACCTGGTGACACAACTCAACCAGCAGCACTTAGACGAAATCGGCGATCCGGAGATTCAGACAACCATCGCGCAACAGGAAATGGCGTTCCGCATGCAAGCCTCGGTTCCTGAACTGACGGATCTCTCCCAAGAACCAAAACACATCTTAGAGATGTACGGCCCCGAGGTGCACAAGAGCGGATCTTTCGCTCGCAACTGCTTGCTCGCACGCCGAATGGCCGAGCGGGATGTGCGCTTCGTTCAACTCTTTCACCGCGGTTGGGACCACCACGTCGACTTGCCGAAGAAACTCAAAGGCCAAGCCTACGATGTTGATCAACCCTGTGCCGCTTTGCTCACCGATCTCCGCCAACACGGCTTGCTAGACGACACACTGGTAGTCTTCGGCGGCGAGTTTGGCCGTACCACCTATTGCCAGGGCAAGTTAACCCAAACCAACTACGGTCGCGATCATCACCCGCGCTGCTTCAGCACCTGGATGGCAGGCGGTGGTATCCAAGGCGGCATCACGTACGGCGAAACAGATGAATATAGCTACAACATCGCAACCGACCCGGTCCATGTTCGTGATTTCAATGCTACGATCCTGCACCAGCTCGGCATCGACCACAACCGACTCACCTTCCCCTACCTTGGCCTGGACCAGAAACTCACTGGCGTCGAAGAGACGCACGTGATTAAGAAAATACTGATGTAAGGCTCAGGCGTTACATCTATTCACGAGCGTCAACAAATCCATTCAATGAGCCGGGATTTGCAGAGGCTATGCACCGTGGACTTAATACGAGACAACGGTACCAATTTTTCCCTTTATGAAGGTTGCGAGATTCAAGCGATCAACACGGATAGTAGATAAATATCAATCGAATCAAAGGACATTACAGATGATCAATATGCATGGCTTGGCCACTTGCGGTAGCGGAAAAGCGATCGCGGCCGGAACAAGTCGATTTTGGCTGCGAAGTGCGGCTGTCTTATGCGTCTTATTGATTGCTTGCGATGCGGACGCACAAGACTCCCGTAATTCTGCTGACAAACCAAACGTCCTGTTCATCGCCATTGATGACCTACGCCCAGAGTTGGGGTGCTACGGCGCGGATCACATCCTCTCGCCAAACATCGACAGGTTTGCTTCGCAGGGAATTCAGTTTAACAGAGCTTACTGCCAGTTCCCGGTCTGCGGGCCCTCGCGGGCCAGTCTCTTATCTGGTGTGTACCCCACGAGTACACGATTTATCGACAATTCTGCGCTTGTCGAAACTGAAACCGCTGATGTCCTTACTCTGCCAGGGGCGTTCCGCCGTGCTGGTTACTACACAGTCGGCAACGGTAAGATTTATCATCATGCCAACGATACTGCCGAGCAAAGTTGGTCGGAGCCACCAGTTTCGCTGATCAACGGCCCCAAAGACAACAACCACCAAACCTTCCATGACAAAGACTCAGCCAACTACATCGAAGGCAAAAGGAATCGTGGCCCCTTCTTCGAAATGCCCGACGTGCCGGACAATACGTATATCGATGGGCAAACGTGCGAAAAGACGATTAAAGATTTACGACGGCTTGCCAAGATGGATCAACCTTTCTTCCTCGCCTGCGGATTTGTCCGACCGCATCTGCCGTTCTACGCGCCCAAAAAATACTGGGACCTATACGACCGTGACGAAATCGAGCTCGCCGATAACCGCTACACACCCAAGGACGCACCACCTTCGCTGCGTAGTACTGGTGAAATTCGGACGTATCACGACCGAGGAATCAAGTACAACTCAACCGAGTTTCACAAAATCGCCAGACATGGATACTATGCCTGTGTCAACTACGCGGATACCCTTGTGGGTCGGCTCCTGGCGAACTTGGATGAACTGGGACTTCGCCAGAATACCATCGTGGTCCTCTGGGGCGATCACGGCTGGCATCTGGGGGAGCACAACTTCTGGTCCAAGAACAATCTCCTCCACAACGCCACGCGATTGCCGTTGATTATCCATGCGCCGGGATTCAAACAAAACGTCGAAACTGACGGCATCGTCGAGTTGATCGATCTCTATCCAACGCTGTGTGAGTTGGCCGGCATCGAACGGCCTGATCACCTGCAAGGTGCCAGCATGGTACCGCTCATGCATGACCCGACACGGCCAGGGAAGGATGCGGCATTTACCCGGGATACTCAAGGTGCCGCCGTAACGACCCAAGACTACGTTTATGCAGAATTCGGCGAGGGAGAGCGTATGCTCTTCGATCACAAGAACGATCCTGACGAGAACGTGAACGTCGCGGACAACCCCGAATACCGGGAAACAGCGGAAAAGCTGAGCAAGCTCCTGGCCGGACAAGCCGTGAGGGTGAAACGAGCGAGTAGCAATTCTTCCTCGGATAAGGAAAATTTGGTGGCTCATTGGCCACTCGATGACAGTAATCAGACCGCTCGCGACGTTGTCGGTGGTCACCACGGTCGGATTGTCGGGGCAACCGCTACCGAGGGAAGAATTGGCGGGGCGTTGAAATTTGGTGGAGAGGAGGCGGGCCATCACGTCACTGTACCTTTTGATCGAACATTCCAACTTCATTCGTTTACAGTGGCTGCCTGGGTAAATTTGGCGGCTGAGCCGACATTTTCTGGAGTGCTGGGCACGCGACATGGAGGCGAACATACGTTTGATCTAAAAGTCAATGTAAACTACACCCATGGCGATATTGGCGATGGCTCGCGCTGGATAGAAAAACTACTGAACATCTGGAAGGACGACGTGGGTAGCAACGACCAGGGAGGCGATTTGGAACTCGGTCGCTGGTATCATCTGGCTTGGGCGGTCGACAACGACAAGCAGGAATGTCGGTTGTTCATCGATGCGGATTTGAAAAAGACGATACCTTTTGAGGGAAAACCAGTTTTGATGTTACCGGGGCGCCAATTACACATCGGACACTCCAGCGGAACCGAGTACATGAA
>Ga0315338_1002215_pt1 | contig 20066 bp, 31 predicted proteins | sample ASW8metaG_FD_204518 | JGI IMG/M metagenome (GOLD analysis project Ga0315338, IMG submission 204518) | Ammonia-oxidizing marine archaeal communities from Monterey Bay, California, United States - ASW #8 | ecosystem: Environmental > Aquatic > Marine > Coastal | place: USA: California | collected... | reverse complement strand
AGCGCTCTTTACCATCTCCTCAGTAAAGGGCACTTCTACAATATTACTTCGCTTTGTTGAATTTTTCATAAATGTATCGCGCCGTCGCAACGTCCTCTATAGCTAGTCCTGTGGCATCAAATAGCGTAGTATTACAACCGTCCGTTTGCACCCTACCTTGAATGACCTCTGCAATGGGACACCATATTTGTGAGATCTTCCTTTTTTTTGCATACTGTATTTCTCCAGAGTGCGAGCACTGCACCCACTCATCAAATGATACCAGATCAACGTTGTCTAGCACACACTGATGTAGTTCTCTTTTTCCTTCTGCGTCTGCGCCCACGGCGTTGATGTGAACTACTGGCTTTAAGTATCTATACTTAATAAACGGCTTGCGAGAGGGGGTTAAAGTTGTTACTATATCACTGTCCCAGAGACAGTCTTCTAGATTGTCATAAACTTCTACGTTAATAGGCTCAGCTTGTCTTACTTGTAAGTAATTCAGGTTGTCTTTTAGTCTCTTTGCGTTCTCTTCGTTGAGATCAAAAAGCTTGATAACCTCAATGTCTCTTACTGACAGAACAGCTTGTATCTGTCTCAGTGTTTGATTTCCACAGCCAATGAACGCTGCTTTTTTGGAATATTTTCTGGACAAATACTTTGTTGCAATTCCTGTGACGGCAGCGGTTCGAATTGCCGTAAGTGTTTCCCCGTCTAAAATAGCAAGTAGTTTACCGGAATCTACGTCGTTGATAAGAACCTTGGCAAAAATATTGACTTTTCGTTTTGTGCCAGTCTCATCTAAATGAACTCCACACCATTTTATTCCTGCCGTGTTCTTAACCACCGCTGGCATTGCCCTAAAATCACCATTGGGTATATCCATATATATTTTTGGTGGCATTTGGGTGTGTTCAATATTCTTGAACAGGTCATCAATAATTTCTATACATTCTGGAACTGAAAGGATTTCTGCGACTTCGTCATTCGTAAAGTATTTAACCGGGAGCATCATAATACCCTATATTAAAGTCTGGTTTGGTACACTCTGCGTTTGTCCTTTCAATACCATTCTTTTTGATATGGTCTTGCACATATCTACAGATGTTGGTATCTGTACCTTCCCAGTTATTCTTATAATAATCGCAAAGCTTAGTGCACTTCCAATGCGACTGGCTCTGTGACAATAATTTAGGGCTTTTATTATTCTTGATTTCGTTAAATCTTTTTCTGAGCATCTTAAGAAATAATTCTTTAGACCCGTCATCAAAGCACAGAGAAAATGGTCCTCCATCTTTTACATAGAAAATGGTCATTATCGCCTGATCGTAATCAGGATACAGCTTGGATATGGCGTAGTAATAGAGAAGCAATTGTGGGTCACTCTCTAATTTATTATAGTCCTTTTCTTCGCCTGTGGCCCAATTAATTCTTCTACCAGTCTTCCAGTCTACAACTTCTATAACTCCGTCTTCGGCTTCTGTAACTAAATCTATAGTTCCTTTTATGGCCAGCTTGCCCTTTAACTTTGTGCCGTCATCAAGAGTGTAGTCGTACTCTGCCCAAGGCTCATCTATCTCTATGTCGAAGTGAGGCTCAGTGTCTACAATCTTTCTGTTTCTGGGGTCAAACTGACCATCATTATAATGCAGACCCAACCATGTCCATTTGTGACATTCTCTTTTCTCTTTGTCTGTGTACGAATGAATACAATTGGAAGTGTAATGTTCGAAGCTCTTGTCCACGAGTTCATCAACGAACTTGTCAGAAGACAGTATGCTCTCGGTGAAGGTAATCTTGCCTAGAGCATCGTCTTGAATGCTCATAAGGCCAGACTCTGGAAGGCTCTGGAGCCTTTTCTTGCACGACGCCAGACACTCCATCGCCTTGTGGACGATGGTTCCCTGTTGGGCTTTTTTACCTGACGTTGAGGGAAACCCCAAAACATAATTTATATAATACTGTTGCTGACAGTAGTCATAACTATTATATGATGAGCTTCGTATGTAGGCTACGAGCATTTATTCCACTCCAAAGCGTCGGATATGATGGGAAGTTCTTCCCTAAAGATGCCCTTAATTTCATTTGCAATGTCCTGATGCTCTTTCTGGGTTGATGGGTCTGTTCGCAATTTTATATAATGAATCCAGCTTCTAACTGTTCCATTCATATACATGCGAGTCTTGGTGCTCAACGGCAATAAAAATCTAGCACTTTCTTTGGCTATCCCTCTCTCTAAGGCTTCTTCATAAAAATCGTTTGTTGTATCCTGAATTTTTTTGTTGGTGTACTCAAACCACGCCCTATCCTCTTCTTCAAGATCATCCCAAGAATTTTGGCGATTTTTTGTATCTTGTCTTCTGGGCTGGATATATTCAAACCCCTCGGCCTTAGCATATCGCTGACTAAACTCCTGAAATGAGAAGCTGCGATGTCTGAGGATTTGAGCAGCTATTCCTCTAGTTGTGTTGATCTCAACGACCATGTTTGCCATTTCAAAAATAGACCAGTGTCCATGTTTGATACAAAACTTAAGTAAACCAGACACCTCTGGGTTGTCTTGATTTTTGGGGTTGCTCACTCTGGAGCAGTAACCAATGGTTTCTTCTGCGTCAGGAGTAATGGAAATAAGCTTGACTTTCATACAGGCTCTAGCCACCCCCATCCTGAGAGAATGTTTAGTAGCTCCTTTGACTGTTCTTCAATAGCCATATCTTGGTTATCGATTACAGCGTCAAACCCCTCATAAGTATCGAGAGCAATTTCACTAGCGTGAGAATCTTCATGGGGCGCTCTGGTAAGGCGAATTACTTTGCCGCCAGCCTCTTGTATCGCTTCTACCTCGTCTGGAAACCTACAGTCTCCTACAAGAGCCAGCGCACTCTGTTCTGATTGAATTTGATTGATGCAAAAATCCACCCATACGTCTTCTTTGAGCGATCTGCAAACATCAGTACCAAAGTATTGAAGAAACTCTCTGGCTGTAAAATCTTTAATCGGAGATGGGGTATTCTTTTGTTTCTCAGACCCATAGCATTGTTCGTATTTTAGTCCGAAAAAATTAATGGCTATAGACTTTAGAGAATCAGCAAAGTTATAAGCTTTAACAAAAGGCCACACATTCATAGAGCAGTATTGAACAAATCTGGGTTCTCTACTGTTGAGATCTAGTACTCCCATCTGCTGAATTTCTTCGCCCTTCTCGTCCATAAACGTAGCGTTAACAGACAACAGGCCTCTGTCATCTAAGAGAAACTTTTCAATTACTTGATTTCTCTGCAACTCATAGCCATGCAGGAAGTTTATGCATGTGGTTTTACCGGCTCTTTTATGACCGCTGATGGCTAGGATTTTTTGAGACATTTTATCTTCCTTTTCGGATGTCGCGCCAGATAAAGCAATTGAGCGACACCCATAGCAGAAGCTCAGTTAAAAATGCTGGTTTAAAGCCCTCTATGATGGCTGAAATCAGTGCCGCCCACATAAACACTGAGGCGGCAGTTCTAGCCGTGAATTGTAGCCCCATGTCAAGCCTAGACATATGTTTTACTTTTTTCGGGTTGCTTCTTTAAAATCTTCTAGGTCAATTTTCTGTTGCATTTCTTCATTCAAAGCTTCGTGACGAGCGGCCTGTACCGCTCTTCTTTCACTGTTCTTATATTCCTCAAGTTTTTTTGGATTGTTGTATCCCTTTCCTTTTTTCCTCCGTTCCCGTTTATTTTTTTTCTTGTTGCGTGCTTTTATTTCGTCTTGTTGTTGTCTGGTTCTATGAGGTCTTCTCTTGTGTTTCTTTTCCGTAGCTCGATCTGCTATTATAGAACTAAGAACACCATTCGCTTGGGCTAAAGTTCTTTTCATCCCCTTTCCGAAAAATTCGATACTGCTATGACAGCTTTTACACAGAACTAATAAGCCATCTAAGCTTTTTCCAGACAGGTTTGATTCATCGTAGTGGTAGTGATGTATTTGGACTTGTTTGCTCTTTAAACATTTTGCACCACAAGCAACACATTCGTTATCTTCATCTTTAATCAGCCGGGATCTTATATCTTTCCACAAGGAGCTTCGTAGGTACTGTTTATAACTGTCAAACCCCAACCATTCTAGAGTCTGGTCTCTAAGATAATACTCCTTACATATATGATCTATTTTCGTAGACATTTACTTTTCTATAACTGCGGCCTTACATAAGTGTTGATTTCTTCTACACTCATATCGCCCACGTCTTTTTGCGGAAGATCAACAAATTGGATGTTGTACATTCTTTCGCACTGCTTGGCTATTTTATCTCTAGCGAGCCTTCCCGCTTCATCTGAGTCAGTCATTACTACGAGCTTCAAAGCCCCAGATTTTTCTAAGATGAGCCTTTGCTGTTCTGAGAGCGAACATCCAAACATTCCCACTACATTATATATACCAGATTCGTCTAGTTTCCACACGTCTCCTTGTCCCTCGACCAAGATAGCAGTGCTGCTCTCTAGAATATGATCCTTTGCGTGCCAGTAGTTATATAGAGAAGCTCCAGAGTTAAAGCCTTTGCTGTTTAACCACTTAGGATTGATATTAGGGCTTGTCGCCCTACCCACGCACCCTATCATATATTGATGGTTGTTATTGTACACAGGAACAACAACCCTGTTGGACATTGGCTTGTTTGGAGTTTCGCACAGTCCAACATCAAACTTTTCTAGTGTTTCAGGCAAGAAGCCCCTGCTGATGTAATAAGACGATGGTATTTGTATCCTGCTTCTTATTTCTTCCCTACTTATGCCTTCACGGTGTTCTATTTTTTTCTCAAAGACTTTGTTTGCCAATTCTGTAAAAGTAACAATATTGTTTTCATATCCTTCAAGATTATCAAAAGAAGACTCTAGAAAGTCGCATGCAAATTTAATCGTTTGGCCGAAGGTTACGTCCTCTTCCGTAGTCGAGCTTAACACGCCTTGTAAGAATCCAAGTATATCTTGTTTATATTCGTCTTCGCAATGATGAGTAAAGCATTGCCAGTTTCCAATAATCGAATCTCCTGTTGTGAATATGCTTACGGCTGTAGGGTTGTCCCCGCCGTGTACCGGACAGGCGAATGTAACTCTATTATCAAATACTTCGTACTCTATTTCAAAATACGACAATAAGTCGGTTATTTTTTCTACTAGACCATTTGAAATAGCCGTTATTTTTCTTCTGTCTGTATTATGTTGCGAATGGGATTTGCTCGTTGTCGTTTTCATCTACAATAAACCCTTGGTCTTGCTTTTTATTACCTTTTTTCAATTCGTTTCTAGTGCAGCCTTCGTCTATCTTGGCTACGTCTCCTTTCATGGACATGTTTATATAATCTCCATCATTTAAACCTGCTCCATGTCTAGAAACCAATGGGACTAATTTCTTGTTTCCGTTATCTTCTCCATCCTCCGCAACCTCTTCTTCTGATTTATTTTTAAAAATGGAGAAACTAGTACACAGCCATATGAGTCTATCGGAACCACTGACAACATCAGTAGATTCTTTGGTTATACCATCTCTATTTAGCTGTACAAATGACAGGCACGGGCAGTCGTATTGAACACAAAAATTGTGCAAGGACGTTATTTGGAAACCAAGAACTTGGAACTCTTGTAGGCCAGAGGACATATTATCCGAGGTCATCAGTTTCAAATAATCATACACAATCAAGCAGTCATTAGTTCTTCCATTTTCATCAAACCCCACCTTTTGAGAAATCCATCTTCTCATTACGGAAATGGTTTCTTCAAAAGGCTTTCCGGCAATACTGATGTAATCGTAAGGAATGCCTGTTAGTGTCTCAGAAGCTTTGTGTATTTTTTCTTTCTCTATGGCGCTATCGGCAAATTTTCCTGTGGATATTGTGTTTATTGGAACTTTACTCATATTTGATATGATGCGATTGACATGATCCTCTTTAGACATTTCTGTGTCTAACATAAGGACTGGTATATCAAGCTCTTTGGAGACATGTAGAGCAACATTGTCTCCAAACATACTTTTCCCCACCTTTGGTCTAGCGGCTACAAGGTCTACACACTTTCTTCTAAATCCTCCCCCTATAGCAGTATCATATCGTTGATATCCACTGCTGATGCCCAGCATGTCCACGGGATTGTCTTCTAGATGTTGGATGTATTCCTCAACATCGTTGCCAAGGGATGTTGGGCGATCATCCCCTCCTTGCTTTATGGAGTTGGAAAGCTCAAAGATGGGATTTTCAGCAAGCGAAATAATTTCATTTACTGTTTCTTCTCCCGTAATTTCAGACAGACTAGTATACGCTTGCTTTATATTTTTTTGTACGGTTCTAGCAAACTCTAGTTTTCTTATCTTGACTGCGTGTTTCCGCACGTTTTCAAGATGTATCGGAAAGTTAAAAACTGATCTTAGATATTCAAGCTCTTTTTTGGAATTCAGAATCTCATGGAAGTTCAGTTCTGTCGCGCTGGAAAGAATGGAAGATATGTCAACCTGATCGCTGCTTTCAAGAATTTTACCAAGGCATTTATAGATTATTTGGTTAGATTCATGAACAAAAGTGTTAGCGGTTATTACGTCGTCTACATCGACAAATGCTTGTGAGCCATATTGGCATACCCCTGATAACACGGCTCTTTCCGCCGCAGTGTCACTGAGTATTTGATTCATACTTCAACCTTTGCAACAAGCGCTACATCTATAGTGCTCTCTTTTAAGGGACGGCGGAATCATATCTGATTTACCGCACAGATGGCAGGTGATGCTCATTAGCCCTTCGGATGGTTTTCTCGACCGTTTGACGGGCTTTGTTGCTGCGTCATTGATCAAATCTGCCCCGGCTTCGTCAATTTCTATAGTGCCATCATCATTGAACTTGTTTTCCCTATTGTTCAAATTTAGAGGCTTTCCTTTTGTGAGGCGTTGTTTGGAGTTTTCATCATCGTCCGACACCGGCATAGTAAAATCATCCGTATCTTTTTCTATCGTCTCGCCCACCTCTTTTTCGTCGTCAGGCTCTTTCTCAATCTCCTTTACACTCATTCCCGCCAATTCTTCGCCCATAAATTCCTCAAGACTTTCTTTGATTAATTCAACATCGTTTGTTAGCACCCCTTGTTTCACGCCGTCTGTAAATGCCTTTATGGCGTCCATCCACTTAGGTGACATTATCTACCCTCCGTTTGCTTCTTTGTAATTCTATAAGAGCGTTGCTCATTGATTGTATTCTCCCAGACATATATGACAATCTGTCTGACACTGCTTGGGCATAAGATAGTATTTCATTTAGCTTAAGTGCGTGCTCATTACTAATAACAACTGCGTGCTCTTTCTCTTCGTATTTCATATAACGATCAAACTGTCCTGAGTTTTGCGCTATAATATTCTTAATGTTGTTTTTAGCCCAATTTATTCTGGCCGTCTGTTCATTTATTTGTTGCTGCATATATAGAGAATATTGAGCTAGGGAAAAAGCTAGCTCTCCACACTCCGCACTCGTAAGAGCCTTAAGCTCAAAGCTTTTCATTTGCAATATTTTAAGGGCTTCTTCATTATATTCAACCTTGTGTATTCCACGCTTCGCTAAATAGTCATCAATTAGCTGCTCAAAGCGAGACAACTTATCCTTAGCTGTCATCGAAGATTCTGGTTCTCCACTCATCGTCACTCTCTGTATGGGGTAGTTCTATGTACGTGATGTTGTTTATGTTGGCCCAATTAGCTTTTTGTCTGTCTCTCGCCTGAGCCTTATAAAAGTCTGCCTTGCTCTTAAAGAAGAAAGAATTGAACTCATAATGCTGAGACCCATGGACCTCAATCATTAGTGTTCTCTTGGGAATATAGAAATCCGCGAACAGTCCGCACCCCGGCAGGGGAACTTCCTCCAGTATTCTATCGTAGGGGAACTCCCGAGTCAAGAGGGATTTTGCGCGTATATGGTGTTGTGAGCGTGGCCTATTGTCATCTTTATACGGAACGTGGTTAGTAAGGTTCCATGTGTAAGTTTTGCCATCTAGTCCGGTTATTTTCATAGCATGGCTTTAATATCAGATTCTAGCAATTTTAACAAGTCGGGATTTTCTTGTAAGAACTTATATAGCTTCTCTTGACCCTGAAATTTAGTAGTGGGATCAAATTCCATGGCCTTGGCTTCTTCTTCATGGTCCTCCATGAAGTTGCATGTAAACCAAGCTCCAGCTTTAGAGATCAGGCCAAAATCTGCTCCTAAATTGATCCATTCACAAACACTATCAATACCCTTGCCATATCTAAGATAGCTATCTACTACTGCTCCCGGTGGACCCAAGGCGGAATGTTCTACTGTCCAAGAAATTATCTGCCCAATTGGGGTGTCGGAGTTTCCAACGCTCCATTTCTTAACACTCTTGGCTCTTAGCTTGATGTCAGACTGGTATTTGATTTTCTGTCCACCATCTTCAATATAAGCCTTTCCATATCCACTGGTATTGGCGATTAAGTGTTGGATAATAATAATGATGGTGTTTTGAATAGGAACAACGGTTCCCATTTGTTTGCAAAACGAAGATAACAGCTTGGGAGTACCCGCTCTGGTTTGACCGTTGATCTCGCTGAGCATTTCTTTTTCTGGAGACAAAGCGGAGGCGGAATCTATTATGACTACACAGCCCGGATGGTCCTTGATGATGTTGGTTGCGATAGTCAAGAAGTCTTCTGCTGTTAAGATGTTGCCCTGAGTGGACTGTATTACTTTTAATTTGTCGGGATTTAACCCCTCTACACCGCTCAGGTTCATTTTTTTGAATCTGCCCTCGGCGTTCAAATAGTAGACCATTCTCCCGCCAGCTTCTTCGGTTTGGCAGTTAGCAGCTATTTGCAAAGCCGTTGTAGTCTTTCCGCACTTTGGCGCGCCAGACAGAATAACCCAGCTACCTTCTGGGATTCCTCCGTTCAGCCCAATGTCTATTGCGGGACTGACAGGGATGGTGAAAATATCTTCTTCTATGACAAGATTAGAATCAATCATAATCTCGCCATACTTTTTAAGGATATCTTTTTCTACCTTGTCGTAATATTCATTCATTGGTCTAAGTCTCTTAGTTTGGAAATAGTGCTCTTGCTTCCAAAGGGCTTTCTTGGCTTACTATCTGTTTCTATATCTTCTACGCTAATAGAGCCTTGTGCATCTGATCGTTGTAGAACTTGTTCTTCTTTTATGATCAGGTCTTCTAGGCCGGGGAATCTTAGAGAATATATAGACTTCCCTCTGCCGCTATTCAGAGCCTTTATGATTGCTCTCTCGTCATGTTTTTTGACAAGGCGGTTAGCTAGAATGATTTGATGAGTGTAAGATTTTTTCCATTTTTCTGTGTTCCAAAATTTATAGGCGGGGGTTCCAACATTATCTTTCTCTGCTTGTCTTTGGCAAACTATTTCAGCAATGTATTGAGCCGCTGTGCAATATTCTCCTGTGGACGGGGATTTGTATTTACTTCTGTCACTTCTGTTTCTCGTCACTTAATACACCCTGTCTGGTTATCAGGCAAATATTGTTTTTATCTAGATCTCTGGTTTCTGAGAACTGAACTGTTAATTCTGGAACATTGTAGGAGTTGATACGTAAAATGCCTTCTTCCAAAGTTCCACAAACATATGAATGGATAGTTGGCCCTCCGTACAAAAATCCTCCAGCCCCTTTGCAAAAATAGTACCCATCACAGTCTTTACCGATCTCCACCTTATTTGTTCCATTCTGAATATACATGTCCACCACATGAAGCCCGGTTTCTTTGCAGTGGATACCCAGTCTCTCCCAAGCGCTTTCTGGCTCTACTCCTTCTCTCTCATCGTCTTGGTATACGATTGAATCATCCGAAAGAGTAGCCACCCAGACACTGCCCTTTTCAAATAGACCAGCCGTGTACAAATCTGGTTCTGTGCATATAAAAACCATCAATCATCCTTTATCTTATGCATTACGTCTGGATTAAACTTGTTCTTTTGTTCGGCGGGTGTTTCTCCAGCCATAGAAGCTTCTTGCGTCATAACAGACACACCATATTTTTCATTTTTAATCATCATGTCTCCAACACTTGGAGCATCAGATTTAGATTTTGCGATATGTCCAGTGTCGTCAGAGCTTAACGTGTCAAGATATTTCTGAACGGTTTTTTCTGTTCTCGATAGATCTGTAGCCAGTTCTTTAACTGGTTGACCCTGATTGTTGTCAATGTAGAACTTTTCTACTTTGGTAAGTGGTCCTTTATTTTTGGTTGCCATCTATTATCATCCTTTCCGCTTGAGTTAAATGTCTTGTGGATCTTGTTTTAAGATATTTGCAATACTGTTCAAACACTACCGAGCTAACCTTTTTCCAGTCCCAATCTCCGGTTCTCGCTCTATCAGCATAAGTTCCCCACGGATCAAATATTCTTCCGCGTCCAAATTTAACGTAATACGTAATCGATTTGGTATTATCTTCTGTGCCTACATTGGTTTTATTCACTAGCTTCGCATAGCTTTTAGCGCTGTCTTTTTTTGCAAGACTTCCGCCTTTTGTAAAGTATGTGATTTCGGTGACAACTGGATTTGGAGCTTGAAAATCCAAGTTCTCATTTTCATGTCTAGACACTGGGCGATTCCTTCGCTGTTTCGATAGTGAAGTTATTGTTGCTGCTCGCGACTGGCACTCCTTCAAGCTTAACTCCCTCAGAAGGAACCATATAGAATGCGCCAGATACCTCCTTAACAAAACTGCTGTCTCCGCAAAAACAACAATTGGCTTTTATCTTGACGGTGGTTGGAGTATTATTGGCTCGCATCACTTTAGCCAAATTCTTCCCACAACTAGAGCAATCTAGCTGAATAGATGTTACGTCCACTGGATCCTTGGGGTCTTCAGGCTCTTTTTGAATAAAATCTACCATGATTATTTTCCATCATGAAATTCTTGGATTTTGTTGATTAAGTTTTTTACACATTCGTATTTATTGCTACCCTTCACAACTACGGGGACTTTCTCAGACTTAATTCCATATCTACTCATCTCTTCCAAAGACATTTTGTCTCCAGAGCATTCTCCAGTTTTCAACACTTCGTGAATAGCTATATCCATTGTCACGATAGCCTTGTGTGGCGCATCTCCAGCCATTATTTAGTTCCTTTTTCTATGTATCTCTTTTTTTGTTCAGGGGTCATTTTTCTTATTTCTTTTTTAGTAGCCCCTTTCGATACGCCTCCAGAGGCCTTTTTCTTAGCTTCTTCCTGTTCCCCTCTCTTGTCCCCCAATTCGTATCTACCCATCTGCTCTGTGTTTCTTTCGGCCCAATGTCCGATTGTTTGAGGCTCCCCTTTCATAAAAATAAATGGAGTCCCAAGGATACGCTCTAGTTTGTTTTTCTTGCACTCAGGGCATTTTCTTTTTGTCTTGTCTTTCATGGATTGAACAATTTCAAAACCATGCCCACAGCCAGAACATCGGTATTCATACGTTGGCATCAGATAATTTTTTCCAGATCCTTGATTATGGCCCTAACTGCTCTAGAATTACCTTTACTTTGTGAGTCTACCAGTTGTGAAGACAGCAATCTTATGTTTATTAATTGTTTGCACATATGCTCTACGATATTACCCCCTATCATCGAAGCCTTTTCGGAAACATCAATAAGTTCATGGCATTGTTCTTGCCTCATAAGCTTAAAAGGTTTTCCGTCTTCAGTTTTTAAACTGTATTCTTTTTTTAAGGGCGAGAATATCTTTTCAGATAAAGATCCTAGCTCTAGGCCGAACAACTTCATTGTTGTAAACTCCACAAAACAAATATTTGCATAAGAACTACTCCAATAATTGAAGCCCAAGCCAAGCGTTTGTTCCACTGATATAGCATGACAAGGATTCCAAGAGCAAGTGTCGTCCCGGCGGTTTTCACTCCCATAAACAAGGCTATGCCCCCATCATCTTGTCGTATGAGCCACCTACCCACCGGATTACGTTCAAGCTCTAGCAAATATTCTTGAGTCTTTATAGACATATATATATCAACAGCAGACGCAAAGCCTATAAAAAGCCATAGTTGGGCGTATGCCACTATGTAGGCGTATTTGTTAAATAGCCTTATAAGAGTTTTCATGATTATGTTGGATTGCCATACCTGTCTTTACCTTCTAGATTAGATACCTCCTCCCAAACATCGGACCAGCCAGATTCATCATCTCCGCGAACTCTAGCGGCTTTATCGTCTATGTATATCACGCCAGCAAGTTTGCCCATATGCGCATGATGATACTTGACACCGTAAGTCTCTAGCCAGTCTGTCCATTCCCTATACCCACGTTCGTATTGCCTGTGGATATTTCCTTTTTCCCTATCTCCATATCTAGCGGTGTACAAGGTAATAGTATACCCCATATCATAAAGCTTCCCGACCTGATCTATACCATGCTGCAAGGGCTTAGCCTTACTGTAATCACCACCGTGGTTCTTATCTGCTATTACTCCATCACAGTCTACTATTAATGTCTTAAGTGAATCAGCCATTGTATCCCTCCTTTTATATTGTACCGTCCAGAAGACGTGGGCGCACGTACCCTTGGCAGGACTCGAACCTGCGACCCTCGGATTAGAAATCCGATGCTCTGTCCAACTGAGCTACAAGGGCTTTTTCAAAGTTTAGCTAATATTGCAGATATAATCCTATTTCTAACTATGTCATCGTCTGTCAATTCTACTATTCCTACTAAGTTCGTTCCTTCTAACCTATCGAGGCAATGCTCTAAGGCTCCTCTTGCCGAAGACGGCAAGTCGCTTTGCTCTATATCTCCGTTGACTACAGCTTTGGATTTTCTCCCAATACGAGTTATGAACATTTTAATTTGCTCATGCGTTGTATTCTGAGCTTCGTCCAAGATCATAAAGCAATTGTGAAAGTTTCTACCTCTCATATATTCCAGAGGAACAACTTCTATCGTTCCATCGGACATATATTTCTTAACAAGTGCGTCTGTTAAGAATAATTTCATTTCCTCTAATACGGGTATGAGATATGGGTGAATTTTCTCTTGAAAACTACCCGGCAAAAATCCCAGACCCGTTCTGCCAGACTCAACGACTGGTCTCGTGATGATTATCTTTCGAACTTTTCCTTCTTTTAGATGTTCACAAGCCAGCCCTACAGAAACGCTGGTTTTTCCTGTCCCTGCCGGTCCTACACAAAAAGTTACATCATTTTCTACTATAGTTCTGATGTACTCAGCCTGATTTGGAGTTTTAGGCTTGAGATTCTTCTTACGTGGGCCTCTTTTCATAAATACTTTCTATTATATACCGGAACTACCAAAACCTTTGCCACCACGCTCGGTTTCCTCCAACGAATCCACTTCTCTTAAGAAGAAAGACGGTATTGCTTGTACAACAAGCTGAGCTATCTTATCTCCTTCACTTATAGTATAGATTTCTTTAGAGGCGTTGTGTATACACACTTTAATTTCGCCCCTGTAATCAGAATCTATTACGCCAGCAAACCTGTGCAAACCCTTTACACCCATGGAAGACCTGTCCCAGATGAGGCCAGCATATCCCCTTGGGATAGCCATGGCGATTCCAGTTCCAATCAGTCTGGTTTCGCCAACAGAAATTGAACTATACTTTTCAGCATAAAGATCAAATCCTGCGTCTGTCTCGTGGGCCTTAGACGGAAGTTTAGCGTTTGGGTTCATTTTTTTGACTTGTATTGACCCCACTTCTGGGTTACCTCCCATTTTGTCTCCTCCTATCCAGTTAAATAATTTCACAAACGCCTCCTGCGCAAGCTAATTCTTGCTCTGGGGTGGTATTATCTTGTTCCTCTATACACTCTGTATAGTCTACTGAGTCATAAGACCTTTTGACATCCACCCACTCCTTCCAATTATAAACATCCTTCATACAGTATGTTAGCTTCTTGATATCTCCATCCATGTATTTATTAGCAAACTTTTGACACCTGTCTGCCCAAGTCTTCTTGCCGTTGCCTTTTACTTTCTGCCCAAAGCCTAACAGCGAATCGCAAGCGGTCCAAAGGTTGTCTTCCCATAAATTAAGCGCCACTTCAATAAGACCACTTACAAACATTGCGCCATCTCCATAATGAGACACCATCTCGCTAGGAAGGTACACTGTCGTGAAAGGGGCTTGAGGATAATCTTTATCGCCACTTACGGGCAATAGAGAAACTCCACAAAAGTATCTTCTATTTTTATAAATAAAAGCTTGCACATCTTCCCATTCTTCTGGCTTAACATTGATGGTGTTGGATACATTGTGTTGTAAATAGGGCTGTGCGCAAAGGCTGTCGGTTCTACCTATCATCACCCAATTTTGCTGGGTGGATTTGACACAGTTTAATAGGTCTAAGGCGCCAACTTTATTTTTAAGCTTGGCCCCATCAGGCACTTCTATACAAAAAGCAACAACGTCATCGCTATCGTTAGCAGACCAAACGGACTCTTCACAAGCTCGTGGATTCGTTTTTTTGAAATGCTGATAGATATCTTCCATCTTGTTGGCTTGCACTCGCCTGATATATCTTTTGGCGTGATGGGGGTGGATTCCAGAGCTAGTTCCAAGAATGCAGGACGCCGTGCCTTCAGGCTTAACGCAGGTGGCTCTGGAGGCTTGATTGATGCCGATCTTCTTAGCAAGCGCCTTGTTGGCTTTCTTGACTTCTTTGGCTCCCTCTTTCTGCACGTCGGGATCAAGGCAAATCTCATGGCGCTCCATGATGCCAGTCATGGAAACTCCTAGCAGAGCTTCGCGACAAAGAATCTTTTCCGTAGTCTCTCCCAGATACGGCATAGACGTAAAGCCAGCCTGTAGGGTTCCTATAATGGATGCTGCTCTGCAAGATTCTAAGAACTCGTCTTTAGTTTTAATCTTAGCGCAGTTAATTGTGCTCAAGTTGCACGCTTGCCACCCCGTTTCACCAGTCTCGTCATCAACAGGATAAAGTCCAATTTCAACGCAGGGGTTGACTACGAATTCTGTGGAATCGGCCCACACAAAGCCCGGCTCCCCGAACTCCTTGACCGACTCCATCAATGATGTAAATTGTTCAGGACTGGTCTTATCACGAAGTAGCAGAGCAGAATTATTAGAACGGCCACGTTGAGGATTATCGTGAAACCAATTACCAGTCTTTGCCAGTGCCATCTCTGCATCATCTGGAGAGAAAAGACAAATCGTAGCACTTCTACGTACCCCGCCACTAATAACAGCGTCAGCAGCATGCATAACAACGTCGTAGACATCTATAGGTCTCAGTTTTCTAGTTGAAAATAACGCTTCCTTCAACGATCTATCTAAAACTTTCTTAATGTTCCCCAAGGCTTTTTTTAGAGGTTCTGGGCCGGGAGCCTTACCGGAGCTTGAACTTAAATATGATCCGGCTGGTCTGATTTCTGAGAAGTCAAAGTTTACGGTCTTCCCTACATATTCAGGAAACAGTTCGCAATCTTCAAAATAGCTGCTGACCAAAACACCAACAGCGTCAGACCATCCTTCTATTGTGTCTGGTATGACGAATTTTTTAGTGCCGTCTTTCTTATGGACTAGCTTCGGTAGCTTTTCTACGTGCTGCTTTTGAACAGAGAACCCTGTTCCACAACCACACAAGAGAAGATACATACACTCTTGGAAGAATCTTGGACGGTCTATGAATGAGGCGATGCAATTATAAATGCGCGCATTGTGTTTTAGAATGGGGGAGCCGCCAAACTGCAAGGCTCGCTGAGAGCCTAGGACTCTCTTCTTGTGCATCATATCATAAGCCCACTCTATATCTTCTTTGGCGTCTGGATATGTCTCAAGCATCATTCCTTTTACGCGATCAACCGATTCTTTCCAAGTCTCTCTTCTTTTTTTCTCCGGTATCCATCTAGCGTATTTAGAAACAAATGTGTAGTTCTCTAATTCTTTTACAGACATTATTCCTACTGTTTATCTTTGGAACCCTTGCTAGGGCGTTTCTTTTTTCTGGGTTGATGAGGTCTATTCTTCATATACCATGCGTGCATTGCAGGACCGTCTCGGAAAGATTTTTCTTTCCCGTCCGCTAACTTAATTGTGAACGGCTTGTCACTCTTATTTCCTCTAAGATTCATTTGTCTTGGTAGCCTTTCCAGCCTCAACCATGCGTTCAGATACGTCTTCTCCGTTAACAAATAATCTGCCTAGAACCCTGCTAAAAGTAAAGTTGTCTTTAATCTCGCCTTGTTCATCAGCAGGAATAAAGAGGGTGACCTGTTTTTGTTTTCTCGCCGCTAGGTCGTTATAAAAAACCTGTTTCAGCAAACTGTGAAGGTACTTTTTAGACTCATACCCCTTGACCTTTTCTACCGGATCTTTTGTACGAGTTTCTGGCGCCCAACAGTCAAGCAGTCTAACACGAACTGTTCTTGTTATTTCTACATCTACGGTGTCTCCATCGATCACTCTTGCCACTCTAACATCCGTGGTTATACCCTTTGGTGGTTCTTTCATAGTTTTCTTTCTGGAGTTAACTCTGTATATATTATTTGAGCCAGCCTGAAATCTTCTTCTGTGTCGATGTCAATATTTCTACGGCTAGATTCGTACCAGTACGGATTTGAGCCAACATGATAACCGCTTTGTTTTACACTATCTCTCGTGAGGGCCGATAAAGTAAAGGGCATCGTTCTGAAAATTGGTAAATCCTGACTTTTTGTGTGATGAGATCCAAAAGACCAACCAATTGGCCTAGACTCAGAATCCATCAAATACATTTTGTGAGCATGACACACAACTAAGCTATCGTGACCCTTTTGTTTTACCTCTTCCCATAAATCTAAGCAGTTTTTATAATCATCGAAAAAGGGGTCGCAAACCTGAGAGTAAGCAATATCTTTATCGTCCTTAACTTGATCGCATATATTTCGCAACAAAGTCTGTACACTAAAATCATTGTCGCACTGGCGCTTGTCTCTCAAAAGAAAATTGACGCCTCTGTTTTTACAGTATTGTTCTTTGCTAATATCCTCACATGATATAAAGATATTATTTTTATCGGCTCCGTAGTCTAGAATTTTATCTAAGGTGATATCAACTAAACTTTTACCAAAAGCGAACTCTCTCCAGTTTTTATTTTTAACCCTAGAGCTACTAGTCTTGGCTGGAATTATAAAATTCAAATTTGCAGTCATAAATATCCTCCAGAACTTTCACCAGTTCAAGAACTACCTCTTTCCATTTGTCGAGCGTTCCCTCTTTAATGCCTAATTTGACATAAGTCGGCTGATTAACGTAACTACCGGGAGCATATTCAGTTCCCCCATCTATACCTATTACCCTTATGAGATTATATTTTCCATGTTTAGCTAGCCAGTGTAGGGCGGCAGCAGAGGTGTGATGATGGCAAATTTTTCCAGCGCTTATATGTCTTACAAGACCATCTCTATCTGTCTTAAGAGGATGACCCTCTACTAGATGTTCATAAAGAATCTTGTTAACATTTACAACTTCATCTAAAAGATCGAACCCGCCTGCTGGCGCTTTTTCTTTTGCGTTTTTCGCAACTGTGACTATATTTCTTATTTTGTGAACAGTGCCTCTTAGCGTTATGTAATAGTTGTGTGTAATAAAACAATAGTCTACTCTATCTCTTTTTGTGAAAATTGAAGCATCGTTTATGACGGCCACATCATCGTTTTGGTCTATAAATTCGTCTGCATGAACAGCCGATGGCCCCTTTGCTATTACGCATATAGATTTCATAATTATTCCTCGGCCATAACATATTATACACTAAAGAAGGCCAAAGCACTCTTGAAAAAATTGCTTGTAATCGAAATCAAGATGCGTGATTTCAAGACCGTTTTCTATGAGGTGGTTGTAGACAATCCTGTCTTCCTCTGTTTCTCCGTGAGCCTTGGCTCCTTTTGGCACATGCCATTCCCAAACGCCACTCTGCCACAACAATTTTGCACAGGTGGCACAAGGCAAATGGGTGATATAAGCTTTGTAGGAATCAATGTGTTTGACAACTAAGTTGCTTATAGCGTTGGCTTCTGCGTGTACAATAAAAGGATATTTACCGGGTCTGGTAGTAGGAAGGTCGTCTTCCTTGACCGATGTACAAAATCCATTATACCCGACTCCGACAATTACGTTAGGGCTACCAACTATAACGCAGCCCACCTTTGTTTGTGAATCATGGCTACGTATGGACGCATAGTGTGCCATGCCCATAAAATACTCATCCCAATTTGGACGGTTCTGCGACACGTCTTTTTTGCCTCGCTTGTCTTTTTAATTTTTGTTGGCGCTTGGCTTTTTTACTTTGTTTTCGTATTGTTTTACCCATACTAAAATGCTCTTAAAGAATATGCAGCTTTAATGTCCTTTATAAAGTTTACGTGTCCTTGTTTTCTGACCACGCACAGGTCAAACTCTTCATCTAGTATCCTGCCTACATTGTCCGGTTTACACACTTTGTATTCTCCTCGAAACCCCAGTACCTTTGCGGCAATCGACAGTGTGTTGACATCGCTTTTATTGATCTCTAGGATCTTTTTGACACCATTAAAGCCAAAACAGCCATATTTACTATCAAGCTTCTTGAAAAAGACGATATCATTTAACAACGCCTTCTTCTTTCCGCCTTTGAAGCCAAAATGGTTTATTATTCTGGTTACTGGTTTATACCAGTTACCTAGCTCTTCCTCTATAATGAGCATCTATCCTCCCGAGACCAGCAGCATAATTAGGAATTACAGAATTAGATTCGACGCTTTTCGCTTTTCTGTCATAAATTTTAATAGACCCGTCTTCTAAAATATAGATATAATCAGCGTCATGAATATTGATTTGCTTAATGTTTTCTCGTCTTTGTGTTAATTGACGATATCCGTTTAGATGACCATAAAAATTCAGATTGTGACCATAATAAACTGGCTGGGCTTGAATAGTCCAGCCGTAAGGGGTCCACACCCAGCACATTGGTCTTGGCTGAACGAACTGATTGATATATAAATGAGAAGATGAGTTAAAACTGTTTGTGTCTATGGTTTGTTCAATGTTTTTGACAAAAATTTGCACATCGGCAGCTTGAGCATCTTCTCCTATAGTGAAGGGAGCGATTGCGGCAATGACCATACCAGTTTTAATAAAATCTCTTCTGTCCATGATTATACCTCTAACATTTCTAGACCGTGAACACAGTGTTTAATGTCTTCCTCTATTTGCAACTGTTTGACGAACTCACGCTTAGTCATGTCGAACACCAACAGGCGAGCAGGGGAAGAGCCTATTATAGCATAATTTCCACCTCTGGTCAAGCCCCTATTCCAATTATTTTCTGCGATCTTATCCACTGAAAATTTAGCGTGGCGAGTAGCTGGAATAGGAAAGAAACTTGATTGTCCGTCTTCGATAATTCCTAAATGTTTTAAGCTTGTCATGTTAATCATGGTGCAGTCGTTGTATTGATAAAAATTGTGCTGAAAGCTTTTAACTCCGTTTATAGATGGCATGGGTTCTATTGTCTTCATAGTTTCAAAATCATATAAACTGGTTATCAGGGCAGAGAACACCAGTCTGTCAGAAAAGGCAGAAATTGAGTTAATATGATATTTGTCATCTGGCACAGCGTCTTTAGGATCTATTTGTCTTTTACCTGTAAATATCTTGTGATCTTCCTTGCTTTCCCCTAAAATTTCCCAGAATTCAATTATGTTGAAGTCTGAATCAAGTTTAACTACTGCGTCATATCCAGTAGACGTGACCCAAATGTGATTGTCAAAATAGCAAATTTCGTGTACGGATTTAAAAAATCCTCTATCTTGTTTTTGGTTAGTTATTTCGTATGTGTTCCTATCCAATGCTAGCAAACCGCTTGAATCGGCCACAACTATTTTGTCTTCTAAGACGGCTATACCTCTCAGCCCTCTTTCGCCGCCTCTTACATTCTCGTTATCAAATTCTCCCGCATACGGAATGTGTTTGACGACTTCGTCATTGTCAACGTCAATAACGTAGAGACCGCCATGCACAGAGCCTTGTTCAGCGGCTCGTATAACTGTCGAGCAAATTACTTTCATTGAACCAGCCTATTGTGTTTTCTAAGCCTT
>Ga0315338_1002214_pt1 | contig 20104 bp, 15 predicted proteins | sample ASW8metaG_FD_204518 | JGI IMG/M metagenome (GOLD analysis project Ga0315338, IMG submission 204518) | Ammonia-oxidizing marine archaeal communities from Monterey Bay, California, United States - ASW #8 | ecosystem: Environmental > Aquatic > Marine > Coastal | place: USA: California | collected... | reverse complement strand
TCACGCCCGCTGTCGGCGTTACGTCCCCCTTGTGGACAGACAGTCCACGGCGGGACCCGTGCCTTGCCAGCAGACGTGAAAACCCGGTCAAACTGATTCCGTATGAACATGAAACGTTCTGGGAGCAACACCGTGGAGACTTTCGATATCCTGATCGCGGTTGTCGCGGTGGCCCTTGTTGCGGTGGCAACGGCGCGCACCGACCCGCGCATAAATGCAGCCTTCACGGCCAGAACCATGACGGTATTTGCGCTCTATATGGGCTATTGCGTGATCGCGGTACTGGTCGTGTTCTATAGTTTGCGCGGCGCACCTGTCAGCGCGCTCAAGGCGGCGGCCGGCACGGTGTTCGTGCTCGCCTGGATCGGTTTTGGTGTCATGTGGCTGATCAAATTTGTGCCGAAGCTGAAACAGCCGCCAGCCCTGCTGAGACGGCCGTTTGGTCCCCTTGGGCTTGTATTCCTCGGCGCTGGTGCTGGCAGTCTGGCGGTGTTGCTGCTCTAAAGGTTCCAATTTCAGCCATTTTCGGCATGGATCGGTGCGCGCCGTTCGATCCAGGGCTGTGCCTGTTCCAGTTGGCCGGCCAGGCTGAGCAGTGTTGCGTCGTCGCCAATCGGGGCGGAGAACTGGACACCGACCGGCAAACCACTGACCGTCCAGTAGAGCGGCAGTACCAGAGCCGGCTGTCCAGTCAGGCTGGCCAGGGGCGAAAAGGTGTAGCAGTGCATCTCCCGGTCCCAAAAGCCGAGATCGTCCTTGTCATATTCGGTCGGGGAAAATTCGCTGGTCATGCAGGGTACATGGGACACGCCGGGGGTGAGCAGCACGTCATAATCGTCCATGAACAGGTTCATCTTGGCGCTCATGGCAGCCTGTCTGTAGAACCGTTCGACAAGATCCATGGCAGTCATCACACGGCCCTTTTTAAGGGTCGCCAGGGTCTGCGGTTCAAGGGTGGCATTGTTCGGGCTGCGGCCGGTAAGCCGTATCAGTTTTTCGATCCCAGCGGCCAGTGCCGGGGTGAACAGGTCGAAGCACAAAGAGGCCATTTCGGGATAGGTAATATCCGGCGTTGCCTCGATGACCTCGTGGCCAAGGGAAGTACATAGTTTGGCCGCAGCGACCGCTGCTTCAACGCATGGTCCCTCCGGTTTGGGGGCTTCTTTGAACCGTGTGCACAGGGCGATTTTCAAGCTGCCCGGCTCCCTGGTGACGGCGGCCAGAAATCCCTCGTCCGGACCGCTCATAGGGACGAAGTCGTTGCCGGTCGGTCCTGACGTTACATCCAGTACCGCAGCGGTGTCGCGGACCGTGCGCGAGACCACGTGATGTGCAACGATCGAACTGATGGCGTCGCTGCCTTCGGGCCCTGTGGGGTTTCTGCCGCGTGATGGTTTCAAGCCGACAAGTCCGCACCATGCCGCTGGTACACGGATCGAACCGCCGCCGTCGCTGGCATGGGCGAAGGGTACGATGCCGGCGGCAACTGCGGCCGCTGAACCGCCGCTCGAGCCGCCGGGCGACCGGGCCAGGTCCCAAGGGTTGGCGGTGGGCCCGTAGAGAGCCGGTTCGGTGGTTCCGTTGACGCCGAATTCCGGTGTGTTGGTGCGGCCGATGGCAATCAGTCCTGCGGCCTTGAGGCGGGCGGCAAGGTGCGAATCCGATTTAGGCGCATAGCCCTCGGCGATGCGGCTGCCCATGTCGCACTGGACCCCGGCCCAGCCGTGGCCCAGGTCCTTCAGAAGAAACGGCACACCGGCAAAGGGTGCGTCCGGAGCGCTCTGGTCGTCAAATGCCGGCGGGGTGAGCCGGCCGATCACCGCATTGAGACTCGGATTGACCGCGTCCATTGCGGCGTTGGCGGCATCGATAAGCTCGGCGCGGCTGATGAGACCGGACTTGACCAGATTGGCCAATCCGACACCGTCATGCTTGGTGTAGTCTGAAAGATTCATTGCCGCCGCTTGGAACCCATGGGGGCTCTCCAATCCCAACGGACAGAATAGCGGGCACGAGCCCGCTTGAGAACAAGGGAATTCAATTAGGCGGCGCTTTTGTTTTTGCGGTGCATTTCAGCTCCGCACTGCCTTCAGTTGTGTCGCCGCATAATTGGTCTTGCCGCACCGGTTTAGAGCATGATCGAAGATCATTCAAAGAGATCGAAGTCACCGTCCAGAACCCGGTCACACCTGCCTGTGCGCCACCCTTTGATTGCGTCACGAACCAGAGGGGAGGGTTCTTCGCGGTAGCGCCTGACCACTTTGCGGCCGGGAAACTCGAACTGCAAAAAGGCCGTCTCGGCCTGTCTGCGTCGCGCCTTGACGTCGGTATCCACCGGCTCCGGTGGTTGTGGCACAACGAAGACCCGGGCGTTCAGCCGTTTGGCCTTGTCGGAGCCGGTGGCCGGGGTTTCCAGCACATGCAGGCCGGTTTCGCCCTCAAGCAGTGTGTGGGCGCCGAAACCGGCGACAGCAAGAATGAAGCGGAAGCCGGTGTCGGTTGTTTCGCTGCTGGAGCGCAGAACACTGAACTGCATGCGGCGTTTTTTCGCCCAGTTCAAATACATGTTCGAAAGACGATCGGCAAAGGCGGCTGCTTGGACATTCTGGGTGGCCGATTGGCGGCCGGTTTCCACCATGATGAATGCTTCGCGCGGCCGGTCGAGCGTGAGATCCTCGCAGGCGGTTTCAATCAGATAAAGACTTTGGGCGGCAGATGAGATGATCTGTGGTGGATAGTTCTCCCGCTTGGCGGCCGGCCCGGCAATGCGGCGCATGAGCGAGCCGACACGGCGCAGCGCTGCCTCGATCCGGTCGATCAGTTCGACCTGGCCCAGAACCTCAAAACGCTCAGGCGACTGCCAGAAGTCGGGGGTTTCCAGAAAAGACAGGATGGTTTCCTTGTCGTGCCGCCAGGTGTCGGAGGCAACACGGTCCTGCAGACCGGCAATCCTGGCGAACAGATATTCAAACTCAGCTCGTGTGCCTTGGGTGTTCAGCATGACCGAGCGCAGGGTTGGTCCACCGGCGGCATCTGCCGGTTTATGTTTCCCGGTTTCGGATGGATCCACCAGCTCCGTCATGGTGTCGCCGGCGTCGGGATCGACGAATTCAACCGCCAGCGCCCGGTCTTTCTGGGTGACGAACAGAAACTGGTCGCCTGCGGGAACCTGACGGTTGACGATGGTCTGGGCCAGTGGCGCAAGCAGATGGCGGTCGATGGCGCGCTTGAGCGGCCGGGCGCCCAAATCCGGGGTGAAGCCCTGATCGAGCAGAAAATCGACCGCAGCTTCGTCCCACTCCACAGCCCAGGAGCGTGACCGCAGACCACGGCGCTGAAACGCCAGATCCAGCTCCTTTTGCAATATGTCGCGCATGACGTCGCGGCTGAGCGGACGGAACACAACCACCCGGTCGATGCGGTTGATGAATTCGCGTCGAAACATCTTTTCCACTTCGGACAGAACCGATGCAGGATCGAAGCCGCTCGGCGCGCTGCCGAACCCCATGGGTGTATCGGTCGGGATCGCGGCGCCGAGATTAGAGGTCAGGATGACGATGGCGTGGCGGAAGTCGGCGGTTCTGCCCTGCCGGTCGGTCAGGCGGCCGTCATCAAATACCTGGAGAAACAGATCCCAGACGGTCGGGTGCGCCTTTTCGAACTCATCCAGAAGTACGATCGAAAACGGCTGTTCGTGGATCATATCCGTCAGGGCGCCGCCGTTGGTTTCATCGGAGCCGATCAGGCGGCCCAGGCTTTCCGCGGTCTGCAATTCGCTCATATCGAGGCGGATCATGCGGTCCGGCGATCCGAACAGCCATTCCGACAGAGCCTTGGCGATTTCGGTCTTACCGGTGCCGGTCGGGCCGGCAAACAGGAACACGCCGGCGGGCCGGGTCGGATCGGTCACGCCGGCCTTGATCATGGCAACCCGCTCGACAAGGCAGGTGACCGCTTCGTCCTGGCCGATGACCCGTTGATGGAAATGCGTGCGAAGCTGTTCAAGGTCGAGGGGCTGCTCGTCGTTCAGCATCACTTCCGACAAGCCGGTGAGCTCGACCAGAGTGGCAAGCAGGTCGTCCTGGGCGATATTTATGGCGGCGTCTTTCGGTTTGCCACGGCTCAAACGTTGATGGGTCAGTTTCAACAGCTTGAGAAGGTTGCCGGGTGCTGCGGTTTCGCTGAGAAAATGCTGCGCCAGGTGCCAGGCTTCCTTGAGCGTCTTTTCGTCGCTTTTTCTGGTCCATTTCGCGAGCCATGCCTTCCCCAGATTAATGGTTTCCGACACCGGCAATGGTTCGATCCGGTTGATCGAAAACACGCTGGCAATACGCGGGTCGGTGAGGGTGAGGCGTTCATAGGCGGCGCGCGACACTTCACCGATGATCTTCACTTCACCGCTCTCCACATAAGGTAGGATGGTGTCGAGCGCACTGACCGGGCTGTATTTGTGGCGTCCGGAAAACGCCAGGGCGTCAAAGCTGGGGATGAACCACAAGGTGTGTTCGCGCGAGGTCAATTGTTCGATGAGCTGATTGAGCCGTTCTTCGAACTGGCCGATATACATTTGCCCGGAAATCAACTCGGCGTGTCCGGCCATGAAAATCGTCCAGCCCTTGACGTTCAGCCGATGTGCCAGGCGTGATATGGCGGACGACTTGCCAACCCCGGTTTCGCCCACCACCAGTGCTGAGCGCGCCGGCGCTGCCTCAAGCGACATCTCCAGGCGGTCGAGTAGTAGTGCCAGGGTGTCATTTTCGATGATGCCATCGGTGTCCGCCAGGGTGCGGGCGTCCCACACCTTGCCGATGGCCTTGAGCAGGGCAGGGTCGGCGTCATCGACTGAGCGATTTTTCAGTTCTTCCTTCAAGCCGGTGGTATCGATGCCCGTGAGCGAGGAAATGAACTGTTCGATGTCATAGACGTCGTTGTCGTCAATGCGCGCAAGGTGGCTGCCGAAGGTGGGCGTTTCTCCGGCCGCGACCCTGTTGCGAACCACTTTCTCGAGATAACCCTGCACCGTATCGTTCCACAGATGATCGGCGGATTCGATGATTGCTGGGCCGATCAGCGACTCAAGAGCCGGTGTCGCTGCATCGATATAATCAAGCGCGACGTAATAGGGTGGCACCGCCATGGAGCTAAAGCAGCCAAGCAGCCGCTGACGCATTTCGCTGGTATCAAAATTGCGTTTCAGCGCCTCAACGGCGAGGCAGGCAAGCATGGCGTTTTCACCCTTGGCGTAGTTCAGAAGGTCATCTTCGGAAAAAGCACCGTCGATAAGTTTCTGGGCGCCTTTTTCGAACAGGTCGTGTTTGACCAGGTCGGCGGGGTGTGCTGCCACCGCAAAGAAGGCGTTCAGTTGCGCCGCGATCTTGTACAGTTCGCGCAGGGCGGGGTCTGAGTGTTCCAGGTCATCCGTGTCGGAGGTGTCGGTGTCGTTGCCCCAATCGGCGACCACCGCGATGATCACCATCATCACGGCAACGCCGATGAAAAAAGAAGGATAGGAAAAGTCCATGCTGTTTGGCTGGCTTTCAACACACGCGACCGCAAACGGTCAGTATATCACCGTTCCGGCCCTGGTGTGCATGGATGTGATGGACGGCCCGACTTTGGCGCGACGATGAACCGGGCAAATCTTACTGGCCCGAAAAAGTCAAGTTTCCACGTTCATGGAACTCAGGCGCAAGCGTCGGTTTCAACCTCTGTCGCCTCGCCTTCATCGACCGGTTCGGTTGACAGTGGGCGGTTCTCCTTGCGCCGTTCTTCGCCGCGGTAGTTTTCATCAACCCGGCGTCGCCGGTCCGGGCCAAAATAGTTTTTCGAGCGGACGAAGGGACGCGGCCGTTCGATCACCTCGACGATCCTGGAAAACAGGTCTGCGGCGCAGATTGGTTTGCGTAGGAACTCGGTGATGCCGGCATCACGGGCCTCTTCGACCCGGGCACGCTCTGAGTGAGCTGTCAGCATGATAATCGGCACATAGGGGTTGGGTGTATCGTTGGCGTTGCGGACCAGCTGCGCGAATTCAATGCCGTCCAGGGTCTCGAGAGAATAGTCGACAATGATTGCATCGACCTGCGAGGTCTGAAATTCCTCAAACGCTTCCGCTGCGTCGGTCGCTTCATGGATGCGATGGACACCTAAACCCTTGAGCAGTGTCTTGATGATCGACAGCATGTAGTTGTTGTCATCGATGACCAGGAAAGAAAGCGAGGAGAGGTCGTATTGTTTGCCCATGCCTATTTCAGCCTGCCGTTTAACCGGGCGTGACAAGAAATGACCCTGCCCGTGTGTCGTTCGTTGCGACAGGGCAAGGCTTCACTTGGAATGCCTTGCGCCCCAATAAAACTAGATACGGTGAGATAATATTTTCTTAAGGTGAATAGATGGTTACGTATGAACATGAAGCGCTCTAATCACCCAAGGCGGCCTTTGTGGGGGGTGCCGGTGACGATTGTCATTAAATGCGCCAGGGCAAGGACAATGATCAAAAGGCAGATGAACAATAACGGTGTGGTCGGCAGGAGCAGTGGTTTTCCAGGATCACGGGGCCTATGTTCAAGCCAAATCAATAATACGACACCGGAAAGTGCCGCAATCAAGCCGCCAGTCGTCACGATCAGATCGATGGAAATGTCAGGGAGCATGAGTGATCGCGTTTGTTGCTGTTGACAGGTATCACCGCCGAACGTATGTTCCGCGCCGACTTCACACGGCCAATCGCACGTCACCGTGAAAGACACAGGTTATACAGATGAAAGTCCGTAATTCCATAAAGTCATTGCGCAGCCGGCATCGGGACAACCGTGTCGTTCGGCGCCGCGGACGGCTTTATGTCATCAATAAAACGAATCGCCGCTTCAAGGCCCGCCAGGGCTGATCCTGAACGGGTTTTTAAGGCTTCGAATGAGCGTTGGTCACACGGGAATGTGTGGGCGATGGCTTTGACGTGGCCGTGGCGGCGTTCTATCTTGCCGGAATGATGTACGGTCGAGATTCCCAAGTGTACAATGGGTCACGCACCGCGATTTTTGCGGCGGCTCTGGCCATGATGATGCTGGGTGGTGTTGCTGGGTTTGATGCGCGTAGCCCGGCGGCGGCTCAGGCCGCACCGCAAAAGCGGCCGGAAACCCCCGAAGAACTCAAAAAACACCAGCGCGAGTTGCTTGATTCGCTGTTTGCGCGGTTGGGCGATGCGGATAATGACAGTACGGCAAAGCTCCTGGAAGCGGCTATTTGGCAGGTCTGGCTGCGGTCTGGCAGCGACACTGTCGATGTCTTGATGCAGCAATCGATCAAGGCGATGAATGACAGCGAGAATGTTACCGCGCTGGCCATTCTGGATACCGTTGTCGAGCTCGCGCCTGGTTATGTCGAGGGGTGGAACAAGCGGGCCACCGTGTTGTACATCCAGGGTCAGCATGATGCCTCGTTGCGCGACATCAACAAGGCCCTGGAGCTTGAACCGCGCCATTTCGGGGCACTCAGCGGACTTGGGCTGATCAAGCGGGCACGGGGCGACGACAAGGCGGCGCTTGCTGCCTACCGCCGGGCATTGCACGTTCATCCTTTTCTGACCGGTGCGCGTGAAGCGGTCAAGGAACTCAAGGTGATCGTTGAAGGTAAGGGTATCTAGAGTGCACCGGTACCATCTTCGCCGACAAACGCCACCCGCAGCAAGTTGGTTGCGCCAGGTGTGCCGAACGGAACGCCTGCGGTGACGATGATACGCTGACCGGATTCGGCAAAACCTTCCTGGAACGAAATCCTGCAGGCCCGGTCGACCATGTCGTCGAGCGATTGTGCATCCCTGGTCAGAACGCAGTGGAGGCCCCATACCAGCGCCAGGCGGCGTCCGGTCGATGCAATCGGCGTGAGTGCTATGATCGGCGTCCTGGGACGTTCACGGGACGCCCGGACACCGGTTGTGCCGGAACCGGTGTAACAGACGATAGCCGACAGGTTGAGCGTCTCAGCGACAGTCCTCGCTGCCGCACTGATCGCGTCCGCGCTGGTCGCTTCAGGCTCGGTGCGCTGAGCGTGGATGATGTTCTGGTAATAGGGGTCCTGTTCGACCTCCCGGGCGATTCGGTCCATCATCAATATCGCTTCTTCGGGATATTCCCCGACGGCTGATTCGGCCGATAGCATGATGGCGTCCGCGCCTTCGAACACCGCTGTCGCCACATCGGAAACCTCGGCCCTGGTGGGCACCGGGGACTGGATCATCGATTCCAGCATCTGTGTGGCGACCACCACCGGCTTGCCGAACCGGCGTGCCGCGCGGGTGATCTGTTTTTGCCGCCCGGGGACCTGTTCAAGCGGCAGCTCCACACCGAGATCGCCGCGCGCAACCATGATGCCGTCAACCATTTCGATGATCTCGTGCAAACAGTCCAGTGCCGCCGGCTTCTCGATCTTGGCCATCAGGGCGGCGCGGCCATGAACCAGCTTGCGCGCCTCGGCGACATCGTCGGGACGCTGGACGAATGACAGAGCGAGCCAGTCCACGCCTACGGTACAGGCTGCTTCCAGGTCGGTTCTGTCTTTGTCTGTCATTGCGCTTACGGGCACGATCGTATTGGGCAGGTTGACACCTTTGCGGGCGGAGAGTTCGCCACCAACCTCGACGGTGGTTCTGATCACCCCTTGGGAAGTCTCCTTGATGCGCAGGCGGACCTTGCCGTCATTTAAAAGGAGTGTTTGGCCGGGCTCGACGGATGCGAAAATTTCCGGGTGGGGCAGGGTGACCTGCTGCTCGGTGCCGGCCGTGTCGGTGCTCACCAGATCGAAGATCTGTCCCTGCATGAGCATGACATGTTCAGTTTCGAAGTCTCCGATGCGAAGCTTTGGGCCCTGGAGATCGGCCAGAATTCCGATCGGGCGGTTGTGCAGTTCCTCGACGTCACGGATGGTTTTGTGAAGTTCCCGCAGGTGCTCCGGACTGGTGTGACTCATATTGATGCGGAAGACATCCGTGCCGCATTCAAACAGCCTTTCAATGGCGTCTGGACTGGAGGTGGCTGGACCAAGCGTGGCAATAAGCTTGACCCGCCGGTTGCGTTTCACTGATTTTGGCCCGTATTGCTCTTTGCGCCAGATAGGGAAATCGTCCAGTCGGCCTCTTCGCGTGTGTCGACCTCAAAGAAACCGGTCTTCTTGTAACCACGCTCCTGGCAGCTGACATTGCCCTGGATCACGAATAACTTGTCCTGGGTGCACAGAATCGCTTTTCCACCCCATGAGCCGGCATGATCATAGTCGACCGCGTAGATGTAGTAGTAGCGCGCAATCAGGTCTCCCTTGAGCAGGGTCGCACAGGAGTTGGGGTTGATGTTCCACCAGCCCTCGCTCACCCAGCTCTTGGTATCGTTGTAACCCAGTGCAACACCGACTCTGCTTTCGGTGTTGTTGCAGAGTTTCAAATCTGCCGCCGCCGGCTTTGAGCCAAGGGCGCAAAACAGGATCATGGCAAGTGCCACCGACGCCGTTCGGACCATTGGGTTCACCATCGTTTCCTGAGTCCCTTTAAAGAAATATCATGCTTCAATTGTTCTACCAGCGAAAATTCGGCTTTGAACCTCGGCATCGCCGCTCCTTGGAATGATGCATTCGTGGTGTTGGGATTTGATGTTGTTTACCGCTCCGCGCCCAATTGGCAATATGTTTACGCGGGCCTGAAACTGACGATTCAAATAAGGCATCAAAATGGCTCAGACCGAACGGTGGTACAAGGAGAATTATCCACCAGAACAGAGAACTTTTTCGATTCAAGCAGTGGCCTCCTGAACCTGGCCGCTCTATATTCCCGGCATGCTTGGTCCAACCGACACCGATATTAACGCAGAAGCAGCGGCTGCAGTAGCCGGCAGCACCATGTCGCCGGCCTTCGAAGTGATTGAGGGTGACATTAATCGTGGTTTGATCATCCTGTGTGATCACGCAACTAATATCATTCCAAAGGAATATGAAACACTCGGTCTGTGTGAGCAGCAACTGGCGCGCCATATCGCCTATGATATTGGCGTTGAGCAGGTCACGCGTAGGCTGGCGGAGAGCCTGCAGGTGCCCGCGGCACTGTCAAAATTTTCGCGCCTTCTGATCGACCCCAACCGTGGATTGGATGATCCGACATTGGTGATGCGGCTTTCGGACGGCGCGGTGGTCCCGGGTAATGCGACAATCGATCAGGCGGAAATCGACAATCGGGTTCGCGATTATTACATGCCCTATGACGGGGCTGTGCGGGCAATGATCGACCGGTCGATTGAACATGGCGTTGTCCCGGCGCTGTTATCGATACACAGCTTTACACCAATGTGGCGCGGCTATCCGCGCCCATGGCATGCCGGCGTTTTATGGGACAGAGACGGTCGGTTTGCAGTGCCTTTGATCAAGGCGCTTCAAATGGAAAGTGGATTGGTTGTCGGCGATAACGAACCCTATTCGGGAGAATTGGAGGGCGATATGATGAATCGTCACGGCACCGGTCGCGGCCTCGCCCATGCATTGATTGAAATCCGCCAGGATCTGATCGCTGAAACATCGGATGCGGTTGCCTGGGGGGAACGGCTGGCATCATTGCTGCCGGAGATCCTGGCCACCGACAGCCTGCACCATATCCTCAGCAGGCCTTCATAGATCCTGTGCGCAGAACAATGGAATACGACATGGATGACAAAACCCAAACCGAACTGGAAGCCGCCGTGCTGCGGCGGCTGATCAGCCACCTGCGCAACCGGACGGACGTGCAGAATATCGATCTGATGATCTTGGCCGGATTTTGCCGCAACTGCCTGTCGAACTGGTATGCCGAGGCGGCAGAGGAAGCGGGTATCGAAATCTCCAAATCAGAGGCACGGGAAAACATCTACGGTATGGCCTATGACGAGTGGAAGGCCAAACACCAGACCGAGGCCACTCCGGAGCAGACAGCTGCTTACGAGGCATCTAAACCACACTGAAAGTTCATTGCCGGTGACCGGCGTTATGCCTGACCGTCGGGGGTTTCTCGATGCGCGGGACACAGGGGAGTTTGTGCAGAATGGAAGCGTCAACAGGTATCGCTCAAGGGCAATTGCGCAGCATTGTCGAGCGTATTGAACGCCTGGAGGAAGAACGGGCCACCATTGCGGCTGATATCAAGGAAGTCTATGCCGAGGCCAAGGGCAACGGCTTTGACACCAAAATCCTGCGCAAGGTGGTGCGGCTGAGGAAAGTCGACCGGTCAGAGCGCGAAGAAGAAGAGGCGCTGATCGACCTTTATCTCCACGCATTGGGGATGACGATCGAACCGGAAACGGCTGAGGACTGAACGAAAGGGTCTAGCGCAAACCCAGTGCTGCGCCGGCGGGAATGGCCACGGGCTGTTCACCGGCGGCATCAACGGGCTCTTCGCGCACGGCTTCCTGTACCTCCGCCATAGCGCTCGAAACCGACGGGCCCCGGAGGTCGATGATTGTTGCAGCGGCGTTCAGGAACCCGCCTTTTGCGGTTTCGTTGGCAACTGGCCTGGAATGCCGGGACATCATCAAATTGCTCTTTTCCGTGCGCGTCACGATCTGGCGCGCGACACGGGCAAGCTGCGAAGCGGTCAAATGGCGCTGGGCAGTGTTGTCGATACGTACGAACTCAAGAGCTTCGCTGGAGATCGTATAGCTTTTGACGGAGCCGGTGATCGCGGCAACCTGCTGCACGGTGACCGGGCTGTCTTCCGTTGAGGGGGTCAACAGGCCGGGCTGGGCTTCGCGTTTTAATATGGCCAGCGGGAAAAAGACCAGGCTGCGCCGAAGCTTGGGCTCAGGCTCAACTGCTGCTGGGGCGCGGGGCGTGGGGCCCAGTGAAGCCAGGGTCAGGGTTTGCTGGACTGTCGGCATCGGCTTGGCCGGTGCGCTCGGAACCGCCGGCTGGGCTGTTACGGGCTGCTCTATGGCTGGTTCGATGACCGTCGGCTTAGGCCGGGGCAGAGGGATGGCATTGGCGGTACGCAGCGACCGTTTCACATTGTTCCGGGAGGCGGCAACGGTCGTGTTGTTGTTTGCCCGGTTGCGCTGGGCCAGATAGATCGGACCCTTTTCGTTTTGCCTTGGAGCGTGTTGGCGCTTCTTTTTGTGATTGCGGAAAATCTTTGCCAGTTTTTTCTGACTCAGGCGCGGCCAGTGCCTCACATTGCCGGTATCGACGTGCACGAACCCCTTCTTGCCGGAACGGGGATAGTAGCCAACGCCGCCGACTTGCCGAACCAGCGCGCTGTTGCGCAGCTTGACCAGGGAAACATCTGGAAAATAGACGTCTGTTGCCTGACCCTTCATGTGCATGCTGCGGCGTGCCACCTTGCGGCCGTTCCGCCTGAGCATTGCATTGGTCTTCGGTGACCGGTAACCGGAAATGAGATGGGTCGGTGCGGTCGAGCCAAGTTCCTGGCGCAGCTCCCAGACCAGATCAATCACCTTCGGGTCCATGCGGGTCGGCTGGTTCTGCCGCCAGTCCCGCAGGAAGTGGTTGAGCTTTTTCATGGCGGAGGGAATGTAGCGCCCGTTTTTCTTGTAGGTGACGGTGATCGTTTCTTTGTTGTGAATATTGTAGAACGAAATCGTTCGCTCTTCATTGACTGCGGATGCGTTCGACACGAAGTCGCGCAGTCCAAAGAAACCGGCACTGGAGATGACAAGGCCAAGTGCTGTAAGGACACTCCAGCGGCGCGCGATTCTGAGTAATGTCGTGGACAAAAATTTCCCCGCAGGCATTTCCATACTCACTCGACGGCGTATATCACGCCGTGTCCATCCCCGTCTCGCGAATAATCCCACCTAATGGCGATAGCTGCCGCGATCACGCTTGGCTATCTTACTCGCAGGGACTCTAAATTACCAACACTGGGATACAAGCATTCACATCCCGTGCCAGCAATCTCATCTTAAGTTGATTAATGATCGATTAATTGTGCCTATTTCATGGCCACTAAATTGTGACCCAGGGCGCGCTTGAGCAATTTATCCCTGCCATACATGTCCTGATAGAACACGATTTCGGTTGATTCGGCCCATGCGGTGAAATAGGTGATGTGGACCGATACCTTCTTTTTTAGCACAATTTTGCGGTTTTCGCCCACTCGAACCGCGTTTCTGATGCGGTTGGGGGTCCACCCTTCGCGTTCAAGAATCACACTCGCGAACTGGTCGGCGTGCTGTACTCTGACGCACCCGTGACTGAAAGTTCTGTTCCGCCGGCTGAACAGGTGTTTTGTCGGCGTGTCGTGCATGTAGACATTGTGCCGATTCGGGAACATGAACTTCATCGCGCCGAGTGCGTTGCCAGGACCGGGAGGCTGGCGGAAGTTGAACGGCAATTTGCTGCCTTCGTAGTCCTCCCAATAGACCGAACTGCTGCTCACCTGACCTGTCCTGCCAACGACTTCAAAACCCTTGCGGTCGAGATAGGAGGGATCGGCCAAAAGATGGGGCAGCATTTCCTTGGTGGCGATGGATGACGGCACATTCCAATATGGATTGAGCACGACAAATTCCATTTCATCACTGAAGGCAGGCGTCTGGTGGTTGTATTTGCCGACAATCACCCGGGCCCGATGAATGATTTCGCCCTCATCAAACAGTTTCAACTCGTAGGCCGCCTGGTTGACCAACACGTGACGGCGGCCAAGGTCTTTCGGAAGCCAACGGGACCGCTCCATATTAAGCACGAGCTTTTCGATCCGCTCGGAGAAGGTGTCGCGGTTCATCACCCGGATCGTGGCCGGCCCGACGACGCCATCGGTTGATAGCCCTTCGCTCTTCTGGAACTGCTTAACTGCGGCGACAACATATTTGTCATAGACGGTAGACACTGCAGACGTGGTGGTCCGTGGCAACGGCCCCAGCGGGGCAAAGTCCCGCCGCGCTTCGAAGTCGACAGCGATTTCGGTGATCCGTGGCTCAAGCAGGCCGAGCGATCGCAGTTTCTTGCGAAGCAGCGGCACACGATCGTCGGAAACATTGAGTTTCAGCAGGCCGCCGGACGGCACCGTAATGTCGGATTGACGACGGGCGATTTCGCGGTGCTTGGTCAGTTCACGTTTGAAATTTGTGTAGATTTCGTGACTGGGGTGCAGGCCGGCCAGATAGGTATCCGGCCGAACCGTCCGGCTCAAAGCCTGGAGAACCACATCGGCAGCCACCGGCTCGGGATTCAGGTCAATATACTTGGACAGGCGGCTTGGAACGATTCGCCCAGCGGATGCGTGGTGGGCATATTTGACCGCGGCCACGGTAAGTTCAATATCGAGCAGCGCATTGTCGGCCGGACCGCTCAGCTCGGGACGTTCGTCAGGCTTGAAAGATCCTAGCGCCTCCGGCAGATAGTCGACCGGACGCAGGCCTTCGAGATCAGCCTTCTGCAGCAGCTTCAACATGCGCTCAGCACGCAGGTTGACCCCGTTTTCCGAGGTCCAGAGCGGTTTGAAGCCGCGTGCCTGATAAAATTCGATGATTGGTTTTTTGTGGCTTGGATGAACCCGAACCACCTGATCGCCGCCGGCTGTCAGTTGATCATAAATCGCACCGGCGAACACGTCTGATGGTCTGTCATTGCTGATATCGGCGCTTAGCAACGGTGCCAGGATATCGGCCTGGTAGACTGGCGGGATATAGGGTTTTTCCGGTTCTATTACGACTTCTACCGGGCTGCGCCGGTTGGAAAATATGCTCCAGAAGCCGGATCGGTCCTGAGACGACCGGTCGACCGCCCGCGATTCGGACCTGCGATTGAACAAACCTTCGAATAGTTCTCTGGATTGCGCCTTTTCCGCTGGTATTGCAGTCGTTACCACAACCACGCCAGCCACCACCGCGGTGCCGAGCCGAATCATGAAAGGCCTCCCTTGCCTAAATGTGTTCAATTAAGGGCAAAAACCTTAATTATTCAATCCGCGCTGACCTTTTCTGGGTCGTTTTTGCGCAAGTGTTACATTTTGGCCTCAAGTCCCAGCTCCCGAACCTTACGATACAACGTAGAGCGTCCGATGCCAAGCTTTCTGGCGACTTCCGACATGTGTCCGCGATAACGCTGGAGCGCCAATCGGATCATATCAGCTTCGATTTCCTCCAAACGGCGGACATCTCCGCCGTCGGTCATTGCGGGTATGCCCAAGGTACTGCCATCGGATGCCAGAGGACGGCAGATGGCGGCTGGCAACTCCTCGCCGATCAGGGCGGGCACGACATCAATCGCCTGGGGCTCGGGATCTGCGGGGGCGGCAGGAACAGTGACTTCGTAGCCGTCCAGCTGTGCTGCAATCTGGGGAAATTCGGCGAGTGTCAATTGATCGCCTTCAGCCAGGACGATGGCCCGGAAGATGGCGTTTTCCAGCTGACGCACATTGCCGGGCCAGGAATAGACCTGGAGCATTTCCATGGCGTCGTGGGCGACTGCGGATATTTTTCGCCCTTCTTCCGCGGAAAACCGGGTGACGAAGTGACCGACCAGGCCGGAAATGTCTTCAGGGCGCTCTCTGAGCGGCGGGACCATTATCGGGAAAACATTCAACCGATAGTACAAATCTTCGCGGAACTGGCCTTCCTTGACCATTTCGATGAGATCGCGATTGGTCGCGGAAATAACGCGGACATCGACGGGCACCGGCCGTTTCGCGCCGACCGGGTCGACCTCGCCTTCCTGCAGGGCACGCAGAAGCTTGACCTGGATGTCGAGCGGCAGTTCACCGATCTCATCAAGAAACAACGTTCCGCTATTGGCTTCCTGAAACTTGCCGCTATGTTTGCCGGTGGCACCAGTGAACGAGCCTTTCTCATGACCGAATAACAGGCTTTCCACCAGGTTTTCCGGGATCGCGCCACAGTTGACCGATACAAATGGCCGGCCGGCGCGGTCGCTTTCGCCCTGGATGGCGCGTGCGATCATCTCTTTTCCGACGCCGCTTTCGCCTTCAATCAATACCGGGATTGTCGACTGGGCCGCGCGCTGGCCAAGGCGCATCACATTGGCCATGGCCGGGCTTTCAAGCACCAGCTGGTCGAAGGTCAGTTCGCCTTCGACCTTCTTTTTCATGCGCGTGATTTCACCGGCAAGAGCATTGACCTTCAAGGTGTTCTGGACTGAAACCTTAAGCCGTTCAGGGCTCACCGGCTTGACGACAAAGTCGTCGGCGCCGGCGCGCATCGCCTGAACCACGGTATCGATGCCGCCCTGGGCGGTCTGCACGATCACCGGGAGCATTTCGTTTTGCGGTTTGATGCTTTCGAGAACTTCTATGCCGCCAATATCGGGCATTACCAGATCGAGAATCAGCAGGGCGATATCCTTGCCTTGCGGGCCCCGCAGAATGTCCAGGGCGCTCTGGCCGCCGTCGGCGGTGACCGGGTGATAGCCGAACCGGCGAATCATCTCTTCCAGAATGCGACGCTGCGCTGGATCGTCGTCAACAACAAGTACCGTACGTGACATACTCAACTCTCTTTCGACCCACTCACCAAAAAGCGCGCAGAATCATTTCGATCCGGCGCGGATAGTTGTCGCATTCCCAACTTTAATGTGGCCCATTTTGACGCAGAACCGTAAAGACTGGCTTAAGGTTGTCGCAAAGCTGAACAGTTCGCGTTTTATGGTTTAGGAATGCTTATTGGATCACAGCGGTGAGAACCGGTGCCAACCAGACGACTGATCCGGAACGACAAGCAGACAGGAAGACAATGACACTGTCACCAAATGGCAATAACCGGTGGTACGTAGCTCCTGCGCACGCCTCCGCAACGAGCGCGGCGAAGGCCGATAATCTCGGCGAACTGCCGGAATGGAACCTCACAGATCTGTATCCTTCTATGGATTGCCGCGACGTCCAAGATGATCTGCAACGTGCCGATGACGATGCCCGGGCCTTTGCAAAAAAATATCAGGGAGCCTTGGAGGCACTGGTTGGCGGGGAGGGGGGCGGTGCCGCTCTGGCCGAGGCGATCAGACAATACGAAGCCATGCAGGAGATTCTGGGACGGCTGATTTCCTACGCCGGACTGCTCTATGCGGGTGACACTTCGGATCCGGCCTGCTCCAAGTTCTATGGCGACATTCAGGAAAAACTGACCGCCATCACCACCCAACTCCTGTTTTTCGAACTGGAGCTCAATCGTCTCGACGATGGAATGCTCGATGCGGCCACAGCCGCTGAGGGTCTTGCCTATTATGCGCCCTGGCTGATCGACCTCAGGAAAGAACGCCAGCATCAGCTGGAGGACCGGGTCGAGCAATTGTTCCATGAAAAGGCGGTGACCGGCAGCGGCGCATGGAACCGGCTGTTCGACGAAACCATGGCTGCCCTGCGTTTCACTGTGGACGGCGAGGAACTCAGCATCGAGCCGACGCTCAGCGGCATGCTGGATCCGGATCCGGACAAACGCCGGCTCGCCGCGGATGCGCTGGCGGTGACGTTCAAGGACAATGTCCGGTTGTTCACGCTGATTACCAACACGCTCGCCAAGGACAAGGAAATTTCAGACCGCTGGCGTTCGTTCGAAGACGTGGCTGATTCCCGGCACCTGGCGAACCGGGTCGAGCGTCCGGTGGTCGATGCGCTTGAGAAAGCGGTAGAGGAGGCTTATCCAAAACTCTCCCACCGTTATTATGCGCTTAAGGCGAAATGGCTCGGCCAGGACAGGCTGAACCATTGGGACCGCAATGCCCCCCTGCCGGACGAAGACACCAGCAGCATTCCCTGGGCCGATGCCAAGCGCACGGTGCTGGAGGCCTATGGCGGCTTTGATCCGCAGATGGCGCAACATGCGGAGAAGTTCTTCGACAATAACTGGATTGACGCGCCGGTGCGGCCGGGCAAGTCGCCAGGCGCCTTTGCCCATCCAACGGTGCCCAGCGCGCACCCTTATGTGCTGGTCAACTATCAGGGCAAAACCCGCGATGTGATGACCCTGGCCCACGAACTGGGTCACGGCGTCCACCAGATCCTGGCAGCGCCCCAGGGCCTGTTGTTGTCGCAGACGCCTCTGACCCTGGCGGAAACCGCCAGTGTGTTTGGAGAAATGCTGACCTTCCGGTCGATCCTGGCTGCGACCGGTGATGGTGCCGCGCGCAAGGCGCTGATTGCGTCCAAGGTCGAGGACATGCTGAACACGGTGGTGCGTCAGATCGCGTTTTATACATTCGAGCGCCGGGTTCACACCGAACGGCGCGAGGGCGAGCTGACCGCTGAACGGCTGGGTGAGATCTGGCTGGACGTGCAGTCGCAAAGTCTCGGGCCGGCAATCCGCCTGAATGACGGTTATGAAAATTTCTGGAGCTACATCCCGCATTTCATCCATTCGCCGTTTTATGTCTATGCCTACGCATTTGGAGATTGCCTGGTGAATTCGCTGTTTGCGGTCTATGAGCGGGCCGACGAGGGGTTCGTGGACAAATATTTCGATCTCCTGCGCGCCGGCGGCTCCAGGCATCACTCTGAACTTCTGGCGCCGTTTGGCCTCGATGCCAGCGACCCGGCATTCTGGGATCTGGGCCTGAGCGTGATTTCACGGATGATCGATGAACTTGAAACCTTATAGGAACATTGGAACGTTGTGACGGAAGAGTTCGAAGGCGACGCTGGGTCAGATGACAAGGAGGCGAACCGGCTGTCGGGCCGGATCAAACGTTATGCCAAAGTCGGCACCGGGGTCGGATCTGTGGCGGCGCGGTTCGCTGGAAGCCGGTTGCTTGGGCTCGACCGTGAACAGGGCAAGGGTGCATCGGAGCTGCGCGCCGCACTTGGTGGGCTCAAAGGTCCGTTAATGAAGGTGGCCCAGTTGATGGCCACCATTCCCGATGCGCTTCCCGCCGAATATGCCGCTGAACTGTCGCAGCTTCAATCGCAGGCCCCGTCCATGGGCTGGCCGTTTGTCAGGCGGCGGATGTCGGCGGAACTCGGTGCTGGATGGCAATCGCGATTTGCTTCTTTTGAGCATGAGGCGGCCGCTGCGGCATCGCTCGGCCAGGTGCATCGTGCGACCGGACATGACGGTGGGCAATTGGCGTGCAAGCTGCAATATCCCGACATGCAGTCGGCGGTAGAAGCCGATCTCAGTCAGTTGAAGCTGATTTTCGCGCTCTACAAGCGGATGAATCCAGCGATCGATCCAAGCGAAATTGCAACGGAGATCGGTGTGCGCCTGCGCGAAGAACTGGACTATGATCTCGAAGGCCGGCACATGATGCTGTACCGCGCCCTGTTGGAGGATCTGCCCGAGATCCAGGTGCCGCGGGTCGTTCCGGACCTGTCCACCGGGCGGCTGTTGACCATGACCTGGCTTGACGGTTCTCCGATGCTGGATTTTACCGATCATGATCTTGAGCAGCGCAACCTGCTGGCGCGCGCGATGTTTCAGGCTTGGTGGATGCCATTCAACCGCTACGGCGTGATCCACGGCGATCCCCATCTGGGCAATTATTCAGTCAGCACGGACGAGAAGGGTGCACCAACCGGGCTTAATCTTCTGGATTATGGATGTATCCGCACCTTCCCTCCGGAATTCGTCGGCGGCGTGGTGGATCTTTACCACGGTATCAGATCGGACGACCGCGCACGCACGGTGGCAGCTTACGAGACCTGGGGCTTTCAAAATCTGAGCAATGAGCTGATCGACATTTTGAACATCTGGGCGCGGTTTATCTATGGGCCTTTGATGGAAGACCGGGTGCGCGCCCTGGCCGATGGGGTGAGTGCTGCGGAGTATGGCCGCAGGCAGGCGTTCACGGTGCATCAGGCGTTGAAGGAGAAGGGGCCGGTGACGGTGCCGCGCGAATTCGTGTTCATGGACCGGGCAGCGATCGGTCTCGGTGGTGTGTTCATTCATTTGCGCGCCGAACTCAACTTTTACCGGTTGTTCAACGAGACCATCGAGCGGTTCGATATCGAAGAAGTACGGGCGCGCCAGACAGCGGCTCTCAATGCGGCTCAAGTGCCGCTGCCCGAGAGCATCTGTTGAGCAATCAACTGCCTAGGTGTCCGTTCAAAAATGCGCCTAAAGGCGCAATTCTATTCCCAAGCCGGCCCTCTCCCCCGGCCCAACCACCCACAAGGGTACCATTATTGGGTGGTTGGGCC
>Ga0315338_1002213_pt1 | contig 20110 bp, 25 predicted proteins | sample ASW8metaG_FD_204518 | JGI IMG/M metagenome (GOLD analysis project Ga0315338, IMG submission 204518) | Ammonia-oxidizing marine archaeal communities from Monterey Bay, California, United States - ASW #8 | ecosystem: Environmental > Aquatic > Marine > Coastal | place: USA: California | collected... | reverse complement strand
GAGGTTGGCTGTGACTGGGCCGGTTGTTGTGACCACCGAAATGGTGCATGGCGTTTCTGCAAGTTGCATCTGGATGCTGCGAGGAAGGAATTGCGGGCTGGTGGCTACCTCCAGTCGGTTCCCTGGCGAGGTGGTGGTGTGCGTACTCCGGAGATGATGGAGGACGTGTACGAGACGAAGAATGGACCTATGGAGTGAGTGATGGCTGACAAGATCGAGGTGATCGCCTGCACCATGAGCGAGGATTCGTTTCTTGACCCCGCCGACTTTGACAAGTTTATGTGGCTGCTGGTGGAGTGTCAGCGGCTGATGAACGAGAACAGCCGACTTTTGGGCGGGACAATTTCAAGGGACCGGGAGATCCTGCGTCTATTGGCTAGGGGAGGTGAGTAGTGATCCGTGAGAGGCTTGTTGACGAGTATTTGGAGTTCCGGCCCGATCCGCCCCGTCATTGCCCGTTTTGCGGCACTTATTGGCAGGGACCGTATATCCGTGTAATTGAGAAGGACATGGACCCGTATGGTGTGTTTCCTGTCATGTCTGGTGAAAAGTTGTGGGTTGTGACGTGTCGCCAGTGTGCAGTTGATGGTCCGTGGGGTCACGACCGGCAGGAGGCCATCGACAAATGGAACGTGAGAAAGCAAGACCAGCACCGACTTGCCGTTTCCCGGTCTTACCGGCATGACAAGAAAGTGGAGTGAGTGATGGCAGGGAAGCCGAGGAATTGCCCGAAGTGCCACAAGTTTCCGCAGATACTGGAGATGGTCCGTGATCCCCAGACTGGTCACGATCTTGGTGCAGTGAGTTGTGCCACCTGCTTGATAACGGCACTGGGCGATACGACACAGATGGCGATAGATGCTTGGGAAGTAGCTTGTGATGACTTGGAAAAGGAGGAGTTATGACTGATCATGACAAAACATTTGTGAAGGTTTCTATTGAGACGAGGAATTGGCCCGACGCTTCTATACACGTCCAAGAGTTCGGAGTCGAACACGACTGGCCCTTGCCCGAGGCTCTTGCGTCTCTTGTCCATACCTGTGCCAAGGGCGTGTTGGTTAGCAAAGACCCTGGGGCCATGGATGATTTTTACAAAGAATGGGAATTCATTTTGGACCGAGTGGAATTGTTGAAGGAGAAGAAATGACGAGTGAGTGGGAATTGCTGCCGTGTCCGTTTTGTGGAGAGCAGCCGGAATGGCGTGAGCAGGAGTCTGAGAAGTTGGATGGTGATGCAGTGACGCATTACCAGTTGGTCTGCCTGAACGATGGGGTGAGGTCACATACGTCATGGCACACGGACCAGAGCAGGGCTGTTGGTGCGTGGAACAGGAGGAATTCCAATGATGACCAAGGATGAGTTCTGGACCCACCTGCGTAACGAGGGCTTGATGGAGGACTTCAAGTACCGTCGTGCCGAGTGTGAAGCGGAGGGTATGTCCAAGAAAAGGGCATGGAATGCCGCAGCCAGGGAGTTTGGTTTCGGTGGCACGGCGGCTGATCCGCCTGATAAGCCGGTTGAAACCGGCCCACCCAAGAAGAAGGAGAAGCCGAAAAAGGAGCAATTCAAAGGAAAATCTGCTAGCCTTCGGGCAGAGTTCCAGTGGGTTTACGAGAATGTGGCTGTTGGTGACGTAAAGCCAGAGGAGGCTCCGAGTTCCGGAGCGTGGGGTCTGCTGGAGTTCGCGAGGAATGATCCAAGGACGTTTTATTCCCGGTGGTTGGAGATGGCCTCCAAGTCCGAGGATAGAGATTTGGTGATGGAAGGATTCCGAGAGGATGCCCGTCGCGCCACTTCTGAAATCGCAGACATGCTCGAATCCATTCAATCTGCCGTTGTACAGCAAGGTTCCGAAGAATCTGAAGGAGAACTTGCGGTATCGGCAGGAGATGCTGACGAGAGCGGGTTCTGACAGGGGTCTTCAGCGGGAGTTGTGGATCGCATGCAGTAGGGACATTCTCTACTGGATCAACGCTTTTGGCTGGACGTATGACCCCCGGAAGATCTCCGATGGGATGACTCCCAAGATCCCCTTTGTGACATGGGAGTACCAGGACGAGGCGTTCCTTGCACTCAACGAGGCTATCGGTCAGACCGATGTCCTGATCGAGAAGTCTCGTGACATGGGTGCCAGTTGGATCTGTTTGACGCTATTCACTTGGCGTTGGCTATTCCGACCGATGGAGAGTTACCTGATGGTGTCTCGCAAGGAGGCACTGGTGGATGGCTCCAGCGACTCGCTGTTCTCGCATGTGGATTTCATTCTCAAGGGACTCCCCGAGTGGATGCGTCCCACGTTGCGTCGTAACAAGTTGAAGTTGATCAATCTTGAGAACGGCTCGAAGATGGAGGGTGAGAGTACCACCGACAACATTGGTCGTGGTGGTAGGCGAACGGCGATGCTGGTCGATGAGTTCGCTGCGTTTGAGCAGGGTGGCTGGGACGTGTTGAGTGCCACGGCGGATAACACCAACACGAGGATCTTCAATTCCACCCCTGCTGGCACTGGCAATGCGTTTTATGCTCAAAGACAGGCGGGCACCCCGAGGCTGCGTTTTCACTGGTCAAGACATCCAGAGAAAGCGTCTGGAATCTACGAGGACGAGGAGGGGAAGCAGCGGAGTCCGTGGTACGACCGGGAGTGTACCCGCCGGGCACACGCCGTGGAGATCGCCACGCAGTTGGATATTGATTACCAAGGGTCCGACTACCCCTACTTCGATCCCGATACTCTCCGCTCACTGATGAAAGAGTTCTGTTGCCCGCCCCTTTACCAGGGCACCTTGCATGTTGAACCGGGCAACGAGGGGCGGTTTGAGAATGACGGGGAGGGTTTCCTCAAGGTCTGGTGCGCCCTCGACGAGGAGGGACTGCCACCATCCGACAGGGACTATGTCATCGGCTGTGATATTTCTCAGGGAACGAGGGCGAGCGATTCTGTGCTGACTGTCGGTGACCGGCTCAGTGGTGAGAAGGTGGCCGAGTGGGCCGACAATGAAACGAGTACTGTGAAGTTGGCAGAGGTGGCTGTGGCTCTTTGCCGGATGTTCCGTGGACCCGGCGGTAGGGCTGCGTATTTGATCTGGGAGGCAACCGGTCCTGGCAGGACGTTTGGCAAGACGGTGGTCGAGGAATTGCATTATGGAAATATTTATTATCAAACTCAGGAGCAAAGGTTATCCAGAAAAGTAAGTGACAGACCCGGCTGGTATTCGACAAGTGACGGGAAAAAGGACTTGTTGGCGACTTATCGGGAATCGTTATTTAGCAGGGCGTTTATCAACCCCAGCAGAAAAGCTCTTGAAGAGGCTGGGGAATACGTTTATCTTCCGAGTGGAAAAATCGAGCATGGGGGTTCAACGAGATCACCCGATCCGACCAACAGGGGCACTGGGCACGGTGACCGTGTCATTGCAGATGCACTCTGTGCGAAGGTACTTCGCGAGCGTAAGGAGGAGGCAAAGGAACCGGAAATAGTAACTCCGGTAATGTCTCTTGCGTGGCGTCGGCAACAACGGGAACTTGAGATTTCCGACGAGTGGCTCTGAACCCAAAAAAACACACGGACGTGTCCAGGCTCCGCGAGGCTTTGCATGCCTCTCGGAAGAAGTTGGAGCCGTTCCGTACACGTCATCGTCAGGCTCTTGAGCAGTACGTCGGTTCGTACTACTCCGATGACGGTTCGACCAAGCCAGTCCATGTCAATCTCATGGAATTGGCGTCGAACATTTACGAGCGACAACTCGTGGCACGCCCGCCACAGGTGCTTGTCCTGACTCGCAACGAGCAACTCAAGCCGTATGGACTTGAGTTTGAACGTGTGATGAATGACTCGCTGAAGGACTACAACGTCCACCGCATCCTGCAACGGTGCGTGAAGAGCGGGCTGTTTTCGATGGGCATCTGCAAGGTGGGCATTGAGGACAAGGGAACAGTCCAGAAGAGCGGTTATGACTTCTCGGTCACCAAGCCGTACTGCACCGACATCCTGGTGGATGACTGGGTGCATGACATGACGGCCCGTTCGCAGGAAGAGATCACCTACTGCGGACACCGCTACCGGATGAGTCTTGAGGAAGCACGGAAGTTTCCCGGCTTCAAGAAAAGTGTCCGAGAGAAGCTCCAGCCTGCTGAAGACTTGAACCACAACGAGAGCGGCGACCAGCGGGTTCACACCCTGGCGAGTGGCTTTGGTGGGTTCGACACGGAGTACGACGAGAAGGTCGAGTTGTGGGAGATCTGGTTACCGAGAGAGAAGTTGCTGGTCACTCTTGGACCCAACGAGGGCGAGTTGCCTTTGCGAGTGGTTGAGTGGAATGGACCGGACAGGCATCTCGGCCCGTTCCACATGCTGTGGTTCTCCGAGGTTCCCGGCAACTCGATGCCGCTGGCTCCGGCGATGCTCTGGAGCGGGTTGCACAACATCGTCAACGGGTTGTACCGGAAGTTGGAGCGTCAGTCACAGCGGGCCAAGGTGGTGGGACTGACCCGTGGCATGGACACCGGGGATGCCGACCGGATTCGCAAGGCGAGTGATGGCGAGGTGGTGGCGGTCGATAACCCCGACTCGGTTGTTGAAAAGCAATTTGGTGGTATTGATCAGCGTAACTTCGCGTTCATGTTGCAGAGCAAGCAGTTGTTCTCCTGGTTGGCGGGGAACCTTGAAAGTCTTGGCGGATTGGGAGCGAGCAGCGAGACGGTCGGCCAGGACCGCATGATGCAGGCGAGTGCCAACCAGCGTATTGCCGGGATGCAGGATCAGGTGATGCGTTTTACTCGCGAAATCATCAGCGACTATGGCTACTGGCTGTGGTCCGACCCGATGCAGACCTACGATTTGGAGTTGGATTTTCCTGACGTTCCCACGGTGCAGAGCCAGTTGACTCCCGCCGAGCGGCAGACTCACTCGTTTTACGAGCATGAGTTGGAGATCGAGCCGTACTCGATGCAGTACCTCTCTCCGGGTCAACGGTTGCAGAGCATCAACCAGATCGTCCAGAGCGTAATCCTTCCGAGTCTCCCGCTGATGCAGCAGCAGGGGATGGGTATCGACATGGAAGCTTTGCTGAACATCTATGCCAAGTACAGCAACCTTCCCGAGTTGAACGACATCGTGGTGACCGCCGCAGAGCAGGCTCCCCCGCCTGATGACCCGAGGCAGAGTCCGGTCACGTCTCGTCAGAGTGAAAGAATCAGCAGGGCTGGCGAGGCAACACCGGGCCGCAACGAGCAGGAGATGATCCAGCAGATGATGTCCGGCTCAGAACCACAGATGACAGGAGCCTGATATGGCTTTTCTCAGCAACATGTTTGGTGACGTGTTTGGCGGCATGGACTTGTCGAGCCTGTACGGGAACATGGCGGAACAGCATCAGCAGCAGATGCCGACGCAGCCGACAACGTATCAGGGTCAAATTCCATCTCAGCAGCCGCTTAACTACTCGCCTTTCGGTAACTTCAATTTCGGGTTGGGGTCATTGTGGGGAGGAGGTTCTGGTCAGCACCCTGGTCTGAGCGGAATTTTTTCTCCCAGCCACTACCGGTATGAAGCACCGTCATCTGAAAGCGTTCAGGAGTTCGCCGCTAACCAGCAGCAGATGCATCAGCAGCAGATGGAGCAGCATCGGCAGCAGGCGGAACAGCGGTATCAGCAGGGCATCGAACAGCAGCGGTATCAGAATCAGTTGATGGAGCAGCAGCAGGGAAGCGGGTTGGACTGGGGAGCGCAGCCCAGAGTACATGTGCCTGTGCCGCCGCCTTCTACGAACCCATCGAGAAGGGCGGATGCAATAAGAGAGCATTATCATCAGCAGCAATATCAGCAGCAGCAGGCGCAAATGGCTTCTCCCAGCCATGCCGGGATGCTCAGTAACTACCAGCAACAGCCAATTGGCCGGGACAGGATGATGAGCATGATCCAGGGTCTTTTCTAGGCTACCAAAACACGGGAAATAAATAATGGCACCACCCCGACCGGCTGATTCTCCTTTTGCTCGACCACCAGCATTCCCTGGCCCAATTACCGTTCCGAAACGACGGTCAATTGTTCAGCCACAGGAAAGAATTGATGCTGTCAGGGATTACAACCAGCAAGTCTTGGAGGCTATGCAGCAAGTGCCTCGCATGCCTCCGTATCTGCCGTCTATTCCATTGGACAGCGGAGGATATGGTGGCGGTGGTTTGGTCGGACCACATCACCCCGGACCAGATGGGTCCAGACTGCTTGAAGCCCTTAGTCGCGCGCAACAGGTGCTAATGCAAGGAATGAAAGCTAAAGAACAATCCCAGGGTTACCCTGGAATGAAAGGAATTTCTCCGGACTTGCGGAACGCAGCAAGGCAGGGGGGTCTTCCCACTGACGCAAAATCGCTTCAGGATTATTACGAGCCAATGATCAGGGGTGGAGCGGCCAATGTTATACCCGATGTCGTTACTGAGTTAGGGGCTACTTTCAAGAACGCCCCGGTGTATCAACAGATTGTCCACGAAGCGGCTAGGAACGCCGGTATTGTCCGGCCAGCCCCACCCCAACCGCCAGCCCAGCCGACAGCACCTCCGGCGACGTTGCCGGTTCCACCTTACGGGTACAACCCTGATATGCCGATTGGCCCAAACAACGTGAGTCCTGGCGCGCCGGGCACTGGGCATTACTATCCGGCCAATCCCGTAAATCAGGGAGGTGCCGCCCGGACAATTGCACCACAAGGCCGAATTGATCCAGCTATTGGACCCGCATTCAATCCTGCGATTGTTCCAGAACCGGATAGATATTGGTTTGACCGTCTGTCACAGCCAGCCCCTCGCACTTATCCGAACAGGTAGAAATAGAAACCATGCCTGATATTCCACCGCCTTTTGGCGGAAGCATGTATCCGAACCTTCGTGGCGATATTGATCGGGGGGGGCTGCTTCCCGGTCCAGATTTCACCGGCGACCGCAATCCGCTTCCTGCTGCTGGTCCCACACAGTACCCTGGAATTCCTTTCCCCGGACAAAGTCAACTGACTCCGTTCGAGGAAGCACTGAGAGCTTTAGCATCGCATCCGGACATTCGTAGATTGACGTTGCCTCCGCAATTAGATGCGAGGGGAAATGTTATTGAACCACTGCCTGACCCCCAAACCGATGCTGGCAGAGCGGAATACGAAGAAGCCTACAGGAATTTGAGAATAGGTGGTCCGGGTACAGGACTTCCATCTTCAACTGTTAGGAGAATCCAGGGAGACCCTCGTAATTTCGAGTTGCCTGGAGACTATGCCCAAGAAGTTATTGCTAGAGAGGCAGGGGGAGGTGGGGCGTACCCCCTAATGCCATCAGACCAAATAGTACCACACATAAGGGGGCGGATCATTAACGAAGAAGCAATGAGGCAAGCGCAAAATGTGGGTCGCGGGCTTGTAAATGTTATGGGTCCGATAGGTGCAGAAGCCTATCCGCAACACTGGCCGCAGAATCCGGGCGGATATCCGACTATGCCCGGTGGAATACCCATGCCATATGATCCCAGTCTTCCAGTGGGCGGGGGTAACGTAAGCCCCGGCGCGCCGGGATTGCCGGGACATATACCGATACAAGGACCGCCTCCACCGCCGCCGCAGCCCTACCCCGGTGCCCCTCCCGGTGATTGGAACCCGAACAGTAGTGTTCCGGGGATCGGGTATCCGAGCGGTACGACAACCTACGATCCACATGCTCTTCCACCTTGGGCACCTCTTCCTCCCGTGTATAGAAATCAGTACTAAGAACCATGCCAGTCGTTTACAAAATAAATGGTTCGGAAGTCACCCGAAAAGAATTCGTAAAGGATTCCAGGGGAGCCGGTAATATCAGGCAACCGTATTCCACGAGTAAAGTAATCGTGTCAGAAGCGGCTGCTGTTCACCCAAAAGACCGGCAAGCGGCTAATGAACACGCACGCAAGCATGGATTTGCTATTGATTTCGATAGCCAAGGTCGACCAAACTTCACCAGCCACCGGCAACAAAAGGCTTATTTGAAAACAATTGGCCTTCATAACAAGGACTCGAATTCTTAATGCCAAAGATTGGGAAGAAGAAGTTCGCATATACGGCTAAAGGGAAGGCTGCTGCCAAGAAGTACGCCAAAAAGATATTAGGCAACAGGGCAAGCAAAAAGAAAAAAGGGAAGTAATGCCAGAAGAACAAGCGGCTGTTGAAGAGGAAGTACAGCAGGAAGTCGTCGAGGAAGTCGTTAAGGAGGCTCCCTCTGAGATCCTCGAAGAAGAGCCGGTAATTGATACGTCTCCTCCGGAACCGGAATCGGAACCGGAAGTGGAGCAGCAGACAGGATTTCGCCCAGACCAGTACGCAACAGGCTCCCGGTTTGGATTCAGCCCGGAACAGGTGGATGCTTTCGGTACACCCGATAACTTCGACCAAGTGCTGGGTGCGATGCAGCACAACGCACAACAGCAGCACTACCAACAGCAGCAGATGCAGCAACAGCAATACCAGCAGCAGCAACAGCAGCAGCCTGGGCCTGTTGGCAATCACCAATTCGAGAACCCCGATGATTTCGATGAAGGAATCGTCGGGATGAATAATCACATGAATTATCGCATGATGCAGATGGAGGCGATGGTGGGTGCATTGCACCAGCAGAACGGTGTAATGCAACAGCAGAACGAACGCCTCCAGGCAGAAGCGATTGGCCGTTCCTTGGAATCCACGTTGGATGGAATGGACGAAGAACTTTTCGGTCGTGGTCCCCTGGATTCACTTTCAGGAGATCAGGCCAAGAACCGGATAGCCGTGGCGAATGAATTTGCTCGCGCGGGTGCCGGTTACAAGCAGCAAGGGTTGGAAGCTCCAAGTATTCCGGAGTTAGCCCAGCATGCTGCGAACGCTTTGTTTGCTGACAATTTCAAAGACAAGGCATTGAAAGAGGCTTCCGAGCAAACCCGAGATGTTGCCAGTCAGGCTTCAGCCCGACCCACGCAGCAGGAGGAATCCCCTGTCTCAGGTACGGAAGCCGCAATTCGTGCCGCAGCCGAATGGCATCGAGAGCATGGAACAAATGCCCACGATGCGTTCGGGTAACAATAAGGAAGGTGATTTATGCCTTACACCGGAGACAACTCTGGTAGCCATGATTACGCCGATCTCGTAACTACCACCCTCAAGCATCTTGAAACGACGACATGGGCCGATATTGTTGTTGATAACCAGCAGCATATCGCCATGCCGCAGATCCTCAAGAAGAAGAAGGTCGAGTTCGGCAGCGGTTACGGCCATCAATTCAACGTCCGTGTCCTGAGCAACAACGCTGCCAGGAACGTGAAGTTGAACGAAGTGGACAACCCGACAACTGCTGACACGCAGACCACGGGCAACATTCCGTGGCGTCACACCGAGACCCACTGGGCCTTGGAAGAGCGGATCATTTCGATGAACCGTTCACCCTCTCGTCTCGTCAATCTTCTCCAGAGCAGTCGCGTCGATGCGATGACTGACCTTGCGGAGTTGATGGAGAGCAACTTCTGGGGCGCACCTGGAAGTTCGTCCGACTCGCTGAAGCCTTATGGCGTTCCCTACTGGATCGTCTACAACGCGACAACCGGCTTCAACGGCGGTCACCCCTCCGGGTTCTCAGACGTTGGCGGCATTAGTTCGACCACCTACCCCAGATGGAAGAATTGGTCCGCGAACTACAGCCAGATCTCGAAGGCCGATTTGGTGCGCAAATGGCGCGAGGCTGCGACGAAGACGGAATTCCGTCCTCCCGTCGATGGCCCCTTCTCAAACATGCAATCCAGCTACGGCTTCTACACCGACTACTCGGTGTTGGGCACTCTGGAAGAATTGCTTGAGAGCCAGAACGACAATCTGGGCAACGACGTGGCGAGCAAAGATGGTAATACCGTCTTCCGCCGCACTCCGGTTGTCTGGGTTCCGTACTTCGACAACAACAGTGGCACGGTTGACACAACCAGTCCCATCTACGGGATCAACTGGTCGGTGTTCAAGCCTTGCTTCCTCTCCGGTGAATACATGAAGGAGACCAAGGTGAGTCCTCACCCGCTCCATCACCGGACCATCACGCAGTATACCGACTGCACTTACAACTTCTTCTGCGTGGATCGCCGGAGAAACTTCGTTCTGAGTCAGTAGTCGGTTGATTGAGAATGTTCACCCCCTGCCCTGCCATCGTTGCCATGCGGGGCAGGGGGGTCATTACCGGGACTGGCAACGCCAACAAGAAAGATTGAGACATGACCTCTTCAATGCAACACAAGGGACTGTCAAACGAGGCACTCCAACTGAGTCCCAAGGTCTGGGGGAACATTCCCGTCCGGTCCTGTGCCTCTCTGATCGGTGGAAACGGTCGGGTTGCCAATCCGATCTTGATGCCTGGAGCATCCGCTGCTGGCGTCATGGCCGAAACAGGTGGCGATCTCATCGCTACCGACGGTACTGCGCCAACCACCGCGTTGGCCGCTGCTGATCGTGGCTGGAAGATCACCCCGGCGGACAACAAAGGATTTACACTCGGATTTCCCAACTGCAACGCCGACTTCACGCAGAGTCGTCGCTGGGGATACGAGGTCTGCTTCGCGCAGCAGACTGGCGCAAGCCACGGGTTCGCTGCTGGTCTGTCTTCGCGTGCGGATGCCGGTGTGGATGCGTTCGCAGTGAGTACGATCTTCACTGCCGGTGAAGTGGTCGTGACGAACGTGTCGTTCCTTGGATTCCGCAAACCGGAAGACGCCGACATCGACATTCTCTACAAGACCGATGGTTCGGCAATTCCGTCAACCGCAGCCACCGGGTTGCACACGACAACCGCCGCGACCTTGGCTGATGCCACGTTCATCAAGTTGGGCATGAATTCGGATGGTCGCAACATCCGGTTCTTCGTTGACAACGCCCAGATCGGTGATCCGGTCTCGCTCGATGATGCGTACCTTCCGGCAGAGTCGGATCTGATCCCGATCTTCGCTTTCTTTGCCGATGACACCTCGACTATCACCTTGAGTTGGATGGCTTTCGCGGAAGTCAACTGAGTCCTCGCGGGTTAAAACCGGGGGGGAGTAATCCTCACGGCTCCCCCCCGGTTGACGCCACGAAAGGAATACGAACATGAATGACGAATTGAAAGAACTTCTCGGTAACAAGGCTGATGCCTTCGAGAAGAACCAGGAACTTGTTCAGTCTGTGATCGCAGTGTGCGGTGGCAAATTGAGCCTGATCTTGCCAGCGGTGTTGGCTTTGTCTGGTGGTTCCAAGAAGGCTGCTGCCAAGAAGGCTTCCTCAAAGAAGAGTAAGTAGATGGATGAACGGACGCGAGAACGCATGGAGATCATGAACGGCGGGCCACTTCCCCCCGCTGCCGTGAGCCTCTACAACCAAGTTGTGACCATGTGCGAGAGAATCCACGGTCCATCAGAGTTGTCAACAATGTTGTCGGCTTTGATCTTGGCTATGCCCCGTGTCCAGGCTCCGGTGGAGCCACGACCGAGTCCATTTCTTCCTGGGTCTCGGTCCTTGACCAAGGAGGATGTGGGTCGGGAGTTCCGTAGAAACGGTTCAGTCGGCACGTTTGTCGGTCGTGGCCCACGGGGTTTTTACAAGGTTGTCATCGACGATGAAGAGCTTCTGTTGAACCCGGAAGTCTTCAGCAAGGAATGCGAGTTGATTGATGGCGGAATCAAGTCTTAGCTTGTCCTTTGAGGACTTGCGGGATTCGGTGTACGAGTACACCTACGGTGGCGACGGTGACCATTCCGGTGAATCCGATGCCAACCGCAAGGCACTTGTTGACCGGATGATCTATTCCGGTCTGCGCCAATTCTACAAGCCACCCCCGGTAGGTGGACGGATTCACGACTGGTCATTCCTGATGCCGGTCACCACGCTCTCGATCAATGCCCCGTACACCACGGGGACGATAGCCGCCACGAACGGTGTGGTCACGCTGAGTACCGGGACGTTTCCGGCGTGGGCGGCGAGCGGGATGATCGAGATCAGCGGCACGGACTACTCGGTCGCTACCAGGACCAGTGGTAGCCAGTTGGTTCTGGATGACACGAGTTCCGCTTCCGACGTTGATGCCAGCACGTCGTACAACCTTCACCAGGATGACTACGACTTGCCGGATGACTTCGGCAGGATCTTGGGGCCGTTCACCTTCGCTCAGGCTGACAACTCATGGTACACCTGCAAGGTTGTGGGCGAGGCTCGCATTCGTGAGTTACGCCAGAGGGACCACTCAAGTGGCGGTGACCCGCAATTCGCGGCGATCCGTGCGAAGACGTTTACCGCATCGGCGGGTACACGGCAGGAGGTTCTCTTCTGGCCGCAGATCACGTCCTCCGCGACGGTCACCTACAAGTACCGTGTTCGACCGAACAAGCCAACATCGACCGGGCATGACGACTTGACCGGCGACTACCTCTACGGTGGCAGCGACCACTCCGAGACAATCCTTTACTCGTGCCTAGCCGAAGCGGAACGTCGGGTGGAGGACGAGAAGGGACCGATGTGGGCACGTTTCCAAGAATGCTTGGCCTCGTCTGTCATGTTCGACAGCCGTGACAACCGTGCCGAGCATCTTGGCTATAACGGCGATGACTCTGACGGAATTCCAATCTTCAACCGGAACCGTCAATTCCTGTATAGTGGGCAAGTCACCTACAAAAACGAGTAGAGATAAGGAGTAAATCAATGTCTGGAAGACACAAGATGCAGGATGCGTCGGGCGTGGTGGCTGAGACAGCGACCGGAGAAGCTATCATTGTGGCTGGGACAGATCTCTCGGTTCACGAGGGAAAAGCCGGGTACGCCGTTGGTTGTCTTTTTATTCACACCGATGGTGCAGCCGGATCTGCTCTTTACGTCAACGAGGGAACCACTTCGTCGTCAAACTTCGATGAAGTCGGCACTATCTGATCGAAGGAGGTGATCTGTGGTTTCTTCGACAACGACATCCTTGGCGGAACTTGGCAACACCGTGTTCGGCGGTGGCGGTCAGAAGTTTGCCAGCATCACGGCGGCGACAGGAGCGACAGAAATTGTTGCTGATTCTACTAATCACCGTATTCGCGTACTCGCCTTGGTTCTCACCCAGATAGGACATACGAGTACGGCGTCGGTCAAATTTCACAGCAACGATGACGACGACGCTGCCACGGATCTGACTGGTGCATTTGGGACCAAGGGCAGCGATATGGTGTTGGTCCTGCCTTTCAATCCGGCTGGCTGGTTTCAGACTGCGGTGGATGGGTCTTTGAATATAACAGCGGTAAATACTGCTGCGGCAGGATTCTTGGTGTATGAATTAGTCGCTGGCACTTAGGGAAGGGTAAATGGATGCCTCCCAAAAGGCGCAGCGTGAAGTTGCCCTTTCCGGTAAAGGGACTGAACGAATCGTATGGCTACGAGGACCAGCCAGACGGTACGACTGTCGATGCGCAGAACGTCCGCTCGTTTCCGGCGAAGTCCGCTGATCCGTCCAGTGGAAACTCGAAGGCGAGCGGCAGGGCCAGGGGAGGCCAGCGTCCCGGCCTGAGCAAGTACGTCTCGACGGCTCACTCCAGCAGTACGTCGATCCAGAATATCAGCCACATGGCGTATTCTGAGTTCACGCCTCTTTCCGGTCGAGGCCACTCGGTGATCCGCGAGGACGTTGGTGGCTCCTTCACCATCATCGACAATGCTGGTAAGGCTGTGGCGATCCTGGGTGATGTCGCAGAGACCTACAACCTTGGGAAATGGGGGCGTGACGGGTTTGTCTACACTGCCTGCGTGGACGGTAGCAACAAGCTAATCATGCGGAAGCATAACAGTGTCGGGGTCAAGCAGTGGGACTGGACTGATGCTGGCTCTCCGTCAGTACAGCTAGTGTCGGCAACCCGTCAAGTGGCTGGCCTGACCGTCTTCGGTGACTACGCCTACGTCTGGGTCCGCAATATCACCGACTCGTTTGCTGGTGAGGCGATCTACCGGGTGAATACTTCCGATGGCAACTTGCGGGATGCTGTTAGCGGGGCCGGGACCGAGGCTGATTATTGGATTCGTTCAGAGGACCAGACGACCAATGCCTTCAAGGACTTCTACCCGAGTTCGGGCGATACTGGGCAACTCATCAATCCGATGACGGCTGGCAACGGCATGTTGACGATGGCCTGCTACAACGACAGCGGAGCCACAGCCTCATCGAGTACGAAGTCCAACGTGATCAATTACGACGACGACGCAACCGAGGTCAGGGATGCAATCATCGGGATGACCCATCTGACCGCAGAAAATGTTACGGTTGCTGGCGGTGATTTGAATACCACCACCCCGATGACGATCACGTTTGCGGACAATCTGGCGACACAGGACGTGGCTATTTTCGAGAGGACTGATTTCGGTGCGTACACCACCGGCACGATTGAATACGTCCACACTGGTTCCGCCAATGAGCTTGAGGTGACATTGAGCGATGGGGGTGACGGGTGGCCTGCTTGGACTGCAACCGGAGTGATCACCATTCTCGGTGTGGAATACACCGTGGATGCCAAAATCAGTAGTACGATCCTGACCTTGGATTCGTCGAGTAACCCCGGCGCAAATGTTGCTGCCAGCACAGCCTACAGTCTTGCAGACGGTGTGTTCTCGATGACCACCGCCCGTGGCGACAAGGACAACAGCACGGTTGTCAGTATCACCTGGACGGGTTCGGTTACCGAGCGGGCGTTCAAGTTGGCTCACGATGGCCGCATCTCGGTGCAGGCAATCAACATCGAGAACGGCAAGCAGATGTTCTGCCGTGAAGTGCAGGAAGCCGGGAACCAGACCGGGGCGAATGCCTACGACAGCCAGAGCGAATTGGACATCGCGATGGACGAGGTGGGGAACATCTTCACCCTGACTCGGTCCAAGAAGGGTACGAGTTCGTACAGTTACGCCGTAGCCAAGACTGCATCGGACGGGTCAAAGGTTGCTGCCTTCGGTGCAGCGATTGGAACGTCCATTGTGAATGGCACTGTGGAGAATACTGGCGTACATCGGTCCATGTGTTACGACTTTATCAATCGTCGACTTGCTGTGGCGGGTGGCAATGTCAGTGGAACCGCGCACTCTTTTGCGACGGTCAACGCCACCACGGGAGCGGTGATAAACTCCCAAGATGCTTTAGGAGACAACAACTGGAACGCCATTAGTCCTGATGAAAAGGGCGGGTTTCGCCTGTTCCAAAACACGGCGACTATTTGCTGCATAAGGATGACGGAGGCGACAACTCCTGCCTACGACTGGACTATCGAACCAGCATTGCAGGGTGACAACTTGCAGACGGGTGCGGACTGTGCAGCCTTCTACGCATTCAATCCACAGAACAGTCTTGCTGTTCGTCAGACGAAGCAACTTGCTGTTGCCGGTGGCGTGGTCAGGGAATTCGATTCACTCCAGTGGTACGACTTGGCGAGTGGTGGTGGGACCACGGGTAACCCGTCTCTTGCTCCAGACCGGGATGTAATCTTCTCGGCCCAGTTGGGTGCGTATCTCTACTTTGCCGATGGGGCGAATGAAAAATACTACGATCCGTCTGACGGCGAGTTGAAGGCTTGGACGACATCGGCTGGCACATTGCCACAGGACACCAAGGGTCGCAAGCCGACGCTGATCGAGAATTGGCGTGACCGCATCGTGATGGCCGGGGTGATTGGTGACCCTCACGAGTATTACATGAGCAAGCGTGGTGACGCCACGGACTGGAATTACATCCCGACGACGGTGACGAACACGCAGGCCACCTCTGGAACCAACTCTCCCGCCGGTCGATCACCGGACGTGATCCGCACGATCATCCCCCTGAACGATGACGTGTTGATATGGGGATGTGACCAGTCCATCTGGGCGATGACTGGTGACCCGATGGAAGAGGGCCGCATCGACAACATCGTTGATGGTGTAGGAATGCCTTGGGGTCGACCCTGGTGCAAGGACATGACCGGGTCGTTCTACTTCTTCGGCTCCAAGGGTGGCGTGTACCGTGGGGGCGTGGGGCAGGGCATCCAGAAGATCACGGTCGGCTCCATCGAAGAGCGGATGAACGACATCGACTTGGACAAGAACATCATCCGGTTGTTGTGGAACGAGCGTGACCAGGGTGTTCACGTCTACGTCACACCACTGAACGCCTACAACGCAACGACGCATTACTTCTACGACATCCGTGCCAACGCATGGTGGCTGGACAAGTTCGAGACAGTCAGCAGCAACCAGTACATCCACAACCCGAAGGAAATCCACGTCTTTGATGGACTGGACCCGGATGACAGGGTGATCCTGATGGGTGGCTGGGACGGTTTCGTTAGGAAGTGGGATCTCTCGGCATCGGATGATGACGGTAACGCCATAGACAGTTACGTTTACTTCGGACCCCTGGTGTCCGAGAACCTTGGCTTGATCAAACTCAAGGAGTTGCGAGTCCAGTTGGGCAAGAACTCCAGCAACGTGACTGCCTCTGTGTTCACAGGCGACAATGCCGAGGATGCCTACTCCCAGACCAGCGCACACTTCACGTCCACGTTCTCTGCTGGCCGTAATGTTTCCGAGAGGCGTAGGGCAATGTCTCACGCCATGTACCTGAAATTGGGCAACAACACGGCTGACCAGAGATGGACTCTGGAGAGAGCCGAAGCCGACATTGCCCTGACCGCAAGGAAGTTTGCGAGGATTTACTGATGGCAAGTACAGTCACAGCCGCCACGATGACGGTCACCCTCACCGAGGCTATCAGCCTCAACGGTGTCGATTACGGTGGAACAAACACCATGACGATTGCCTCGATCAACGAAATAAGCAAGAGGATCGTGACCACCACGAATACGGAAGCCATTATCTTGGCATTCGGAACAGCTATTGCGGCTGGTCAATTCGACGAAACCAAAGTCATGTACATTCGCATCACGAATTTGGATGACACCAACGAGGTCGTTCTGACATTCAAGAACGAGAATGATGATGAATTCGCTGTGTTGTTAGATAAGGGTCAGTCCTTCATCTACAACGGAAACACGGATGATGTGAACAAAGGCCTGATCAACACGATGGATGCAATCGACGGCACTGGTCTGAGCGTATCGTTGGGCGACTTGGTGAATATTACCGCTGATGTACCCGGATCATCCGGGGAAACAGCCGATCTTGAACTCTTGGTAGCGTGCCTCTAATGACAACAGTCAAAGGATTCGGCCAGGACCGACAGCCTCTTGAGATGCACGGACCCGGTACGGCTGGCCCACGCAGAGGGGGCAGGACTCAGGCCAAGTTGGCGGGACAGCATTCTGCTTTCCGAGAGATCGGCGTGGGGACCAACGATCCGGCCAAGGCTACGCACATTCTCAGGGAAACAGCCGGGGCAGGAGTTCTTGTCGAGCGGATCGAGACATCAACAGGTGCCGGTTCTTTCCAAGGCCGCAAGGCACGGGGCGCGGAGGACGCTCGCACTGCTGTGGCAAGCGGGGACGACCTCCTGAGTATCGAGGGCATTGCCTACGTCGGGGCGAACAATGGATACCAGCCGGGTGCGCGTATCACCTACGAGGTGGACGGGTCCGTGAGTGATGCGGAGGTTGGTGCGCCGACCCGGATGACATTCCTGGTGGCTACGGGTACTGGCTCCTCTCTGGATGAGAAGATGCGGATCACGAGTACCGGCAAGGTGGGCATCGGGATGAACAATCCGTCCACGAAAGTGACCGTGGAAGGTGCAGTCACCCTCAAAGAACAAGCCGCAGCCGATGCGGATGTAGCAGCCTACGGTCAGGTGTGGGTCAAGACCGCCACGCCGAACGAGTTGTATTTCACCACCGATGCTGGCAACGACATCCAGATAACGAGTGGCACATCGCTGGCTGCTGCTGGAATGACTAGCTTTCAGTTGGAGGACGGTGATGGCACTGAGGTTACGATCTCCAATGCCAAGGAAGTGAAGTTCGTCGAGGGCACGGGGATCGACATCAACTGGACCGACACGGACAACGGTACTGACGGAGACCCGTATGACCTCACGTTCACCGTCAACCTTGAGGGGACCGAGTTGATCTCCACGGGCGAAGGCGGGGGCAGCAAGTTCCTCAGAGAGGATGGGGATGGGACGTGTAGCTGGCAGACAATTAGTGGTGGCGACACCACTTACTCAATATCGTGTGTGGATGGCGACAACAGTGACGAAGAAAAGATCCGACTTACTGCTGGTGGTTCTGGTTCAGGGACTGACGATATCGTCTTGGAGGCGGGCACGGGACTCTCGATTGCCAGAAGCAGTGACAAGATAACTTTCACCAACACGGTTAGTGACACGAACACCACTTATTCAGCGGGGGATGGACTTGACATCTCAGGAACAACATTCTCGACCGACCTCAAAAGCAACGGCGGACTCGTCATCGAGTCTACTGAACTCGCTGTTGATATCGGGGCATCCTCAATCACAGGGACTCTTGCGGTTGGTGACGGAGGTAGCGGACAGACTAGCTATACCAATGGACAACTCCTCATCGGAAACACCACCGGGAACACCCTTGCCAAGGCCACGCTGACGGCTGGCACGGGTATTTCGATCACGAACGGCAGCGGGTCGGTCACGATAACTAACACGGTTTCCGATACGAACACGACGTATTCGGCAGGAACTCTGCTCGACCTCTCGACCACCACGTTCAACGTGGATCTCACCGAGGCTGCTGAAGCGGTGATGGCAAACGGGGACTACATCCTGTTCCTCGATGGCGGGGCCACCGGATCGCACGCGAAAGAGGCGATTGCGGATGTGGCAACCCTGTTTGCCGGTGATGGCCTGACCGCTTCGTCTTCGGTGATGGCGGTCAACGTGGATGACTCGACCATCGAAACGAACTCTGATGCGATCAGGGTCAAGGATAACGGGGTAACTCTTGCGAAGATGGCTGGACTGACCAGGGGCAGCATCATCTATGGGGATGCCAGTGGAGATCCTGCGGCCTTGGGCGTTGGCTCCAATACCTATGTCCTGACATCAGACGGGACGGACGTTGCGTGGGCATCAGCGGGTGGAGGCGGTGGCGGTGATGTCTCGGCTGGCAGTACATTCACCACCGCCGGGGTCATCATGGCCTGCGACGGTGACGACAAGACCATCGACGAACCCAACGCCTTGCTGACCACCAACGGCCAGGGGATGACAGTCAGTGCGGCGTTGGCAACACCATTCCAAGTTGATTCCAGCACGAGGGATGGAAACTCCACGTTCAAGTTCACCACGGGGAGTGGATCAGGGACCAACAACCAAGCGTCCATGCAGATCATTGCTCAAACAGCAGCCAACGCAAACTTGTATCTTGGCGATACTGACAGTGCCACGCGAGGTGGCCTGAAGTACAAGAATAACGGCGACTCGATGGAGTTGTTAGCAGCCGGTGCGGCTGTGCTGGCACTCGATTCAGCTAAAGTCGTGGAGTTCAAGATAGCAGAGGATGATGACAGCAGTGGGTCAGACTACACTTACGCCATGAAGGCACTGAAGATAAAAGTCAATGGGACTGACTATTGGCTTCAACTTTATGAAGAGGGTGGCGGGATGGGAGGGCCGTAGCAATGGGTGAAGTTACTCTCAACGCATGGGGCAAGGTGGCAACGATCACCTATCCCGACGACATGGACACCCTGGCCCCCATCGCCTTCGGGGCAACGTATGGGTACAAGGAGATCGTCGAGGATTACAATACGGGTCTGGAGATCCCCAACCCACAGTCGCTGGAAGACTTCACCATCGAGAAGATATTCGATTACGTCGGTGAGATCATGCGAGCGTACAGCCTGAAGGATGCACAGGCAGCGGCAATGGCTGCGGCCACTACAGCGGCAGATGCGGCAATGGATTCAATCACGGTCGAGATAGAAGACTCGCCGTAAGGAGATAGGTATGAGTTTAGATGATTTTCTCAGTGATCCAATCGGGACAATTGCGGATGACTGGCTTGGGATTGACCCAGATGATCCCGCTTCCAATCAAGGGTATGCGAACGTAGGCGGTCAACTTTCGTACATACCGGTTGGTCAGAGTTCGATGCAGTTGTCGGATGCCCCAACGCTTGGTACTGCAATCGGTGGAGGAACCTACT
>Ga0315338_1002211_pt1 | contig 20151 bp, 19 predicted proteins | sample ASW8metaG_FD_204518 | JGI IMG/M metagenome (GOLD analysis project Ga0315338, IMG submission 204518) | Ammonia-oxidizing marine archaeal communities from Monterey Bay, California, United States - ASW #8 | ecosystem: Environmental > Aquatic > Marine > Coastal | place: USA: California | collected... | reverse complement strand
TCGAGGGATTGAGATAGATCGACACGACCGATTTCCGCGGCGCCGATTGTTGATACCACGGTCACGGTAAGCGGATTTTGCCGATCGCCCATTCGCTTGCCTGAAGTCATACCTTTCAGGATATCGTTATTTCAACATGACCTCGACATCGGAACGTCTAAAATAAAATACTATTCACGAGACAGTAGGATTTTACGATGCCGCAATCTCTGCCGAACCTCTCCATCGACGCCAGGCGCCTCTGGTCGACGCTCGACCGTTCCTCCGAAATCGGGACGGGGCCAAAGGGCGGGTTGCGGCGGTTGGCCTTGTCGGACAGCGACAAGGAGATGCGCGACCAGTATGTCGAATGGTGCGAGGCGATCGGCTGCTTGATCACCGTCGACGCGGCTGGCAGCATCTTCGCCAGGCGGGCCGGGCAGGACGACAGTTTGCCGCCGGTCGTGGTCGGCAGCCATCTCGACAGCCAGGCGGCTGGCGGGCGCTTCGACGGCATCCTGGGCGTGCTGTCCGGGCTGGAGATCCTGCGGACCCTCGAGGATAACGGGATCATCACGAAACGGCCGATCGAGGTGGTGAACTGGACCAACGAGGAAGGCGCGCGGTTCGCACCGCCGATGGCGGCGTCCTGCGTGTTCGCTGGCCTGCAGACTACTGAGTGGTTGCACGATCTGAAAGACGATGACGGCATCCGCTACGGCGAAGAGTTGAAACGGATCGGCTATCTGGGCGATGCCCCGGTCGGCGGCCGCGACCTCGATTCCTATTTCGAACTGCATATCGAGCAAGACTCGCTGATGGAGGAACAGGATGTCTCCGTTGGCGTCGTCACCGGCGGTTACGCCTCGCACGCGTTGACCTGCGTCTTCCACGGCGAATGCGCCCACACCGGGCCGACCGAGATGAAGAAGCGCAAGAACGCGATGATCGGTGCGGCCTATTTCCTTGCCGCGGTCAATGATATCGGCTGGGAGCATGAACCCATTGGGCGGGCGTCGGCATCGCGGATGCAGATCTGGCCGAACAAGTTCGGCATCCTGCCGGAATTCACCGAGGTGACGGTCGATATGCGTCACGCAGACCGCGCGGTCACGGACGAGATGGTTGCGAAGACCCGCGCGGCACTTACGGAAGCGGCGAAAAAGGCGCGAGTCGACGTTGAGATCACCGCGGAATGGACCTTCGGCGACGAGGTGTTCGACCCAGCGTGCAGCGACCTTTTACGTCAGGCGGCGGCCGCGCGCGGTACCTCCTGCATGGACATCCGCAGCATCGCCGGGCACGACGCCTATTACATCTCGCGCATCGCGCCGACGGCGCTGGTGTTCAGCCCTTGCGTCGACGGCATTACCCACAACGAGGCGGAAGACATCCGCTTCGAACCGACCATCGAGGCGGTCAACGTGCTGTTCGACGCCGTCGTCGCCCGGGCCGATCGTTAGATCTCAGCCCATATAGCTCCGCCGCCCGGCATCGCGCAGGAAAATGCGCACCAGGTGGCGTTTGTCTTCGGAGGTTTCCGCGTCTGCGTATTCGGTGCGGCAATGGGCGATGCGAAAATTGTTTACATACTGAATTTGACCGGGCGCCAGTTCGAATTGGATGTGGTGCGGTGGCTCGCTCATAACGTCGAACATAGTCTCGAGCGCCTGTTGGCCGAGATCGTCGAAGGTTTCGCCCCTCAATTCGTAGCCCTTATACAGCAGCCATTTAATGTAGCGAGCCCGCACCTGTTCGCCGTCGAACGAGAAGATCGGATAGAAATGCGTGGTGGCGTCGCCATCGGCATGTTCGCCCTGCCGGTTCCACCAGAATGGCTGGTAGAGCCGGGCCAGCAGCGCCGGGTGGCGTTCGCCCAACACGTTGTGCGCGGTCAGCATGCTGGCAACTCTACTGACGCCCCCCGCGCGCGCCGTGCGCAGGACCAGCAGGCCGATATAGGGTGGCGGAAGATTGAAGCCGTAATCCGTGTGCCAGGAGAGCTCCTGCCGGGTCAGGTCGCCGCGGACGCGGGTATCGATCCGCGCGCCGGTATCGCGAACATCGTATAGCAGCCGCCCATCAAAAGATTGTGCCACGGGCCGCTCAATTATGCCGCTGAGCAGCCAATAAATATGCTTCAGCTCGGATTTGTCGTACCGGTCCACCGGAAGGCGGTCGAGGATAGCGAAGCCGGCGCCGTGGTCGAGAGCCGTGCGGACGGTGGCCATGAAGGCCGCGCAGGCGTCCAGGTCGTAATCTCGCCGATCGAGCGCCGCGATGTCCATCGGGTGGCGGCGCAAGATTTCGACGATGCGATCGATTTCCGCCAGCGCATCCGCCGGGATCGGCAGCAGCCATACGTCGCGACCTACATCGTCGCGAAGCCACGCCCCGGGACCCTTGACCGGTCCTTCGAGCATCGGCGACGCCGTTTGCGCCGGGTTATGTTCCGCCGTGGCTGGCATAGTGGCTCCCGTTCATTCCTCCGGCCATTCGATGGCGGCCAGCCGCTCGTAGTGCTGCATGATGACAGTGGAATCGTCCGCCGGCGCACCCTTGCCGAGCGCGTGCGCCCAGGCCTGACGGGTACCGCTGCCGACGAACATGGTCACGCCGAGGGCCTCGGCTTCCTCCAGGCAGAGCCGAACATCCTTGAACATCAGCCCGGTATTGAAGCCGACATTGAATCTGCGGTTCAGCACCTCATTGGGGAACTTGGCTTCGGTCGCCGTGTTGCGTCCGCTGCTGGCGTTGAAGACGTCGATCATCATCTGTGGCGCGATGCCGGCCTTGATGCCAAGCGTGACGGCTTCCGACGTCACCGCCAGCGCTGTGCCCGACAACAGATTGTTGAGCAGTTTCATCAACTGCCCCATGCCGATCTTGTCGCCGACATAGAAGACGTTCTTGCCGATCTTCTCCAGCATCGGGCGGTGGTGTCCGTGCGTATTGTGCGGCCCGGAGACCATGACGGCGAGCGTGCCGGCGATGGCGCCGGCGACGCCGCCGCTGACCGGCGCGTCAAGCGCGACGATACCGGCTTCCTCCATCGCTTCCGCGATAGGCATCGCCATGCGCGGACCGGTCGTGGAAAGATCGATATAGGTCTTAATCTTGTCGCCGTGAACCAGGCCGTCGGCACCCAGAGCCACCGCGCGCACGATATCGGGCGTCGGCAGGCAGACCAGTACCGTTTCGACCGTATCCGCCAGCTCCTTCGGGCTGCCCACAGCAGTGGCGCCGGCCGCGACACAAGCGTCTATCGCCGATTGCTGAGAGTCGCAGACCGTTACCGCATAACCTGCCGCCAGCAGGTTTTTGACCATGGGGCCGCCCATGTTACCTACGCCAACAAAGCCGATTTCCGTCGTCATAACCGCTCCCTTCGTTTCGATTTTCGGCAGTCTAGAACAGCAGTGCCGACGGCGCACGGTGTGCGGTAAGGGAAATTTAGGGCGGTTTGCCGCTGTTATGCGACAAAATCAATGCTGCGCTGCACATTCCGCAGTTGCAAAAATTGGGAATTCGTTTACAACACGCGCCGTCGGATCATTTGAGAGAAATTTATGAGTAATAATACTAAAAAGCCCGAAGCCGATTACAGCTTCAAGCATGAAGATGATCGTCCGGCCAAGCGTAGCTGCTTGAGTTGCGAGACAAAATTTACCAGCGAAGGCTGGGGCAACCGCCTTTGTCCGACTTGCCGGAGCCGCAGCTCTGCTTCGATGGCGGCTTAGCCACCGCGCCACCGTACAGTCTGTTGCTTGCTGTTTCGACGGCATCGAACGCATACTGAGCTTTCGAAAACGGGGTCGCTAACGCGGCCTTTTTGTTTGTCCGGAGAGCCCTCATGCGTATATCGATCAAAGCCGTCGCGACCATTTTCTTGATATCGCTAGCCAGCCTGGCCCAGGCCGAGAACTTCTCGTTGCAGGAGTGGAACCGGATCGAGGAACAGGCCAAGCGCGGCGATGCGCGGGCGACCGGCTTGCGTGACGGCTATATCGCCGGCGTGCGCGATGCGCTGCGCTTCTATTCGAAAGTCAGCAAAACCTTCCCGATCTGTTGGCCAAAAGACCATGAGGTCGATATCGGCTTGGTTCGCGATACCGTCGATGCCGTCCGCCGCGGGCATCCCGACATCGCCAAGCCGGAAGACAATTTCGCCTATATTGTCGTGTTGTCGTTGTACGACGCTTATCCCTGCCGCTAGAGTGCCTCGGCCTGCGGTAGTTTCCGACCGTCGCGGTCTTCGAACACAATGCGGACCGGCATGCCAATTTCGATATCGTCGTGCGGTGTATTCACGATGTTCATCATCATGCGGAAACCGTCATTCAAGTCGATCAGCGCCAGTACGTAGGGCGCGTCTTCCTTGAAGGCTGGGGTCGGCGCGCGGTGTACCACTGTGAAGGTATGCACCGTTCCCTTGAGTGCGGCATCGCGCCAATCGAGCTCGCGGCTTTCGCATTTCACGCACAACGCACGCGGGTAGAACTGCCTGTGGCCGCAGGAGCGGCAGGTTTGAACGATTAGTCGTTCTTCATTGCAGGCGTTCCAAAAGGAACTGGTATCGGCGTTGGGGATGGGGATCGGTTTCATATCAGGCCCTCCCGAGGATCAGGGAACAGTGCGCGGATAGAATTCCGCCGTCGCCATGGACGAAGGCGAGTTCGGCGTCCGGCACCTGTCGCTGGTCCGCTTCGCCGCGCAACTGGCGCACCGCTTCGACGACGTGGAACATGCCACCTGCCGCGCCGGAGTGGCCAAAGGACAGCAAGCCGCCATGGGTATTGCAGGGCAGGCGGCCGCCATGGGTCAACTCGCCCTTCAGCGCGGCTTCGCCTGCCGCGCCTTTCTCGTAAAAGCCGATCGATTCCAACTCGATCAACAGTGTGATCGTGAAGGAGTCGTAAATTTCGGCGACATCGATGTCGTCTGTGGTCACGCCGGCGGCGCCAAAAGCGCGGGCCGAGGCAGTTTTGCAGCCGAAATCGATCAATGAAGGTGCGGCAACGATATGCTCGTGCGTATGACCTTGTCCGGCGCCGAGTACTGCGATGGGTCCCTTACGCGTATCGGCGGCCGTCTCCGCCGCGCTGATGACCAGTGCCGCGCCGCCATCCGAGATCAGACAGCAATCCAGCAACCGCAGCGGCGAACTGATGATCCGCGCGTCCGCGACGTCGTCCATCGTGATCGGCTTGGTCATGTGTGCGTCGGGATGCATCGCGGCGTGCGCGCGATGGCTGACCGAAAGGGCGGCGAGATGTTCCAGGGTCGCGCCGGTTTCGTGCATATAGCGCCGCGCGACCATCGCATAGGCTGCCGGGATGGAGATGCCATAGGGCTGTTCGAACTGTGGGTGACCGAATTCGGTAAGCGCGGCGACCGCTTTATCGCGGGTCATGCCGGTCAGCCGGTTGTCGCCGGTGACGCACAACACGTGGCGGCAGGTTCCGGATTGGACCAAGGCCGCCGCCTGCATCACCATCATCGCGCCGGTGGCGCCGCCGCCATGCAGGCCCGCGTTGAAGTTCGGTTCGGCGCCGACATATTCGCAGAATGCCGAGCTCAGCATCGGGTAGTTTTCGCTCAGAGCGTAGGCGCAGATGACGCCGTCGATATCGGCCAGATTCAGTCCCGCATCGTCGAGTGCGCCCAGCGCCGCTTCGGTGTGCAGCGACATGCAGGTGCTGCCCGGGACTTCACCCACCTTGGTGTTGTGAACGCCGGTGATGGCGGCTTTGTCAGTCATCGCCGCCGGTCTCCTTTTTTAAGGCGTCCCAATCGTAGGCCAGCGGCTCCTTGGCCAGGAATTGGGCGACTGCTTTCTTGTGGAAGTCGGAGTGCAGCGCGATGCCTTGCGCGAAGGATTCCATCTCGCCGAGCGCCTTCTGGTCCATGTGAAATGAATTGTTGAGGATGTTCTTGGCCATGCCGATCGCTTCCCGCGATCCATGGCGGAACCGCCCGGCGAAGGCCAACGCGCGTTCGAACAGGACGTCGGGTTCGTGAATTTCGTGCACGATACGGAGATCCTTGGCCTCGTTTGCGTCGATCACGCGAGAGGTGAAAACGATATCCTTTGCCGCCTGCAGGCCGACGATACGGGGCAACAAGAAGAACCCGCCTACGTCCGGCACGACGCCGATGCGTCCGAACACCGAACAGAACTTGGCCCGTGGCGTCGCCAGAAGGAAATCCGCGGTGAGCGCCAGGTTGAATCCGGCGCCGAAGGCCGGGCCGTCGATCGCCGCGACGACGGGAAGTTCGAGATTGATGAGCTCTGGCAGCCAGACATGGATGTCCTGCAGGCGCCGGCGTGTATCCTGAACAGTGCCGCGATCTTCGGTCAGCGCCTTCAAATCGCCGCCGGCGCAGAACGCGCCGCCCGCACCCGTGATGAGGGCAGCCTTGAGATCGCCGTCGTCGCGCATCCTCATGACCGCGTCGTAGATTTCGTTGCGCATCGCGACGTTGAAGGCATTGCGCTGTTCGGGGCGGTTCAGGGTGAGGATCGCGACCTCGTCTCGTACTTCGTACGTGATGGCTTCATAGGTCATGGCGTTTCATTCCGGTGTTGAGTGCGCGGGGAATATTTGTATAAGCCGTAGCAGGATTGGTTTGAATAGAATTGTGAAGGATTAGGGAATGTCAGAAGGTAAAATGCTCGAGGGCAAGGTCGCCGTCGTGACCGGCGCCGGCCGCGGCATCGGCCGTGGGTTTGCCATGATGATGGCGGCGCAGGGCGCCAAGGTCGTGGTCAACGATCTGGGCGGCTCCGTCAGCGGCGAGGGCGAGGATTCGGGACCGGCTTTCGAGGTCGTCAACGAGATTCGCGCCGCTGGCGGCGAGGCGGTGATGAATGGTGACAGCGTCAGCGAGTGGGACAGCGCGCACCGGATTGTCGAGCAGGCCGTTGATGAATTCGGCAAGATCGATATCGTCGTCAACAATGCCGGCATCCTGCGCGATAAGATCTTCCATCGCATGACGGAGAGTGATTTCGATTCCGTCATCGCGGTTCATTTGAAGGGTGCGTTCAACGTTAGTCGGGCCGCCGCCGATCATTTCCGGGCTCAGGAATCAGGCTGTTTCGTGCACATGACGTCGACTTCCGGCCTTGTCGGGAACTTCGGGCAGGCGAACTATGCCGCTGCGAAGCTGGGTATTGCCGGATTGTCGAAATCGATCGCTTTGGACATGTCGCGCTTCAACGTGCGGTCCAACTGTATCACGCCGTTCGCGTGGAGCCGCATGATCGGGTCAATGCCGCAGGACACCGAAGCGCTGCGCGCCCGGGTCGCCAAAATTAAGGAGATGACGCCGGAGAAGATCGCGCCGATGTGCGTCTTTCTGGTGAGTGACGCCGCGTCTGAAGTGACGGGTCAGATATTCGGTGTGCGTAACAACGAAATCTTCCTGATGGGACAGTCGCGTCCGCTGCGTTCCGTCCATCGCGGCGAAGGCTGGACACCGGAAACGGTTGCCGAGCACGCGATCCCGGCGATGAAACCGAGCTTCTACCCGCTCGACCGCTCGGAAGATATCTTCAGCTGGGACCCGATCTAGGGCCCAGAGCCAAAACGCCCCGGCTCCCACAATAGGGCGCCAGGGCGTCTTCGTTCTGGCAACCGCTACAGCGCGGCGGTGACCATGATCTCGATCGAAAGTTCCGGCACGGCGAGCTTCGCCTCGACCGTCGCGCGAGCCGGTGGGTTGGCGGGATCGATCCAAGCGACCCAGACCTCGTTCATGTCGGCCCATGTGCCAATGTCGGTCAGCCAGATCTGCGCCGAGAGCAGTTTCGACTTATCCGTACCCGCCTCGGCGAGAAATTTGTCGATGCCGTCGAGGATCTGTTGGCATTGGCCCTTGACGTCGAGCGAACGGTCGCTGGCGGTGAGGCCGGACAGATAGACCGTGCCACCGCTGACAACGGCTTTACTCATCAGTTTGTTGGTATCGATGCGTTTGATGGACATTGCGTCCCTCCCTATGTGCTGGGTTACCCTGGTGATGAGTACTAAGGGCCATGGGCCACAGGAACAAGTGGTAAGGAACAATCATGATTGAATGGATCCCGGAACGGGTGAACGGCAATGCGGCGCTGTTGCGGCGCGGCCGCTATGTCAGCCTCGATTTCTTGGTCGGCGTCGGCGAAACCGACTATGTCGTAACGGTCCAGGACGGGCGCATCGACAGGGTCGCTGAACGGCACCTACCGACTCACACGGGACTGTTCGCAATTCGCGCGGCGCGCGATGTTTGGTCGGAACATTGGCAGCCAGTGCCTCGGCGAGGCCGTCATGATCTGTTCAGCATGGTGGCGGACGGCGTGGCCCATTTCGACGGTGACTTGCTGCCCTTGATGCAGAATTTGCAATACTTCAAGGACGTGCTCGCGTCGCCTCGGCCAGTGAAAGGGGAGGGGTAGGCGATGCCGAATTACGAACCGATCACGGGCCGCTACTTCACGATGCAGGTCGGCGGCGAGGCGGTACGTCTCTATGTCGAGGAGGCGGGAAGCGGCATCCCGCTTGTGTGTCTGCATACCGCTGGTTCCGACGGTCGCCAGTTTCGCCACCTGATGTGCGACAAGGCGATCACCGACCACTACCGAGTCGTCGCCTTCGATATGCCGTGGCATGGCAAATCGAACCCGCCCACCGACTGGCAGGACACCGAGTACCAGCTCACCACCGAATCCTATAAGGAAACCGTCACGGCGTTCTGCCGGTCGATGGAACTGGATAAGCCGGTGGTCATAGGTTGTTCGATGGGTGGGCGGATCGTCCTCCATCTCGCGTTGGAGCGGCCCGAAGCTTATCGCGCGGTGATCGCGCTCGAAGGCGCAGATAGGCTGGAAGCCTATTACGACACCGAGTGGCTGCACCGGCCTGATATCCATGGCGGAGAGATCAGCGCCGCCTTCGTGTCGGGCCAGGTGGCGCCGCAAAGCCCGGACGAATTCCGGCACGAAACTCTGTGGCACTACATGCAGGGCGGGCCAGGGATATTCAAAGGCGATCTGTATTTCTATTGGGTCGACGGCCATTTCGACGACCGGTCGGCGCAGATCGACACCGGCCGCTGCCCCGTCTACCTGCTATCCGGCGAATATGACAGTTCCTGCACCCCGGAACGCACCCAAGCCACCGCATCGCGGATTAAGGGCTCGAAAGCGGTGATCATGGAAGGGATGGGGCATTTCCCGATGTCGGAAAACCCGGCGCTGTTCAGGGAACACATTCTGCCTGTACTGGACGAAATTCGCGGATAACGGGCGCAATCAGGATTTTGCAGCGTCCGTCATGACAGCTTCGACCGAACCGAGCGCGCCGTAGTCGGCAAATACGGCATCGCCCGCCTTGAGGTCAATTAGACCGGAGCAGGTTCCCGTCGTCGCCACCTCGCCCGCGCGCAGGCCGGATCGTTTCCGTTCGCGGTTTGCGAGCCAGACCATGACATTGAATGGATTGCCCAGGGCGCGCCGGCCTTCGCCTTCGGCGCAAACCGTGCCGTTCAAGGTGACCGTCAGTTTGTGCGCGGGGAGGTCGAATTGCCGCCAATCGTCGATGAATGCGCCAGTAACAAGCGCGATATTCGCGCCGCCATCGGCGGTTACTGTAGTGCGGCCCGAACCCGCGAGCCCGCCCGCCAGACGTGATCCGACGATCTCCAGCGAGGGGGCGATACCGTTGATGGCTGCAGCGACTTCTTCTGCCGAATAGTCGGTGTCACGCGTCGGTAATTCCTGGCCCAGACGAAATGCGAACTCAGCTTCAAGCTTGGCGTCGTGAGCGGCGAAGATTGGCACGGTGGCCGGGCTGGTGAAACGGAAGCGCTGCGGAACCCGCGCGGCGCCGGGTTCGGTCGTGCCCAGTGCCGCCTGAGCCTCCGCACTGGTCGAACCGACTTTCCAGCTATCGGAGGGACCGCCGAGACAAATCAAAACGCGTTCCTGGAGTGCGTACGCCTCTTCCAATGCCGTGCCGATCGAGTCCAGTGTCAGCGCGACGGTGTTGCCTTCCAACCTGGCCCGGCAAAGGCGTTTTGCGATATCAGGCATATGGTCTCCGTTCGTCGTATTTAACCGTGCGATACCCGGTACCAAATGCCGCCCACGATTTCGTGCAGCGCGTACCAGCTTTTGAACAAGGCTCTTGTTCCCGGGAGGAGATGGCGTCCGGAAAACGGCAGATATGTTTCGGCGAACACAGTCGGCGCCGGCGTAACGGTTAGTCCGGCGCGTTCGAAGGCCTTTTGGGCCCGTGGCATATGGGCCGCGTGAGTCACGAGCAAGATCGACGCTATTTCTTGTTTTCGCAAAATCGCTGCACAATTGACGGCGTGTTGCTCGGTGTTGCGCGCAGCATTCTCAACCCATGCCACAGTTACTCCGAACTCGTCGACGAGGACCTGCCGCAAGGCATCTCCTGTACTGATCGTCGATTTCTTCGGTAAACCGCCGGTGACCATGATGGGCAGGCCGGTCGCACGCTGCAGTTTCGCGGCATACCGGACCCGTTGCAGGGATAGCCCGTCGACCGTATCGCCGCCGTATTCCGGTGCGCCCGAAATTATGCCCGCCGGCAAGACGACGATCGCCCCGGTATCGCCGGCTGTGGGTTCGGTCGTCCAATCGGTCTGCGTGAACCGATACAGGCGATCTGCAACGAACGGCGTCGCCAATAGGTATAGTGTGATCGCACCTAACAGCACGATGCCGCTCCCTAGAACGCGGTTGTGCATGCCAACGAACAGTCCGACCACCAGGATCAGAAGGACAAGGAAAACCGGATCGGCAAATATGCCGCGCATTAGCCGCGTATCGCGCGACCGGTCAATTGCACGACCAATCGGTGACCTTGAAATAGTCGCGTGGCAGGCGTGTGCCCTCGTGCGTCATGATCACGCGATCCTTGTCATAACGATTTATGAACTCCCAGACGATCTTGCCGTTGGGGTCGATCTCGAACACGCGGCCTTCGTGACCGCCCGAGATCAAGATATTGCCGTTCTTGAGATTCTGATGCTTGCCGAGGACCTCAGAGTGAAAAATGTGATCCTTCGTTCCCTCGTAAAGAATTTTAACATTTCTCGTTACAGGGTCGATTTCTTGAATATTCGAGCCACCGAAGCGGGTGCCGCGGTTGGTGCCGTCTCGTCGATTGTTATAGAGCGTGATCTTGCCGTCCGACCGGAAATCCGGATCGTGCTGTCGCAACCAGGGCCCCGTCTGAGTCCATTTTACCTTCCGCGTCCTCGGATCGAAAACGAACAGTAGATTGATGTTTCGTAACGAGACGATCGCGTCGCCCTCTTCGAACATCGCAAATGCGTCCGCGTCCGCCTTCTGGAGTATTTCGACATCGTTGAGGTGGGTCATGTCGTCGAGATATCTCTTGCCAGGAATATCTTCGCTGGACGCGAACAGCACACCCTCCATGTCCGCCTCGAAGAGCATTTTGACCAACGAGAATTCCTGCAACAACTTGCCGTCGAGAGAAATTTGGATGACCGTATCTTCGAAGAACGGCGGCTTGATACCGCGGAGGTACTTTAGCCTCGGGTCGCCCTCTTCCAGCCTACGCCTGCTGGAAACCCAAAGCGTTTCGTCTTCCGACAGAAATACGGAATGGTGGGCGAGAAGGTTCAGTTTCCACATTTCCATGCCGCATTTGTCGAGTCGGCGCAAGCCATTGCCGTACCGGGCGATTACGACTGACCCGTCCGGCAAGGGGACGGCGCCGTGAATTTCCGCGGTATCCCAGGATTTCGTATCAATCCAGTGATGAATGACATTGCCGTCGAAATCAATGAGTTGCGCGGAAACCGTACTGTCGAAGAAACCGGTTAAAAAGGTAATTCCAGGTTGGACACGGTCTTCAATTTTAGTTGTAACGCCATTGCCTTCGTGATGCGCCGGTCTAAGCCAGCGCACCGGTGCGGTACCCAGATAGGATTCACGCTGTTGGTACAGGATGACAATGTCCCGCGCCTGATTGCGCAAAAAGTGATAGGGCGGCCATTCGAAAAAGACCATGACGGCGCCGTAGCCGAACGAAACCATGCACAAAGAGAGAATAAACGCTGCCTTGAAGAGTCGATCCATCGAATGTCGGGCTTCCTAGTCTTTAAGGTTCACTGAAACCGAACGGCGCCAGCGAAACTGTTATGCGTTACTTGAGCACGAAGAACAAACCGATCATGGCGACCGAGGAAACGATAATGAATATCCAGTTGCTTGCCGCTTCATAAACCTCGTCGCCGGTGAACAGTCCGAAATATGTCGGGACGGCGACGAATACAACTGGAACCGCGACGGTCGCCGCGATCCGGATTACGATAAAAAAACTGGCCGCGAACATCTTGACCGCCGCCTTCTGGACCTGCTCTTCCTTCTCCTCTTCCGCCAAGTCCTGCGAGCGCATGACCGCGATCGCGGATCGACTTGCGCCGATAATTTCCTGAACTTTCGGAACGATGCGGAAAACCTTGATCGCCAGCATGAAAAGGAAGACCGATACAATCAGGAACGCATAGGTCATCCTTGCTTTGGCGCCTCGTCTTCGGTCTGGGCGGCATCGCCTTTCGCCGCCTTGCGGGCCCGCAACATGCGGCGCACCGGATACCAGACGAATCCGACGATTGCGAGCAGGATCGCCGCGCCGACCGCCAGGACGCTGCCGATGACGGTGAGACCCGCGCCCGGACCGACATAAGCGTTTGCGTCTACCGCAAACAACAAGATGACGGCAAAGCCGGTGAAACTTACAACTCGATTCCAAATGTTACGCGCTGAAAACACGTGTCATTCCTTCCGTAATGCGGCTACCGGTCAAAAACGATAGCTGTTTCACATGAAAAGAAGATTAAAGAACGCAGGCCTCCGACATGCTGCTCACCCATGATCCGCTGTGCCGCAATTGAGTGAATCATAAAGCCCTAACGCCACTAATCCCAACCAGAAGACGCCGAAAATGAAGTATCAGGCGCCATTTTTTACTTACAAGTTTGATAATAGATCAAGTTTGCAGAAAGATATGTGACGTTCGCCACAACAAACGAAATTATAACGACGAAATGATTACACCAGGGAGACGCGGCGGTTCAACGGTTTTCAGTGCAGCAATTGGTCTTCGCCCAGGCCGATTACTCATCCAACATATCTCTTTTCGTAAAGCGAGATGGTTTGCGCGACGATGACCGTTTCCGCAAAGGCGCTCTCCGCCAAAGCGCGGGCCGCTTTTCCGTAGGCGTCGCGCCTGGCCGGGTCTTCCGCTAAAGATTGCAGAGCGTCGGCCAGCGGTTCGCTGGTGCGAGCCGGGACCAGCAGGCCGGTTTTCTCGTGCTGGCAGATTTCGCGGCAACCTGGCACATCCGTCGCGACCATGGGAAGACCGGCTGCTGCGGCTTCCAGCAGCGATTTCGGCAATCCTTCCCGGTAGGACGGCAGGACGGCAATATGGGCGCGTGCGCATTCCCCGGCGATGTCGTCGCTGGCGCCGGCGACCTCGACGACACCTTCAGCCTTCCATTGGTCCAAAGTTGCGGCGGGGATTGCGGCGGGATTATCGTCGCCGGCTCCGACCAACCGAATTGTGAGCGCCGTGCCGCGCTGCCGAAGCAAGTGGGCCGCCGCGACGAGTTCTCCGATGCCTTTGTCCCACAACATCCGGGTGACGCATACGGCAATGGGCGGTCCTTTCGGCGCATCGGTTGGGTGAAAATGGTCGGTGTCCACGCCCGACCCGCGAATGATAGACATTCTTTGCCGCGAAACACCGACTGTTCCCACGAACAGATCGTAATCGTCGGGGTTTTGGACGATGACGCTGCTGCTGGGCCGGTTCAGTAGGAAGCGGAGTGCGGTTTTTACGATGGGACGCACCGTGCGCGCGAAAAGCCCATCGGAAATAAAAACAAAGCCCATACCGGCAAACGCGTTGATCATCGCTGGCACGCGCGTAAAGCATGCGGCTATAGAACCATAGAGGGCCGGCTTCAAGGCGACATGATGGGTGATGTCCGGGCATTCCCGTCTGTAGAGCCCGATTATCGACGCCAGCGTCGCGGCATCGTGAAGCGGGTTCCGGCCGCTTCGGTCGAGCTCGATCGGGATAAGACGAAATCCTTCCGCTTCGATCGCCGCACCGTGCTCACGAACGCGAGTCGCGACAACGACTTCCGCGCCGGCGTCCCGTGCCGCGCGCGCGATCGGCAGGCGGTGGGAGCAGAAATACCAATCTTCGCTGACCAGATAGAGGATCTTGCAGCCGGCGAGCGTCATGTCTCCACGCCTGTGGCCCAGCGTTCGCGCCAGGCTTGCGCCACGCAGACGCCCCATAGCGCTTCCCAGTGGTTGCCGCGTCCGGCGAGATGTTCCGTCCAGGCGTGACGGATCGGCGCCGGGTCGAACCAGCCTTCTTCGGCCAATCTTTGTTCGTCTATTAGGCTTTCCGCCCACTCGCGCAGTGGACCGCGCAGCCAGGCGGCAATGGGCACGGCAAATCCGCTTTTCGGACGGTCGACGATGGTCGCGGGCACGTGCCGGTACAACACCTGCCGCAACAACCACTTGCTCGTTCCATTGCGGAGCCGCATGCGCTTGGGCAGCGACCATGCGAACTCCAGCAGCCGGTGATCGAGCAATGGGACTCGGGCTTCCAGGCCAACCGACATACTGGCCCGGTCGACTTTGGCCAGGATATCGTCGGGCAGATAGGACACCGTATCGAAATACGCCATCCGTTCTCCGAAGTCGGGTACCTGGTTCATCGTTATGTTCCCGGCGAGGTTGGCACCTGGAACGAGCGGTTCCTTCCAATGGCCGACCAGATTCCAATATATCTCGTCGGCATTGGTTTCCGACAGGGCCGCTGCAAGTTTGTGGGCCTTGTCGCCGGCAAGGCTGATCCGTCGCGAAGGCGGCAAAAATTTCGCCGCCGTGTCCCAAACGCCCGTGGGCACGCCCCCCAGGAAAAGAGCTGCGAGCTTGCGAAGCGGCGCGGGTGTCCCTTGCATGCGCTGCCACAGTGCGTCCGCCGCCTGATAACGGTTGTACCCCAGAAATGTCTCGTCCCCGCCGTCGCCGGACAAAGCGACTGTGACATCCCGCTGCGCCAGCTCGCAAACCAAGCGGGTCGGCAGGGCAGAGGAATCGGCAAACGGCTCGTCATACCAGTCGGCCAATCTCGGAATCACGTTAAGGGCATGTTCCGGCGACATGGCGATTTCCGTATGCTCCGTGCCGAGATGTTCGGCAACCGCACGCGCGTGCGTCGCTTCGTCGAAACCGCCTTCCTTGAACCCGATCGTAAAGGTTCGCACGGGCTGGGTGCTCGATTTTTGCATCAGGGCAACGACCGTCGCCGAGTCGATGCCGCCGGAGAGCAGCGCGCCAAGGGGTACATCCGACACCATGCGCCGGGAAACCGCATTGGTAAGCAGCGCTTCCGCTTCATCCACTGCCGCTGCGTCGGAAATGTCGCGGCGTTCTTGCGTGGCGATCGCTGACATATCCCAGTATCGCGACTGAGTCGGGTCGCTGCCGGGTGCATAGGACAGCAGCGTTGCAGGTTCCAGTTTACGGATGCCGGCATAGATGCTGTGCGGCGTGGGGACATAATTGAAGCGCGTGTAGGCGGCGAGGGCGTCGCGATCGATTCGCGGTGTCCATCCCTGTTTTGCGCGGAGCGCCTTCAGCTCCGATCCGAACAGGAACATCCCGTCGACCTCTCCGAAATAGAGCGGCTTGATGCCGAGCCGGTCGCGGCACAGCCATAGTCTTCGCTCTTCGCGGTCCCAGAGTGCGAAGGCGAACATTCCGATGAGTCGCTTGACGGTCTCTTCGATTCCCCAGACAACGAAACCTTCGAGCATCACTTCCGTGTCGGAGTCGCCGCGCAGGCTGGTGCCGGCGGCTTCGAGCTCGCTACGCAATTCCTTGAAATTATAGATTTCCCCGTTGAAAACGAGGATGTAGCGGCCATTGGCTGAGGTCATCGGCTGGTCGCCGGCGGGCGAGAGATCAATGATGGCAAGACGCCGGAAAGCCAACGCGGCGCCCGTCGCTTCGTCGGTCCAGATCCCGCCGCTATCCGGGCCGCGATGAATCAGCGCCTTGCCCATCGCCTGCGCTTCCGATGCGAGCATTTCGGCGCCGGTCTGGCGTTTAAGGTCGAGAAATCCGGCAATGCCGCACATGGCCGCTCCGGGTGTCGGACAGTTTGATTTTGTCCACTAGCGCACTGTAATGCTTGCCTGCGGGCTTGTCTCGGAATGTAAGGCGATTACAGTGGATTTATGCTGTTCCGAAAGCCGCTCCCGGTGACCGATGCGTTGCGCGCCGCGATTGCGGCGGCTTACCGGGCTAACGAAGAAGCCAGCGTCGCGTCTTGCCTGGCGCAGGCCGAACTGTCGGCGAAACAGACAGACCGTGTCCAAACCTTGGCGCATGATCTCGTCACGGCGGTTCGTGAGGGCGATGCCGGTTCCGGCGGCCTCGACGCGTTTTTAAACCAGTACGAACTGTCGAGCGAGGAAGGCGTCGTCTTGATGTGCCTCGCCGAGGCGTTGCTCAGGATACCGGATGCGGAAACGCGCGACGACCTGATCAAGGACAAGATCGGCGGCGCGCAATGGGAACGCCATCTCGGCGCATCGTCCTCTCTTTTTGTCAACGCGTCGACCTGGGCTCTGATGCTGACCGGACGTCTAGTGACGATCGATACTGGATTCGATTGGCGCAATCCCGGCGATTTGCTGGGCCGGGTCGTTGCGCGCGGCGGCGAGCCGATCATCCGTCAAGCCCTGGCGCAAGGGATGCGCATACTGGGACGCCAGTTTGTTATGGACCGGACAATCGAGGCGGCGTTGGAACGGGCTCGCGAGAACGAGATGCGGGGTCATCGATTTTCGTACGACATGCTCGGCGAGGCGGCGCGTACGATGGCGGACGCAGACCGGTACTTCGAAGCTTACGCCGATGCGATCGACAAAATCGGAAAGGCCGCTATGGGCGACGATCCGTTCGATCAACCTGGGATATCCGTCAAACTTTCCGCGCTGCACCCGCGTTACGAGTTTGCGCAGCGCGACCGAGTCATGGCCGAGCTCGCGCCGCGATTGCATTCGCTCGCCACGATGGCGAAAGACGGAGGGATCGGCTTCACGGTCGATGCGGAGGAGGCGGATCGCTTGGATATTTCGCTCGACGTCATTGAAGCCGTGTTTACCGATCCGGCGCTGAGGGGATGGGAAGGGTTCGGTCTCGCCGTTCAGGCTTACCAGAAGCGCGCATTGCCATTGATCGATTGGCTGGCCGACCTGGCGCAAAGCCAAAAGAGGCGGATGTTCGTACGCTTGGTAAAGGGCGCATATTGGGACACCGAGATCAAAACCGCCCAGGAGCTGGGGCACGACGGCTATCCCGTCTTTACCCGCAAGTCGTCGACCGACGTCTCCTACCTAGCCTGCGCGCAGCGCCTGCTCGAAGCACCGCAGTCGTTCTATCCCGCATTCGCGACCCACAATGCGCAGACGGTCGCGTCGATCCTGGTCCGTGCCGAGGGACGTGCCGATTACGAATTCCAGCGCCTGCACGGCATGGGAGAACCGCTCTATGAGCAGCTTGTCGGCGAATGGGACCGGCCGTGCCGGATCTACGCGCCGGTCGGCTGCCATGAAGATTTACTGCCCTACGTGGTGCGCCGTCTGTTGGAGAACGGTGCGAATTCGTCTTTCGTCAATCGGATCGTTGATGAGCGTTTGCCCATTGAATCCATCATTGCCGACCCTATCGCGGTGACCGTGGCGTTGGACGAAAAGCCGCATCCTCGTATTCCGCTGCCGGAAAATCTTTTCGGCGCGGGGCGGCGCAATTCGGACGGGATCGACCTTTCCAACGCCACGGCGCTTCAACCGCTCGCCGATTCGATGGTTGGAGCACTTACCGAACCGGTGCGGGCCGTGCCGTTAATTGGTGGCGAGGTGGCGGAGGGGAACGGCCGGCCCGTATTTGACCCGGCAAACCGCGATCGCGTGGTGGGCGCCGTTATCGACACGACTTCCGATCAGGTTGATCGCGCGGTGACGCTGGCCAAGCGGTCGCAGCCCGATTGGGACGCCATGCCGGCCGACGCGCGCGCGGCGATTTTGGAGCGTGCCGCGGATCTCTACGAAGGGCAGCGCGCCGCGCTGATGGCGCTGGCGGTTCGGGAATCGGGGAAAACCGTCGGCGATGCCGTCGCCGAAGTTCGTGAGGCGGTCGACTTCCTACGATATTACGCGGAACGGAGCCGCATCGACTTTGCGGTGCCGCTTAACTTACCGGGCCCGACGGGAGAGACGAACGAGATCGCGTTGCGGGCGCGCGGCGTGTTCGCGTGTATCAGCCCGTGGAATTTTCCCCTGGCGATCTTCACCGGTCAGATTGCAGCGGCGCTCGCGGCGGGAAATGCCGTCGTCGCCAAGCCGGCGGAACAGACGCCGCTGATCGCAGCGCGCGCGGTAGCGCTATTGCATGAGGCGGGTGTCCCGAGCGATGTGCTGCACCTGCTGCCGGGGCCTGGCGGCGAGATCGGCGGCGCCTTGACGGCCGATCCGCGTATCGCCGGCGTCGCTTTCACGGGCGGCACCGATACGGCGCAGACGATCAACCGTACGCTTGCCGCGCGCGATGGCGCCATCGTGCCGCTGATCGCGGAGACCGGCGGTCAGAATGCGATGATCGTCGATTCCTCCGCCCTGCCGGAGCAGGTCGTTCGAGACGCTGTAGATTCTGCTTTCCGTAGCGCCGGGCAGCGCTGTTCCGCGCTTCGGGTGCTGTATCTGCAGGATGACGTGGCGGACCGTATGACTGAGATGTTGGTCGGCGCGATGGCGGAACTTAAAATCGGCGATCCAGGGTTGTTGGAAACCGACGTGGGTCCCGTAATCGATGAGGCCGCACGCGACATGTTGCAAGCGCACGCCGACCGTATGGAGGCGGCGGCCCGTCTGATTGCCCGAACGCCAATGCATGACGTGTCCGCGCGGGGTGTCTTCTTTGCACCGCATGCCTTCGAAATCGATGGGATCAAACGGTTGGAACGCGAAGTGTTTGGCCCAATCCTGCATGTCGTGCGTTACAGCCGTGCTCGGCTCGACGCGGTCATCGACTCGATCAACGGGGCGGGCTATGGGCTGACCCTTGGCATCCATAGCCGTATCGACTCGACGGTCGCGCATATCCGGCGCCGCGCGCGGGTCGGCAATATCTACGTCAACCGCAACCAGATCGGCGCGGTGGTCGGCGTACAGCCCTTCGGTGGCGAGGGGCTTTCCGGTACGGGTCCGAAGGCCGGCGGTCCTCGCTACCTGCATCGTTTTGCAACGGAGCGAACGGTCAGTACGGATACGACTGCTGCGGGCGGAAACGCGTCGCTTCTGTCGCTGCAAGACGAGCACGGTTGAGCGGTTGGCTCCGAATGCTTTCAAATCATGAAGATAGATACGGTCGAAATTTTCGTCGTAACCGCGATTGGTTACGTTGCCGCTGCCCAAATTGCGACATTCTGCCACATGAGAATGATTTGCAGTTGCATGGCTGTCCCGCAACTGCTTTCCTTAAATGAGAATGGATCGCAACATTGGATGCCTGCAAGTTACGAATGAAAACGGGTAGGGAAAATAACGTGTTTAGTATCAGTAGGTTAATAAAGGTAATGCCGATCTTTGCGGTCTTGTTGCCGGTCGGGTTGCCCGCCGCAACCGCAGGAAATGAGGTAAACATCTATTCTTACCGGCAGGAGTTCCTGATCCGACCGTTCTTGGACCGGTTCACGAAGGACACTGGAATCGCAGTCAACGTCGTCTACGCCAAGAAGGGCATTCTTCAGCGGCTCAAGCAGGAAGGCGCGAACACACCGGCCGATGTCGTCCTCACGGCGGGCTTTTCAAGGCTGAAAGCGCTTAAGGACGACGGTTTGCTGCAGGCCGTCGATTCCGGCGCACTAAAGGCGAATATCCCCTCGAAGTACCGCGATCCGGAAAACGAGTGGTTTGGATTGACCTTGCGCGGCCGTATCATCGCCTATTCCAAAGCCCGCGTGGGTGAAGGCGCCATCCAGACCTATGAAGATTTGTCCGACCCTAAATGGAAAGGAAAGATCTGCGTCC
>Ga0315338_1002210_pt1 | contig 20154 bp, 17 predicted proteins | sample ASW8metaG_FD_204518 | JGI IMG/M metagenome (GOLD analysis project Ga0315338, IMG submission 204518) | Ammonia-oxidizing marine archaeal communities from Monterey Bay, California, United States - ASW #8 | ecosystem: Environmental > Aquatic > Marine > Coastal | place: USA: California | collected... | reverse complement strand
CAAAGTGGCCGGAGAATACCTTGGAACCGGTGCAGAAAGAAGAGGAAATGCGATAGCAATATTCATAAAAGATCCCCAAGAGTAGTACTTTCTTGCAACACACCTGTTTCCGCAGCTACTCCACACATCTTATGGGGCATTAAACCGCTTCGGCCACTTTGGGCGGACCTTACAGCCGGGGAATTGAAGCTTCATCCTGACCATCTACAACCTGCTGGGACAGAAGGTTATACGGCTGGTAGATCAGCTGCAGTCAGCCGGACGCTATGAGGCGGTTTGGCACGGGGTCAACTCCCGAGGCGCAGGTGTGGCCAGTGGGGTGTATCTGTACCGCATCGTCAGCGGAAGCGGGTATAAGGACACCAAGAGGATGACCCTGATGAAGTAGGAAGGAGCAGTAAGGGGCTCAGACAACTTTAATGAAATTGTGTAACCCTTTGGCATCTGATATGGACGAGTGCCGTTTTTTGTGATTTCAATATGGTATCAGCAACAAGATATAAGAAAATGTAATTCAATCTGTTAGGTGTCAAAATGTTCGCATGCTTCCGGCATGATATGTGGCATTATTGCCATCTAATCATATGTTCGCTGGGTAAAAATCTTCCTCATCATTCCTCGGTAATGGCTGTCAAATATACTGGCATCAATTTGCCCACAGCCTGAGCGGGAGATGTTTGATGGCAGCCAGTGTAGCATTAGCGTAGCGTAAAACAACAAGCTTTGTAATCGGTGCTGTGAATTTGCCGCAAAAGTAGAACCATTTAGTAATTTACACAAAAAATTGAATATGTCTTCATAAACAAAAAACTCACTATTATTTAAAGGAAAAAAATTATGAGTGATCGTCCACCTACCCAACAAGTAACCGACTGGCTTTCAGCTTTTGGTAACGCCCTTGAACGGACTGATATTGCCGCTGCCGTGGATATGTTTGATGATGACAGCTATTGGCGTGACTTGGTGTCCTTTACCTGGAACATCAAAACAATGGAAGGCAAAGGGGCTATTAAAGCCATGTTGGAGGCGAGAGTATCTGATGTCAAACCTAGTGTATGGCGGATAGAAGGTGAGGCAAATTCGGCAGACGGTGTCACCGATGCCTGGCTTGTTTTTGAGACCGATGTGTCCAGAGGCAAGGGCCATATTCGTTTAAAAGAGGACAAATGTTGGACTTTGTTGACCACAATGGTCGAGTTAAAAGACTATGAGGAGAAAAAAGGGACGACCCGCCCCACAGGTGTTGAACATGGGGTCATTAAAGATCGAAAAAACTGGCTGGAACGAAAGGCACAAGAAGAAGCCGAGTTGGGATATACCCAACAACCCTACTGTGTGATTATTGGCGGTGGGCAAGGCGGCATTGGTTTGGGTGCTAGACTGAAACGTCTAGAAGTGCCAACCATTATCATTGAAAAAAACGAGCGCCCAGGCGATTCCTGGCGAAAGCGCTACAAATCTCTTTGTTTGCACGACCCCGTGTGGTACGACCATATGCCCTACCTGCCATTTCCAGACCATTGGCCGATCTTTTCGCCCAAAGACAAAATCGGCGACTGGTTGGAAATATACACCAAAATGATGGAGTTGAACTACTGGAGTTCGACAGAGTGCCAGAGTGCCCGATATGATGAAAAAGCAGAAGAGTGGGTGGTCACCGTAGAGCGTGCCGGAGAGACGGTCACGCTGCGTCCCAAACAGTTGGTTCTGGCCACTGGTATGTCCGGGATGCCCAATGTCCCTGAATTTCCCGGAGCCGAAACCTTTAAGGGGGAACAACAACATTCTAGTCAGCATACCAGTGCCGAAAGCTATACCGACAAAAAATGTATTGTGGTCGGTTCCGATAACTCTGCTCACGACATTTGTGCCGCTTTGTGGGAACACGGGGCTGATGTAACGATGATTCAGCGCTCATCAACCCTTGTCGCTCGTTCAGAAACACTTATGGAACTGGGCTTGGGTGATCTTTATTCAGAACGTGCCCTGGCCAACGGCATTGACCATCACACCGCAGACCTGATTTTCGCCTCCCTCCCCTACAAAATTCTACATCTCTTCCAGATTCCGGTTTACGAAGAGATGGCTAGGGTAGACGCCGATTTTTACACTCGCTTAGAAAAAGCAGGCTTTCTACTTGATTGGGGCGATGATGGCTCAGGATTATTTATGAAATATGTACGTCGCGGTTCAGGCTATTACATTGATGTAGGTGCTTCTGAGTTGGTGGCAAATGGCAGTATTAAGCTAAAGAGCGGGGTCAACATTGCAGAAATTAAGGAAAATTCTGTCGTTCTAACCGATGATATGGAGTTGTCCGCCGATTTGATTGTATATGCAACCGGTTATGGTTCAATGAATGGTTGGGCCGCCAAACTCATTTCCCAAGAAGTGGCCGACAAAGTGGGTAAATGCTGGGGCTTAGGCTCTGATACCAAGAAAGACCCCGGCCCTTGGGAGGGTGAACAACGCAATATGTGGAAGCCAACTCAGCAACCGTCCTTATGGTTCCACGGCGGGAATCTACACCAATCACGTCACTACTCCCAATTTTTGTCATTGCAACTGAAAGCACGACTAGAAGGAATTCCGACCCCCGTCTATGGTCTGGGTGAGGTTCATCACCTCAGTTAAAGGATCATCACTAGATTTATGAATCACCACAGTTCATAATCCAAAAATGAAGAGGCCCGGTCTCGGAGACTAGGAATAACAATTCCTTACGATATGAAGTGAGAGATAGAAATCGGAGGTCGGGCCAAATTATTTTCTGTAACTCTCTGATATAAAAATGTTTCGAAAAAATACGGACCGATAAAAGAGCTTAGAACACCCTTTTTAAGGGCGAAAAGGGCATTTTAAAGAAACAAGAGAAAATACAAAATTAGCGAACAAGAGAATAGAGAAGGATTGCCTACACTGCGCTCCTTCGTCGCTCCGTTTCGGCAACCTCTCATTCAGACGTTAGGCGGCACAGTTGATGGCATCAAAGTTGTCTATCAAGGTCATACAAATGAACACGGTGAAGTGATATTGCCACGCATCTCAATAGAAACCCTACAAGCTATAACAGCCGAAGCTCGCAAGTTTGGGCTTTGGGTTGCGGTACATACAGGCTCTCCAGAAGAAACTAATGAAGCCATTAAAGCCGGCATCACCACCATTGAACATGGTGTGCGACATGGCAATATCATTGGCTCAGATATGTTTTATGCGTTAGTTGTAGTGCGATGATGTATATGAACTTCACACGTCTACGGCAGGTTTGACGCCAAAACGAGCGGTAAGGAGGTGATACTGATTCCCCTTAAAACTTATGCCCTTTGTTTTTCTCTTCACACCTCTTTTTAGGAGCAAATCATGATGCGCATGACATTCATTCTTTTCACAGCCCTTACCGTTATGCTGATTGGTATGACCAACCCGGTTCAAGCGGGTGACAAAGAAGATATTGAAGCATTGATCAAACAGTACTCCGAACTCGAAGATGCCAATGATATGGCGACGCAATCCCAGATGATGACGGCAGACAGGACATGGGTGGGCTTTAACGGCCGGAAAACGGACAATGCCGCGTGGATGGACCTACAGCAGGTCAACAGGGATAATTTCGAGAAGAAATTTCCTGGTGTAGAGTTCAGGAGAGAGGTCAGGAATCTACAGATCCGCTTAATGGGCAATGTGGCGGTTGCGACATTCCATTGGTATAGCAACCGGATCATCCCTGCGGACCTGCCGTCGGAGAAAGTGAAGATGCTTGGCTTGCCTGCTGTTCCTGCTACATGGACCCAAGTTTGGACGAAAGAGGGAAATACCTGGAAGATCGCCCACACACATTCTTCGCCCTTGTATTCGCGTAGTAATTAATGCGCACGGGAGTTGAATAGGGCCAACAGCAGGTGTGCATCCTGACAACGATGAACCCGGTTGTGTGACCTGCGGTCTTGTTTAAGGTCCTGTAGCTCGCCTGTGCATTATTACCTGCTGCCACTGGCGTACGTGGAATCCCACCAACATCACGGGCGCCGGCGTGGCCAGTGGCAGTGGGAATACCGAGACGAAGAGGATGACGCTGCTGAAGTAAGATTCCTGACGTTATATAAAGGGAGAGATATTATGGATTATTCAAATGTCCTGACTGTAATCGTCCTCGCGGCAATAGCTACACTTTAGTACAAGAAAACGCGCAAGCGCTGAGGCAGCTGAATTACGAGATCCGGCAGGATCTCTCGATCAGTAGGTAGTTATAAATGAAACGAAACGCTATCCTCCTACAGGAAGCCTACAGGCGGGACGGCCACGCCGACTTCATAAAAAGAGCCTCCGAGGTGTGCGGCGTCCCCCGCTCCACACTCAAAAAGTGGCGGCAACAGTATCTCAACGGCATATACACCGAAGTCACCAACGATGACATAGAATCCTTCAGGGCTACTCTATGGCGTGATCAGCAGGAGGTACTGGCTCATCAGGCTTTCGGTGCCGCTAAGAAGATCTTAGAGCAGATAAATGGCCTTCTGAACGCGCAGACGGACTCATTTCAGGCAAGAGATATTAAGGATATGTCCCTGGCATTCAACAAGATATTGGGATGCGTGAGCGTATTCACACCCGGCGGACAACAAGCGGTGGCCGTGAGCAATGTACAGATCGTCCTGCCGCCGAAGACGGGTGAATTGTCTCGCGCGCGGGGCCATGCTATTAAAGATAGTATTTTTCAAAGATTCATTTAACATATAAGGCAGTAACTTTCACATTAGATGTTACGTAAACCATGCTGAATCCAGTGTAGGTTCCGTCGACAGGATCAGACGCACGTCACGCTGACCATCTACAACCTGCTGGGGCAGAAAGTTATACGGCTGGTAGATCAGGTGCAGGCAGCAGGACGTTATGAGGCGGTATGGAACGGCACCAACACCCGAGGCACAGGAGTGGCCAGCGGAGTGTATCTGTACCGCATTGTCAGTGGCAGCGGGTATGTAGACACGAAGAGGATGACGCTGCTGAAGTAACGTACGTCAACCGTTCTTGATGGAGTCCACCTATGGCTTATATAAGGATATTCTGTCTCTCTATCCTCTTTCTTTTGCCGCCAGTCGCCGAGGCACAGGATGACGCCTACCTGCCGTAGTCTGACGAGGAGTACCAGACACGCCACACAGCCGGGTTCATCCTTGCCTATTCAGAACGCCATGAGCAGGCCGCCTGGGTGGCCTACGAGCTGACGGCAGGCGAGGTGACCGGGGATGTAGACCGTACAGACAACTTCCGTTCCGACGGAAGTATCATATCCGGGTCTGCCTCATTGTCTGATTACAAAGGGTCCGGCTATGACCGCGGTCACCTGGCACCTGCCGGTGACATGACCTGGTCAAGAAGCGCCATGTCCCAGTCGTTCTTTCTAAGTAATATGTCCCCGCAGCTTCCCGCCTTCAATCGAGGTATATGGCGATCGCTCGAAAGTGCTGTAAGAGGATGGGCTGAGTCCAGAGGCAGTATCTATGTGGTGACGGGTCCCGTATTCGCTTCCTACGGCGACGAAATAGGCTCAAATGGTGTCGATATCCCCACACTCTACTGGAAGGCCTTGTACGATCCCTCGGAAGGTCTGATGATAGGCTTTATGCTTCCCCACGCCAGGGGTGATCGGCCGCTGAGAGGTTATGCCACCAGTGTGGATGCAATAGAGTCGGCAACAGGACTGGACCTGTTTGCCTCCCTGCCCGATAAGCTCGAGGACAGGCTGGAAGGTAGTAGTTCCCTCAAGGGATGGCCGGCAGTATCGTCCTCCGGTGGCTCCAGATCAAGAAGCAGCTCCCCAGCACCTCCACGCAGCTACAGCAGCCAGACTCCTGCGTCAGGTTCTATTAACGTAAACACTGCCTCACGGTCAGAACTGGAATCTTTACCGGGTATAGGGCCTGTGATTGCCGGTCGCATCATCGCAGGCAGGCCGTGGCGCAGTGTGAATGCGTTGATAAATGTAAAGGGTATCGGGGAGAAAAGACTGGCGGGAATCAAGGGCCTTGTCACCGTGAACTGAATGCGAAGTAGAAGGTTCTTTTATCTTCGTACCGCATCGTTAGTGGCAGCGGGACGGGTACGAAGAGGATGACCCTGCTGAAGTAAAGGGAACAATCAAAAAGGCTTGAATTCAGATAAATGCGTGGAGTCAGGCCATAGTGCGCTACAAATAGCTACTTCAGCCGAATTGGGTCAGGCTGGCCAGGCGCATTTATTGACGTTGACAGTGAAAGGAATGCGCCTTACATTAAACATACCCCCCGTATTTCTCCAACCCTTTTTCATCCATTCGAAAGGAAACGCAATATGATAAGAACCCTGGCTATTATAGCCGCTCTCGCCGTCAATCTGGCTGGGACCTCAATCGTCTTCGCTGGAGACAAAGAAGATATCATGGGCTTGATTGAAACCTATAGAACCACCGAAATTAGTGGTGACTTGGCCTCACAGGCAACTCTCATGACAAAGAATCGCCTGTGGATTGGCAACTTGCGAATGGGCGGCGAAGGCAATCAGAAATTCAACATGGAACGTCAACAGTTCGGCCTGGATCGCAGGACTCAAAAATATCCAAATTTCAAGATGATGATTACGTACATCGATCCCATAGTGAGAATTTATGGCAATGCGGCGGTCGTCAGCTTCCTGCAGAGGCGATCAGGTCGAAACCCTGATTTCGAGGCGACGTTTTATACAACGCTAGTTCTCGTAAAGAATGACGGGTCTTGGAAAATAGATGTTACTCATCAATCACCCCTGAAGATTCCGGCATCGCCTGGCTGAGATTAGCCCAACGGCAGCTAATGATATTCAACTTCTCAAAGGGATGGATAAGGGTTGGATGGGGGATCTATCTCAGGAGGAGGAAAGAAGTTTCACAACGAAATTAGTCCCCTTGGAATGAGGGAACAGCGCACCCGGACTACCAAAGATGTGGGGTTGACAGTGCAGGCACTGGATCGGGAAATTTCAAGTGTCAGCACATCATTCTTATGCAGGAAACACTCTAAGGAGATCATTCATGATGCTACCCTCATAGATTTCACCTCAGTAAGCAAACCCAACGCCTCCACAGCGTTCGGATATCTGCTCACATGATCCAGCACGACAGCCCTCAGCACCTCAGCAGAAATGCCCTGATCCATGAGATAACGTACTCTCCCGTATCTGTAATCCTCCAGAGATACGAAATCCTGATCATCTATCGGGATGTAATGTCCATCCTCGCAGACCATCATGCTCTTTGATTTAACCAGTTCGTACCTGGTCTTCTTTACATCATTTATACATATCTCCTTTATTAATTGTGTCGCCCTCTGCTTTAATTGGTAAGAGGTGATGATCTTCGGAAGGATAATTGCCTTGATGTTAGTTCTGGCTAATATCCACTCGAATAACGACGATGCATTGCTCTTTGCTGCCTTAGATGCCCCTACAACCTGGGAGAGGGACGCGTGCTTGTTCAGTACGCCGTACATGGACCGTATTCTTCCCCTGCGATTCCATACAGATATCCCTTCATCGTAGGGTAGATCTTCCACAGGTACCCGGAGATATGTCGAAAGTTTCATGGGGTCCTGCAGAATCAATTCGACGATATCTACGGGCGTGGACACCTTGAGACCATCTAATGCCTCCTGGCACAACATGCCCATGCGGACATAGGTACGATCATCATCATATCCTACGGCATCCATGATCAGGTCACGGGCAACGAATGCGATACCTATATTATCCGCAGACTTATTTACTTTAGCCATCCTCAGGTGACCGTCGCTATCAGATTCACCTCCAAGTACATTTCTAATTTCCTCTATAAATACAGAGGCATTATGACGTTCTGCATGGACCATCTCGATGATATTGGAATATGTGATTTCATCTCCTGTTAATCGGTCCTTGATGACCACGGGATCTGTAATCGACCTGCTGCCCGGACAATGGATGGTTCGGTGACGAGATAGATTAAATCTCCATCGCAGTCACCGCCGAGGGTATCGAGTACATCAGGATGCACTACGATCACGCTGCCATCGAGTTTCCTGTCCACCTCCACTTTTACCTTGTGCAGGCAATGCGGGAACTTGGAAGGCCAGTACATTATCGTCGCTATTTCTGCACGTAGACGGCTCCCGATCTTCCTGGAGACCCTGACCGTACCCATTGAGAGCGATGCATCAGCTTGTGCCATCCCTCCGACACCTTTAACGCGTGGTCGCAGTTGTTTCTTTATCTCCGATGAGATACGAGGCATCAGCTGCTTCCATACTAACTCATAAGTTGGCGGTATACCACGCAGCATAAGCCTTCCAGCAGTAGTTATACCAAATTGATAATGGGAGAATTCATCAGCGCCGGGTACGGTGATGATGCCGTCTTCTATAGACGTGACAAGCTCGCCACTAAGTATTTGACTACAGACATCAAGAGCGAGCTCACGGTCCAGGGAATAGCCCTTTACGGGATGTATACAGAGGTCCACGTATTCAAGTATTTTACTGCTCCCACTTGCAAGATGTATTAGTCTGTCAGGTATCCTGGGGACCAGGGCATCTGCTAATTCGGGATGATTTGCACGGAGCTGACCAACGAGCAGATTCATCATATGCGTCCCGAACTTAGGATTACGGATGAACCGCTCCTGAGATGGGGTTTCGAGAGCGAATGCACCATGTATAATTTGCTCTCTGGTCACTGTCATACGCCTGGACATCTCCGCAGTTAGCTTCACCTTGAGGGCTCCGTCTTCTACGAGATACGTCTGCGACTTCTTCCCTGGAATACGCCTGATCGTACCCTTAAATGGTAGGATCGTGCCTCCCCTGAGTTTATCGCCATTCTTCAAGGACGTAGGATGACCGTTTCTGGACATAGCCTTCATGGACATCGCTCCCTTTGTCATAGGAATAATGCCATCAGGGACACCTCCGAAGCGTTTGGTTGCTTCTTCATCTGTCAGTAGAAAGATTTCAATGTCATGAGTCTCCATCCACGGCACCATCTCCAACCTGGCGGATATTGCCTGCCTGTTGTGCATCTTCTCCGGATCAATGCCCTCCTGAATCTCTTCAGACCATCCTAATACATGCTGTATGCATTCGGACTTGAGCATCACGTGTCCGCATCGTTCACTCCTGGGATCACGATATTGAAGGTCGGGATCCGCAATGAAATCCTTCAGAGTAGGCCATGTGCTCAGGTCATCCTCAGTGATGTATTTGCAATACCTGGGTGATTCCCAGTCATCTTTCAGGGTCGTCAGATCCTTGACCCACATGGCACGATGCAGGACAGCCTGCTGCTTTGCTTCGGAGAGGATGCGATTGCCGGGATTGTCAGATCCCTGGTAGGGTAAAAGCTTAGGCATGGATCTCTCCAGTACCGCCAGATTACCTGTACGTTGTGCACGCTCTCTGGGGTCATCTCCGGGCATAGCTTCAATGACTGCCCTGGCTTCATCGAAGGTGAGAAGGACAGGAGCGTCCTTTATGGTCAGGATAAACTCTTTAATGCGAAGGATGGCGTATCGATCCGTGAACAGGCGATCAGCGGGTATGCTGTGCATGTTGTGCATAAGAAGCTCCTTAAACAGAAAAAGCCCGCAATGACAAAGTCATCACAGGCTATGAATGAAAAGCATGGATTAAATACTATAGAGGCAATGGCTCCAGCTGTCTCCGGAGGATTCAACTATGGAGATGCGTGAGAACCAGCCTTCACGTACGATGGGGTGTTGGGATCTGAGCAGGTTGGCAGCTTCTTTAGCTGACTCCAAGGAAGGATAATCACCTTCCAGATAAGCTACGTCCTGCTCTACGCCGTTGAATGAGAGTAGAAGGAACACGGAGACCTCCCTGTGTGCAGGTGGCATTTATCGTACCCGCTGCACTTTGGGAGGGTGCTTCGGAGAAGCCACAATAGGGAGGAGGCATCAATATATTAACCCCCTGGGCCTCGGAACTGAAAGTCCATTTTATCTATATTAATACCGGGTACTCATAGAATTTTTTGAATATAACCTATATAAAGGCCAGGGATTAGTTTTGAGGTTTTGAGGATATTGAGATATGGTGATAGAAAATAGTTTTGAGGTTTGAAACAGGGGTTTCCCCGGTGGATTTCCAAGGCTTTAGAAACCGTGAAAAGGGGACTATTGAGGCGCCCGGCTTCGGAACCGAGAGTCAATTATTGGCTCGCATTATACCAGGCACTAATATTTCAATTTTGAAATTCGCTTTATAATGGCGTTTAGTCTTGGGGTTATTTCGGCGAGGACCTGTACCGCATCGTCAGCGACAGATACGGACACGAAAAGGATGACACTGCTGAAGACCCAATAGGGGGAACATAGTAGCCGCCGCAGAATAAGGATGCCCGCAACACGGTTCATCCCCACGCCTGTGGGGAACATGGGGTAGACACGCTAAAAACGTCGTATAACACGCGGTTCATCCCCACGCCTGTGGGGAACATTTTTATTAATACGCTGCGAAATGATTTGGACCGCGGTTCATCCCCACGCCTGTGGGGAACATCAACGGGCAATCAAGATTTCACATTTAAGACACGGTTCATCCCCACGCCTGTGGGGAACATCTGCAACTAATAATCCCGTGGTTTCTCTGCATCGGTTCATCCCCACGCCTGTGGGGAACATATGCCCAGCGTGTCTCCCCGGTGCTGGTCCGCAGATATGAGTACGACATTGGGGCGATTAGCCTGGGACATAAATCTCGGATTCCCCTTCCCGAAGCACTTCCAGCCTCGGCAGAAATATCTTCGGTCTCGAATCTATCGTATCCACTGGTATCAGTCCTTTAAAAATGTTATTTCCGCTGATTTTAAGCTCGGAAAGATTAAGGTTTTTGATCATAGTCCCGAGTGGGACAGACTCCCTAAGTCCATCTGGAAATTGATGTTACGAAATTCGATATCGCATTATTGAATTTCCCGGGTTCCTCGTAGAACGGCGCATGCCCGCTGCGTTCGCACGTTACAAGACGGGCACCGGGAATTTGCTCCGCCATATACAGGCACCCCGGATAGGCCCCGCTTTTTCCGCCAGTGACAATCAATACCGGCAGATCGATGGCGGGACACAGGGAACGCCAGTCCTGGGCTCTGTAATCAGCCCCGAGTGTTATGCCCTGATCCTGGGAATTGCCGGCTGAAGCCTTTATCAGGCGATCCAGCTCTTCGTCGGAAACGATAGCCGTTTCAAACATCTGCCGGAGATCAAAACGTTTTCTTTCCGTCTCATCTTCCGGAACGGGTCCAGGCTGTTCAGGAGGCGGATCATGCACCTCGATGGTGGGTACCTCATCAACCAAAACGGCACCGCGTAAACGATAATCCCTGAAGAGCTCGAGGTAAGACAACACGGTCCTCGCCCCTATAGACCACCCCACGACGGTTACGTCATGAAGACCGAGATCATCGATGATTTCCCTGATGTCCATGGCATAGCGCGCGGTACGATGCCCCCACGGTGTTTTGTCAGATCGCCCGTTGCCCCGGGTGTCTGCCGCAATCACTCGAAAATTCTTACGCAAGACAGACGTTTGTTTCCACCACCATTCCAAGGACAAGCCGCCACCGTGAATCAAAATGATCGTCTCGCCGCGCCCACCATCTTCATAATACAGACGGACCCCATCGTTTGCCGTTGTGAAACCGGATGCAATTTCTATGGACAATCCCTTCACTCCCTCGCCATGGCAATACCAACTTCATCCGTTTGCAACGCACAATCCCCGAAAACAACAGAGTAAGTCTGTCCCTGGTCCGACACTGACATGCCGTCCATATAGCATACACTGATTGCCCTCCGCGGTTGGTCTGTAGGATTCACGCCGGAGGTGTGTAGCAGTCGGTTGTGAAGCAATACCCCTTCCCCTGCCTTGCATTCCAGATGGACCGGCCTGTATCTTTCCAGCACTTCGACGATCTGGTCATGGGACAAGAAAACGGTCGGATCATCGGGCGCGTAGTGCAAATGAGATCCCGGGAGCACCTCCATGCATCCATTTTCGATGGTGGCATCATCCATGGCCATCCATACCGTGATTACCGGCGGTTTGTCCATATCCTGAAAGTTATCCTGATGCCAGGGCAGTTTCGTCCCCTGTCCCGCCGGTTTATTCATGAACATCGCCCTAAAAACCGAAATTTTCCTATCGTTGCCGTACTGCCTTTCACATATGTCCTGGAACAGAGATCGCTGCATATAGGAGAGAAACAATGGATCAAACTCAAGTTGCTGCATTTTTCGATACTTTAAGGTCGGTTCCTTGTGACCCGTAGTCTGGGCCGGCATGTCCTCGTACTCACCCGTGGTGGAATCCAGTTGCAACATCATGCGATCATAAGGAACGGCGGCGGTTCCCATCATAATCTCATCGATCCGATCCCGCAAACCGTCCAATTCCTCGTTACCGGTGATCTTTCCCAGTCGAACAAAACCTTGGCCCTCAAAGTCAGACCATTGTTTGTTGGTGATACGGTGCGGCATGGTACACCCTGTCCTCTTGAATTATCTGTCCCATGGAAATGTCGCCGTCGGCTGGTTGACATATCGCTGCAATTCAATAGTGGCATGAACACCTGAACCTGCTGCTATGCCGATATTCACGTGGGTATCATCAACAGGCCAATTTTCTCCATTGAACGACACGCCCTTGATTTGGTGCTCCGCATATGCTCCACCCTGAACAATAATGCTCCGGGCCTCATTGGGATTGGTGTTCACAAGATGGACCTTCAGATAATCTTTCTCTATGTGATCTACCAGTGCGGCCACGTCGGCCGGCATACCCGCCCTTTGTTTCTGAGGGTCGAAGTACCAGAGACGGCAATGCAGCGGCCGCGCATAGGCCGGCCGGGTACCTCCGGTCATCAGATTGACGAGCCCCTCTACCGTGGCTGGATTGAATGGATTGGGATTGTCTGAAAGCCGCGTGTCAGGCGTGGAGAGGTCGTCTCGCACCTCCTGTAAGCACGTTCGTATGGTGCCGAAATCGGACTGGAACGTTTCGACCGGATAGGCCGGGTTTTTACCCGCGAGGAAATCCAGCCACCCGTGATCTCCGATCCTTTGAAGATCGTCCGGGTTCATTGACCAGTCGTATATTTCCATCGCGAATGGAGCATAGGGTTCGGGTTTAAATTCGTACCAGCCATCATCGCCGTGCAAATGGGGGTACATCTCAACGCTGTCAATCATCTTGCTGTTGGATTTGACGGTGTCTAACACGGTACGCCACACATCTACGTATTTCTGGTCCCCTGTCAGCAGAAGGGCGTTGCCGAATCCGTCAACGGCGTGTTGTACGGCATTGAGTGTAAAGGTATCCAAACGCCCGTACCGGTGGGCTGACACTTTGTGATTCCAACCATAGGTTCCACCCCACCATCGGCCTTCGCAGGCACCTCCGATTGTCCCGTCCAGGCCAACGTTTGATGGTATAACACCGCCATTTTGATAGGTCCGTTCCACCCAGGCGTCTGCGTATTCGAGGATCCAGTTTTTGTATTTACAATCTCCGGTGAGTGCATAGGCATTGAATGCAAGCCCGGTAGATGTCAGATTGAGTGGGTGATCGCCCGCAACATCGACGTATATTTGGAACCGTTCCACCATCTCAGCGTAATTCTTTTGGCCATGCAACAGGTTAAAGCGATCGTCCTCGAGTGGGTCCCCAACCCAGTCCAGCGGTGTGGTTTTACGCAACATGGGGCCCCTGCTGCCATTAAACATGCTGCGTATGATCTTGTGTTCGGGGTCATAGTTCGGCGCCTGCGGGTCCCCGCCCATGTAAAATCCGGCAAATCGCCTGGCCCTTTCGATGTGTTTCTGGTCCCCCGGGTCACATAGAGCCACCAGGTTAAATACCACCAGTCCTTCCGCATGATGCGCCCAGTCGGAGTGCACCGGAAACTCCCTGTAATACATCCCGTCCCTTGCGAACGGAACATCTACAGTTTTCGCTTCCGTATATTGTTTTATATGCCCGTCATAAGCCCGCCGGCACATGTCGAGTATATCATCGTCACCGCCAAGTAGGTATAGAACCGGCCAGTTGGCGAGATTCTCAATCGCATCATCAGGTCCGTCGAGAGCACCCCAACGGGGTATGCATTCCAGATACCCGCGTTCATCGAAGTATTTGTTGTAAAAAATCCTGAAAGCTTCCGATTGAAACCGGAGAAGTTCTCGTTCGAGCAACGCCCACCCGGGCGGAGGCATCAGTGTGTCGATCGTAATGGGTAATCGGTCGGACATAATTTCTCCAACGGTTAAACCAGCCAATTGTTTAAACGGATGGTATCATCCACGGCAGAGACGGATTTTGATGTTGTCTGACACCTAATTGTGGATGTTCTCGCCTGTCAAGGGGCATAAGACAATTAATACCAGACCTGACTTGATACCCTAATGCAATTCATTTGAATGGACACTCCCCAATTAAAAGAGTTATGCCTTGGCACAGGGAGTATGGCCTGCAATCGTACCAACAAGTCAGGAATACAAACCTTGCCCTCCCATGGTGGGTACACTCCCGTCGGCAATTGGGCCCTTGACGGTTTATGTTAAAACTAGTGCAACACCACATTCCGCTGTACCCGATATAGCATCGTCGGGAACGAGCGAATCATGCTGGTGGCATTCCCCCGTTCGAAGGTAGGCGGCAATGGGACGCGGCAGGCCCCCAATGCTATCAATCGGCCGAATCCGGGGGGTTTCAATCGTGGCAAACGGACCGCTAATTACATCGGAAGACGGTGCAGGATACAAGCAAGACCAGATGTCATTTTCGTCAGGAGACGCATGGTGGCTGTGCGCTTCCATCAACAGTCTCTTGGTATCCAGTTTCATCGATCTTAATTTGTGCCATTCTGTCAGAACTCAATTATGGATCAGGTTGATGAGGTGTCAAGACTATTTACTGACCTAAATTCTACTGATCTAAAATCAGGATTGACATGACACCGTTTGGAATTGTATCTACAGATACTATTCATCCTTTCGTAATTCGTCTTCAAAATTGGGGCTACTAATATGAAATCGCTCGACGACATACATGCCATGCTGCCTGACATGGATGGCTTCGCATATTTTCAAACCAGTGGATTCTCGCCAAAACTTTTGCCCGTAGTGGACGAGGTAATCCACTGGTTCCGTTTTCAGAGTCGTGGTCCGGCATTGCCGACGGTCAGTGAAAAGAGTCAGGAAGTGTTTGAGGAGGCTCGGAAAAAAGTGGCAAACTCGGTCAACGCCGAACCGGGGGAAATCGTGTTAGGCGAAAACACAACGGTGGGCATCAACATCGTAGCCAACGGCATAGACTGGAAACCCGGGGATAATGTGATTCTAAGTTCACACGAACACCCGGGTAATCGACTTACATGGTACAACATCGCGGACAGGTACGGGGTAAATCTCAAGTATCTACGGATCAGTAACGATCCGTCAGAGATGTTGGACGAACTGAAGACGCTGATCGACGAGACTACCAGGCTTATCAGTATCAGTCATGTTTCCAGGCGAACCGGTGTACGGGTCCCGGCGAAGGAAATGTGCCGCATCGCCCATGCGAAGGATGTCCCCGTGCTGTTGGACGGGGCCCAGTCGTTCGGTGCCATTCCGATCGATGTCCATGACCTGAATTGTGATTTCTATTCATTCTGTGGCCACAAATACATTATGGCGCCACAGGGTACCGGTGCACTCTATATCCGCTAGGATCGTATTGATTGGCTGAAACCGAGCTGGATCGGATCCCATTCCCAGGAATCATTTGGAGAAGCGGGCGAAATGAGATTGCTTGATGAGGCGAAACGCTTTGAATTTGGCACCCGGAACATACCCGATCAGGCGGGATTTGCAAAGGCCCTCGATATATGGGCGGCAATCGGCTGGGATACTGTGTTCGCAAGGTTGGAATCCTACACCGATCTATTGAAAGGTGCCCTCAATATGATCGAAGGAGCCGTTCTCGATACCCCGCTGGCCTATGGTGATTCTTCAGGCATCGTCACCTTCCACATACCGGAAATGAATGGCGCTGATGTGTTGAAAAGCCTGGGTGATCGAGAAAAGGTCCTCGGGTCTCCCCTTGAATTCAATGAAGAAAGCATACGGATTTCGACCCATGTATTTAACACGGACGAGCAGGCCCAAAGATTGCTTTCGGGAATAGAGCGGGTCTTAAGGGACGGAGTCGGGACAAACGGAGCCCAGGATGGATAGTCTATCCAGGGGCACCCTTCTGTGGTGCGGAGAACATTGGATTGCATATTTGCAACGTCCAGGGGACCTACATGACACGGGATTGGTGAGTCTGTACCACGGGTATACCAGTCCGGTCGGCACGGGCACGGCTGCTTTTGTGCACATCAAGGGGAAAGGAGGCCTAACAGCCCTGTACACGGACAATAGGCCTTTCGCGGAATTCGTGAAAAAGACCCAGCTGTCTCCCGCTTTTCCTTTCGATGAGGATATGCCACTCACAGATGCCGAATTCCGGAGGAGTGAGAATCCCTTGGTGAATCCGACCTGGCAGATTAGTGCTGGCGGATATGTGGTAGACATATCCTGGGAGTCTTTGCAACCCCCTCTTGTGGGTCCCCCGACCGTTAATCCCAACATTGTGTTCACCGTACTGGTTTTCGCGGACCAGGGACATATAGAGGTCAATGGTATCAGGGTTTCCGGTACACCGTACCTGCGGTCCGCATGGACAAAAAGTCTTGGCCGACCGATGAGTTCGTTCTGTTTTGCCATGGCGGAGACGATGATTTCAGACTGAGCGCCCCCATGCCGCATGAAGTCCTGTCTCATCCGCGGTTACAGGCAAAGGGTCTGATATACCGCTTCCGGTTCATCCCCACGCCTGTGGGGAACATCTACGATCCAGTCACCAAATTGATCTGTAATCTCGGTTCATCCCCACGCCTGTGGGGAACATTTCTGCTCCTGTTCGGTCGATTCCTCGGCGAGCGGTTCATCCCCACGCCTGTGGGGAACATACTTTATCATAACCCATTGAGTCACAAAGGCATACAATAACGGGAAAAATGCACCACCGTTTTTCGACCATTCAACATGCTTGTCAATCACCTTCTTTTTTTACATTCTGACTTGTATAAGCAACCAGTTTCAATCCATCCATTTCAACGGGCATCCGCCGGTTTTTTCCAAGGGTCAGAAAATCGAATCCACTTTCCGTGGTAGTCCGCCAGATCATCACCACATTGCCTTCTTCTATACCAACTTCGACGTGTCGCCAGATCATCTCTCGAACCCTGACCGATACATCGCCTACATAAACACCGGCACGTGCCTCAACAAGCCAGATGGCGAGACGGCCCCGTAATCGCGGCGGCGCATTTTCAACTACGATGACCAGCATCGCCGCTACTCTCCGTGTTAGGGATGGCCGGTTTAACTGACTCTTCAGGCGGGGTAGGAACAGATAATTCTCCTGCAGTCAGCACTTCTTCAATTGAAGGAATAATATGGCTCAATATTTTCTCCTTTCGAAATAAATCTCTGCATGCAAGGCGCACGACGAGACGCACCCTGACGAGGGGTAAAATGGGAAGGCCAACAAAGGTCACCGGCTAGTGGTCTCATTGTGGCCTCATTTTGGTCACGGATTGGCCACGCGGGTAGCCAAAACACCATGAAACAGCAGAAATTGGCATGAAGGGACAATCAGCGTAACCCTAAGGCAGCCAATGTATAATGAAACAACAGGAAGCAAGGGCTATATGGGTTGACTACTTTGGGAGCGGGGATCGGGAGTTCGAATCTCCCCACCCCGATCAATATTTACAATCACTTGGGGCGATCCTGTAGAACGATTGCCCCGACAACTTCTATTTTTATCGAAACGAACAAGAAATTCCCTCCTTTCGGCATGGATTTATTAAAACGCCAGTCATAATGTAAGAGCCTCACGTCTGGATTCAAGCAGAGCTTCTCATGCCGACAGCACTCCGACGCGCCTGGGTTATCTCCCGGGCATTTCCCCCAATTAATTTGGCGATCCGAAACGTTCGGAATTAACTTGACGTCAGTGTGGCAAACATTTTTTATTTACCCGGTTTTTCGATTACCGCCATATTGGTTTAGTGGACCTAATAGAGGAGTTAAGTTTATATGCGCAAAGGAAAGTCTGGAAATGTCACCCTGCATCTTTTTCTTGCCATTGTGTGTGCGCTGGTTCAGATCCGGGTGCAGGCCCAGAGCCTCCCTGTAGATGAAAGTCAAACTGGTGCGTGGTACATGTACTTCTGGTCGACCCAGGTTGCGGATAATGGAATTGGTTTCCAGGGCGATCTTCAGTTTAGAAACTGGGACCTTGGCAGTGACCTGGAACAGCTTTTGCTGAGAGGAGGCTTGACATACGTCCCAAAGGGAACCAACGTGAAATTAACCCTCGGGTACGGGTTTGTAATGAGCGGCGCCTACGGAAGCGACAATGCCACTTCCACCGAAAGTCGGGTGTACCAAGAGGCCCTGGTGCCACAAAAAATAGCCAGCCGTGTTTATCTAAATCACCGGTTCCGATTTGAGCAACGCTGGGTGGAGGGACAGGATTTCCGTATCCGCTGGCGTTACGCGTTGTTCCTCAACGTCGCCCTCAACAAGACACAACTGGGCAAAGGAACGTTTTACTACGCTTTCTATGACGAGCTGTTTATCAACGGACAAAGGAATATCGGTGGCGGCCGAACGGTTAAGGCCTTTGACCGAAACCGATTTTACAATGCTCTCGGGTACGGTCTTACACAAGGCCTGCGGATTCAGGCCGGGTACATGGTTCAAACCACGGACACCCTGAATAAAGGTCAGGTTCAGTTGAGCCTTCATCACTCTTTCTAACCGGTAACATTGGACGGTAATATATTTGGAGATGGCTTAGATCACACAGGCATTGATTTAGAACAACTGATGGCCAGCCAAAAGGTTTGCTGACAAAAGAAGTGTTTTATGCTTTATTTACCCTAATGCTTTTCTCTAATACGTCCCTTCAATGAGCAAGTTGTCTTTCGATCTGCAAACGGGTTGCGGTTTACACCCAAGTGTCGTACGAGGCCGCAATGACCTCGCACAGATGATCGGACAAGTGGCGCATACAGGTTTCCCGATAGAACGTGTTGCAGCCGTGCCGTTCGATCACAACTCTACTGTTCATAAAATGTCACTTTACCGGAGTGTACATCGTACATCCCGCCGACAAGTCCGATCGATTCCTCATCCAGCATTTCCTTGAGGATCGGGCTGCGTTGGACGATGGCCTCCATGGTCAGTCTGACGTTAGTTTCCGCGACTATGTCAACAAATGCCGCATTGCTTGAACTCCGGTCATCGGTTTTCATATCGGTTGCATCCAGTGCGGGCTTCAGCTTGGTTATGACGGATGTCAGATTGCCCATCTGGACGTCGTCGCACACGCCTTTAACCGCGCCACAGGCCGTATGGCCCAGAACGAGTATAAGTTTCGACCCTGCGACTTTGCAGGCAAATTCCATGCTGCCCAGAATGTCTTCATTGGCGAAGTTGCCGGCGATGCGAACGCTGAAGATATCTCCAACGCCCTGATCGAATACAAGTTCAGCCGACACCCTGGAATCGATGCAGCTGAGAATGACCGCGAACGGAAACTGACCACCGCCTGTTTCGTTGACCTGTTCCAATAGGTCGCGCTTAGCCTTGAGGTTGTTCTGAAAGCGTACATTTCCGTCTTTCAGGAATTGAAGCGCGGCTGCCGGTGTAACGGATGCCTGTGATTCTTTGGTTTGCGTTTTCATAGAACCCTTTCTATAGTTTTATTTAAATAAATATTGGCATACTGGTTTTCAGACAGGTCTAATATATATCAAACATGTCCCTGATATCAAACAAGAAATCATCCCTTTTAAACACAATCTGGTGTATGACCTTCTATCGACTAAATACACTCGATTCTTCACAACTTTCGTTTCCGGGAAAAGGGGGGGATTAGAGATAGATACCGCTGGGACAGTTTTCTCGTTTTGTGGTGGATCTCACTATCGGGATTGGTGGTTAGCTACTCAGCCAGACGATATAAGGCGCCCGTTTCTGGAATGGACCCTACGGCG
>Ga0315338_1002209_pt1 | contig 20165 bp, 18 predicted proteins | sample ASW8metaG_FD_204518 | JGI IMG/M metagenome (GOLD analysis project Ga0315338, IMG submission 204518) | Ammonia-oxidizing marine archaeal communities from Monterey Bay, California, United States - ASW #8 | ecosystem: Environmental > Aquatic > Marine > Coastal | place: USA: California | collected... | reverse complement strand
TGAGCGTCATGCCCTCCAGCCGGGTGCCGAGTGCAAGCCATTTGAACAGCAACGGAGTGGCGATGTTGTAGGGCAGGTTAGCGATGATCCGTGCCCGGCCGCGCAGGAGGCTGGCTTCGTCGATCTCTAGCGCGTCGGCGCCGATCACGGTGACGCGGCCGGGAAACGCGGCTTCGATTTCGCCAAGCGCGGGCAAGAAACGCGCATCCCGCTCGACGCAGATCGTCCGTTTTGCCCCGGCCGCGACCACCGCCCGCGTCAGTCCGCCGGGGCCAGATCCGATCTCCAACACCTCGACTCCCCTCAAGTCCCCGGCCAGTCGGGCGATGCGTTCGGTGATGTGAGGATCGAGCAGAAAGTGTTGGCCGTAGCGTTTCCGTGGTGTGAGCCCGTGGCGCGAGATGACGTCTGACAGAGGCGGCAGTTTGGGTGCCGGCTCATGACTCATCGGTGGACTCGGCACGGCCCGCGCGGTGGCGTTGCCTTGATATGTCGGCGGCGAGCGCGATGGCGGCTATCAGACTGGCCGGGCTGGCGCGTCCGGTGCCGGCGATATCGAACGCCGTGCCATGGTCGGGCGACGTCCGGACGATCGGCAGACCCAGCGTGACGTTGACCCCGCCCTCGAAGTCGATGGTCTTGAGGGGGACCAAGGCCTGGTCGTGGTACATGCAGATGGCGGCATCGTATCGGGCGCGAGCCGCCGCGTGGAACAGGGTGTCGGCGGGACTCGGCCCGCTAACGTCGAGACCGCGCGCGCGCAGTATGTCGATGGCCGGCGCGATAACCTCGATCTCCTCGCAGCCCATCAGACCGCCTTCGCCGGCATGGGGATTGAGTGCGGCCACTGCCACTCGAGGCTCGGGTATGCCGAAGTCCGTGCGCAGCGCTTGAACGGTGATCGTCGCCTTTTCGACGATGGCCTCGGTGGTGAGCGTCGCGATAGCTTCGGCCAATCCCAGGTGCACGGTGACCGGCACGACGCGGAGCGCCGGGCACACGAGCATCATGACCGGTGGCGTCGTGCATTCGGTCAATGCCGCTATATATTCGGTGTGGCCCGGGTGGTTGAATCCCGCCTGCCGCAGTGCCTGCTTGTGGATCGGGTTGGTCACCACCGCGGCCGCTTCACCCGACCGGGCGAGCGCGATGGCGCGTTCTATCGATGCCAGAATAGCGCCGCCGTGGCTTGGGTCGGGCGCGCCGGGGCAGGGCGGCTGACCGAGGCCGCCAATCGGTAGAACCGGCAGCGCTTGGCCGAATATCGCGTGTACCTTGTCTGCCGTCACGATTTCGCGCACGGGCACGGCCAGGTCGAGCTGCTTTGCGAGGGCTGTCAGACGCGCCGGGTCGTCGAGGAGGAAGAAGGGGTCGAGGCCGTCGCGGTCGCGACGTTGCCAAGCGAGCAGAGCGATTTCGCCGCCGATGCCCGCCGGTTCGCCCATGGTCACCGCTATCGGTGGGCATCGGCGGCGGAGTTCAGTCTTTGTCACAGGCGATTTTCGTCGAGGAACGCGTCACGGCGGAGGTCGCGGAGATAGCGCCGCGCCATCATCGTCAGGCGGCGTTGACCGATGGCGTTGCCGATGCTGTCGCGGTCGGGGCCGCTGTCTTCGGGCTCGATGCGATCGCACACCACGAACACGTGCAAGCCGTCGTCGAGCGAGACCGGCGCGCTGGTCCCGCCCACGTCGATGTCCTTCACCGCGTCGGCGATATGTTTGGGCAGTTCGCCCACCGCGATAGTACCAAGGTCGCCGGTGCCGGGGGCGCCGCCGATTTCGTCGCCCACAGCCGCGATGTCCTCGCACCCCTCGATCTGCTCGGCGATACTCCCGGCCGTGGCCTCGGCGCGCCGCAGGTCCACCGTCATGGCGCTGTCCGATACAGGCACGATGACTTGGGCCAGGTGAAGCTTGGCCTTGCTCGCTCGATCCGAGCTCGAGTAGCGTCGATTGGCGATCTTGATGATGTACACGCCACCCGCCGAGCGGACCGGATCGGAGACCGTACCCACTTCGAGATCGAGTATGGCCGCGTCGAGTTCCGGGGCAAGTTGGCCTTGCTGTACCCACCCAAGGTGGCCGCCCTGTGTGGCAGTCGATCCTTCCGAGAACTGGCGTGCCAAGGGTTCGAACCGGGCGCCGTTCCGGAGCTGCTCGACCAGACTGTCTGCCGTGCGCGAGACCTCCTGGGCCTGCTCCGGGGTGTCCACCGACAGAAATATTTCGAGTACGTTGCTTTCCGATCGCCCCTCGTTCTCGACCAGGCGCTCGATCGCGGCGTCGACTTCGTCGTCGCCCACGAAGATCGTCGGCAGTAACCGCATGCCTATGATCTTGTCCCATGCGAGCTGAGCCCGGATTTCGGAGTCCAGCACCGAACGCTCAAGACCCTGCCGCAGCAAGAATTCGTCAATCCCGCCGCCGCTCCAGCCAGACTGTGCCTCGATCGAGCGCATCGCCCTTTCGATCTCGCGGTCAGTGACGCTAATGCCCAGTCGCGCTGCCTCTTGCAGTTTCAGGCGCTCATCGACGAGGACGCGAAGGACCCGGGTACGCCAAAGTCGTCGTGCCTCGGGCCGATCGGGAATTTGCGCGTTGGCCAGGAATAATCTCAACCGTTGCTCGAGGTCGAGGGCGGAAATCGCCTCGTCGTTAACCACGGCGGCGATGCGGAGCACGTCCTGAGCGCCGACCGATGGCGCCGCGAGAACCAAGATCAAAAACAACAGAGCGAGCCGCATCATCGCCTCGCCGTAAGTTTCGCTCGCCGCACCCGGGCGCGCCGCCGCGAACTGCCCGACCAGTCAGAGTACCACAAAGTGAGGCTAGCCAAGGTGTTTCAAGCGGATCTTAAAGTTAAGGGATGTCGAGGGCTGGATGTCGCGATCAGCGGTGAAATCACGCTCGAAGCGCGACAAAAAAATGAAACACTCGTCTTCGTACATAATGCCGAATCCGTAATCCAGGGTGTCGCCATCACCGCTGAAATCCCGCCGCGTGTTGGTGTCGACCGCCCAGTAGCGTGTCACCTGCAATCGTCCGCGAAAGTTGATCTCCTCGCGGCTCGTCAGCTCGTCGGTGGTGAGTTCTCGCGCCAACGACACGTAGTCGACATCCGCGCGCAGAAGTTTGGGTCCGGCGGAAAGCTTAATCTCGTTGCGGCGAATCGAGAAGGTGTCTCGATCGAGCCGGAAGCGGTTGCTGAAGTCCAGCAGTGTCGAGGGCGCCCAGGTGAGCCTGCCGACGAAATCCGACCGCCGGTCCTCGAGGCCGGTCTTGTCGGCGAACGTCGTGTCGGCCTTGACGCGCAGGCTTTGTCCGAACATCGCGGTCGCATACCCGCCGTCGGGATCGTAGAGCCCGAACCTGAAGCCGTAGTTCAGACGTGGACCGCCCTCGACTCGATCGAGACCGGTAAAGCGGTTTGGTCGCAACACGTTGGTGTCGTCGAACTCGAACGACACGCTGTCCTCGTTGGGAACATCATCGGGATTGCCGCCGTGCGGACTGAGCACGACCGAGGCGATGGGCTCGATAATCATAAGCAGCGCTCCGTCGCGCCGCAGCAACGGATAGCGCCAATCGAGGGCGAGCTGGGGATAGAGGCGTCCGGTGAAGCCATCGCTGGGTACCAGGGTCGGATCGAGTGGATCGCCCACATCGTCGGCCTGATACAGATCGCTTCGTAGGGATGCATGGAACTCGTAGATATCGCCCTGAGGTGCGATGTAGGGAAGATGCCAGCCCGTTCCCAGCGACAGCCGTCGGCTATCGGTGCTGTCGCCCCGCTCGAGGATCAACCCGTTGGCGTCGATTGTGAAACGGCCGCCGAGCGAGCCCGGTTCTCCGACGAAGTGATAGGCGATCTCGGGGAAGATGATCGGCGTGTTGCCGGGATCGTCTTCGTCGCGCAACCCCTGGAACGCGTATGTATTCACACTGGCGTAGGTACGCCCGAAGAATCCTTCGGCGAAGATGTTGCTGGTGAGCGTGTCGGCGCCATCGATGTCGAAACGGCGCAGGTAGGTATCGTCGGTGGTGCGCTCGGCGTCGAAGCCCCAGCGCCACGTGGGATTGATCGCGAAGCGGCCGCTCGTCGCGAGATGGCCACGGATCTCGTGCCCGCCGATTTCGGCGTTGTTTTCGTCCCGTCGTTGGCCTCGCGTGATACTACCGCTCGCCGCTAGGCGCCCGGTCTCAAATCGCTGTCGGTATTCGCCGCCGAGCACCAGCCCCTCTTTTGCCGTGAAGAGAGGGCTGAACGTCGCGTCGAGGTAGGGCTGCACGGCGAAGTAGTACGGCGTCTCGAGCTTCAGGCCGAGTTGCGTACTGCTGCCATAGCTTGGCGCGAGAAAACCGGACTGCCGCTTGACCATGGGATCGGGGTGCGAGAAGTACGGCGTGTAGGCGATGGGAACGCCGAAGAACTCCAGGAATGCATCCTCGTACTCGATCCGTCGCTCGCGTTTGTCGTGAATGACGCGCACCGCTTTTATCTGCCATAGCGGTGGTTCCTCGGCATGCTCCGGGCACACCGAGCATGCCGAGAAGACCGCCTTGCTCATGACGGTGCGGCCATCGGCGCCGCGCCGGGCGCCGTTCGCGGCGAGGCGAGACTCGTCAGCCATGAGGATGCGAATGCTGGTTACGAACCCCTCGCGCAGCGCGTCCGTTAGCTCGACGCGGTCCGCGAAGATCACGTCGCCGTTCGGGTCGAGCAGGCTCAAATCGCCCGACGCGACCACGGTATCGTTTTTGGTGTCGTAGCGGACTTTGTCGGCGAGCAGAATGCGCTCGCCATAGACAATCTCCACGTGGCCCGACGCGACAACCACGCCCCGTTCGAGGTCGTAGGTCACGCTATCGGCGAGCAACTGAAGCGGGTGTTCTGGTTCGATCGGGGGTGAGAGCTCCTGGGCGCTGGCCGCGCCCATGCCGCCCCACAAAGAGCCCAGGCCACCCGACAGCGCGGCCATTAGCGCGCCGACAACAAGGGTAGCTACCAAACGTAGCACTCGCTTCAACCGTCCTCCAGGTGGAAAAGCATCCCAAGGCCTAGGAGTGTGGCGACGCCGGCCGGAGTCCACGCCGCGAGGATGGCTGGAATGGCGCCCGAGAGGCCGAGTGCAAAGGTGATGTCGGACAGAAAATAAAGGACGAAACCAGCGAGGACGCCGCCTGCGGTGAGTAGTGCCGTGCTGCCATAGCGGGTCAGCCGGAGCGCGAAGGTGGCAGCGATCAGCACCATGGAGAAAAGCAACAGTGGCCCCGACAGCATGGCGTGCCAGTGGAGACGATGGCGCACCGCAGAGAAGCCGGTTTTTTGCATCATGTCGATGAATTTGGGTAGGGCCCAAAAGGACATGGTCTCGGGCGACGCGAAGCTGTCTTGGATCTGCCCGTAGGTCAGCGACGTCTCGAGGCGATAGGTAGTGCGAAATGCGGGTGATCCCTGCGGTTCGGTGAGAACAGCGTCTGTCAATTCCCAGTACTTGTCGTGCAGCTTGGCGGTGCGGGCGTCGATGCGACTGACGAAGCGATCGGCGTCCTCGAATAAGAAGATAATCACACCCTGGAACTCTAGGCCCTGCTGGGAGACACCTTGGGCATGGATGACCGATTGTCCATTCTCGTCGGCCTGGCGCAACCAAATGCCAGAGTTCGAGACGGCGAGCAGGCTGGGTCGTCCGCGCAGGTGCTTGGCTTCCATCTGCTCATAGCGATAGACCATGGCTGACGAGAGCGGATTGAACACCGTGACCACGAGTCCGCCCAATATCAGGGCGGTCGCCAGGGCCGGCATGAGAAATTGCCACACAGATACGCCTGCCGCCCGCGCCACCACGAGTTCGTTCGCGCGGGTCAGGCGGGCGAAGCTATACATGCCCGCGAACAGGGCTGCGAACGGTATAATTTTTTGGGCCAGAAGCGGCGTTTTCAGCAGCGCCATCTCCAGCAGGATGCCGAAGTTGGCGCTTTCACGTCCGGACGCGCGGCGCAATAACTCGACCATTTCGAACAGCACCACCAACCCGAGAAGGATGACCATCACAACGGCGATGCTGGCGAGAAAGCGGCGGCCGAGATAACCAGTCAGCGTCAATGAAAGGCGCATTTAGGGCGTTTCCGTTGACCGTCGTGCGAAGCGCCACTTGCGGCCTCCTCCCATCAGCACGTACACGCTTGCGGCGCCGGCTAAGGCTAGGTTGAGGTAGGCCAGCACGATCAGCGACGGCGCCCGGGCCGCAAGTTGCAGGATAAAAAGTCCAACCAGTTGCAGTATGATCGCGGCGGCAACGGCGGCCATGACCCGGCGCCACTGCCCGCGCCGATCAAGCTCCCCCGACAGGATCGCGGCCACGGCGATCAGAGCCAAGGCGAAACAGTAGAGCGGCGCCAGCAGCCGTCGGTGGAGCTCGACGTGCATCTTGTCGGCGTTGTTCACGTCGTCGAGCGTATCGCCGGGATCGATCAGCTCGTGCAGGTAGCGCTCGCTCGGTTCCAGCCAGCGGTAGTCCGAGCGGCTAGTGTACTGTCCAAGATCCAGCATGTAGCGGTCAAAATACAGCATTGATAGGTGTCCGAGCTCCGCCTCTACCTCTTGGCGGTTGCCGCCCACCAGAACGAATCGCGGTCCCTCCGAGGTGCGGATCATCATCCCGCGCTCCGCCATCATGGTGACCGGTCTGTCCGCAATCCGGCTGTCGTGGACCAGAATGCCCAGCAGCTCGCCGCCGGCCCCGCGCTCGCGGACGTACACCGTGAGGCCATCGGTGAGATTGTTAAACACACCTTCCTTGAGCAGCACCGCCGCGTAATCGTGGCGAATCGAGAACTGCATGCCTTTGAAGCTCCGCATGCCAGCCGGCATCAGATAGAGCGTGACGACATACAGCATAATGCTGAGGATCCCCGCGCACAGGAGGGCTGGGGCTGCCAGGGTGCGCGGGCTCAGACCGGCCGCGCGCATGACGATCAGTTCGCTATCCGCGTTGAGACGATGATACGTGAACAGAATTGCGCAAAAGAGCGAGATCGGCAGAATATAGACGAGCGCGGTAGGCAGTAGCAGCAGGGTGAGTTCCAGGAACGTCCATGCCGACAAGCCCATGTTGACGATCATGTCGATGAAGCGCAGGCCTTGGCTCAGCCACACAACGCCAGTCAACGTGATGGTGACTACAACGAGTGGCGGCGCCAATTGGCGCAGGATGTATTGGGTAGATCCCAGCATTGAGGGGATTATAGACATTGACAAGCGCGCGTGGGCGGTGGGCCGGGGCTCTGTTTTTGTCGCGGTGGAGGCTAAGATGACCGCGCGGCGCAATCGCGCCGTTGTCACGTATTGCCGAGGTCCAGGATGAAGATCGTTTTCGCCGAGATCGCTCTGCCGCGTTCAGGGACATTAGTCGTCACCGCGACGGCCAATCGCACACTCACGCGCACCGCCGCCGGGGTCGACAAGCGTGTGGATGGTGCGCTTACTCGCGCCATGGGTCGTGGGCGTTTCAAAGGTGGCGCCGGCGAATTCGTCGAGCTCCGGGAGCCCAAGGGGATCGGCGTCAACCGCGTGTTGTTGGCGGGACTCGGCAAGGCCGAAGAGGTGGGTGCGCGCCAATTGCAAGACTTCGGCGGTCGCGTCGTGGCGCGCCTGGCCACCAGCGGGGAGACCGAGGTCGCGCTTTGCGTCGACGCGATCAAGGGAAGTAAGCTCGGCACCGCCGAGGCGGCGGCGAACGCGGCCTTTGGCGCACGCCTCGGTGGCTACCGGTTCGATCGCTATCGCACCAAGGAAAAGCCCGAGGATCGGCCGTCGCTCAAGACCCTCAAGGTGCTGGTCAAGGGTGCGGCTGCGGGGCGTTCCGCCCACCGTTCGCTTGACAAGGTCGCTGACGGCGTCTTCATCACGCGCGATCTGGTCTCCGAGCCGGCCAACGTGCTCTACCCGATCAGCTTCGCTAAGAGGGCCCGCGAGCTTGCCCACCTTGGGGTTAAGGTCGAGGTGCTGAATCGCGGCCGGATGGAAAAGCTCGGCATGGGTGCGCTCCTCGGGGTCGCCCAGGGCAGCGTCAACGAGCCCCAGCTTGTGGTCATGCGGTGGAACGGCGGGCGGGCCGGGCAAAAGCCCGCCGCCTTTATCGGCAAGGGCGTCACCTTCGATACCGGTGGCATCTCGATCAAGCCGTCTGGCGGTATGGAGGACATGAAGTGGGATATGGGCGGCGCCGGCGTCGTGACCGGCCTGATGGCCGCGCTCGCCGGCCGCAAGGCAAAGGTCAACGCGGTCGGCGTTATTGGCCTGGTCGAGAACATGCCCTCTGGCGCTGCGCAGCGTCCGGGAGACGTCGTGCGGACGATGTCGGGTCAAACCATTGAGGTCATCAATACCGACGCGGAGGGCCGGCTCGTTCTGGCCGATGTCCTTTGGTACACCCAGAATCGTTTTAAGCCCGAGGCGATGATCGATCTCGCGACGTTGACCGGCGCCATTATCGTGGCGCTCGGTCACCAGCACGCGGGCTTGTTTTCCAACGACGATGACCTGGCTGATCAGCTTACCGCCGCGGGCAAGAGCGAGGGCGAGCGATTGTGGCGGATGCCCGTCGACTCGTCCTATGACGACGATATTAAGTCTCGGATCGCCGACATGCACAACGTGGGTGCGGGGCGCAGCGCCGGCGGCACCGCCGGCGCCAAACTGTTGGAGCAGTTCGTCAACAAGCGCCCCTGGGCGCACCTCGACATCGCGGGCGTGACCTGGTCGAAGAAGGATACGCCCACGGTGCCCAAAGGCGGGACCGCGTTCGGCGTTCGTCTGCTCGACCGATGGGTGGCGAACCGCTACGAGCGCTAGCGGCAGATGGGCGATTTCGCCTTCTATCACCTTGGGCGGGCGCCCCTCGAATACGCCCTTCCCAAACTGCTCGAGAAGGTGATGGAACGCGGCTGCCGCGCGGTGGTGCGGGTCGGCTCCGAGGCACGCCTCGAGGATTTGAACCGCCATCTGTGGACCTACGACGAGCGCTCGTTCCTGGCCCACGGGGCGGTGTCGGATGGCTTCGCTGAAGCCCAGCCGATCTATCTCACGACGGCGACCGAGAACCCTAACGGGGCGTCAGTGCTTGTCCTTGTCGATGGTGCGGAGCCATTCGCGATCGACCAATTCGATCGTTGTCTCAATCTGTTCGATGGCGACGATCCGGTGGCGCTCGAGACCGCGCGCGAGCGCTGGCGCGCACTCAAGGCCGCAAGCGAGCCGGTGACCTATTGGCAGCAGTCGGAGCGTGGTGGCTGGGAGCGGCGCGTCTGACGGGGCGCGGGCGTCCCGGCCGGTTGTCTGAAGCGCGCAAAGCACTTATAAGGCGCCGGCCGCCAGAGGAACACTCATCAGCACCGACAATAATTGCCGACAATTGACAATGGCCACCGAACGCACCCTGTCGATCATCAAACCCGATGCAACGCGCCGCGACCTAACCGGTCGCATAAACCAACGTCTGGAAGAGGCGGGCTTGCGCATCGTGGCCCAAAAGCGGCTACGGCTCAGCCGCGACCAGGTCGAGGCGTTCTACGTTGTTCACAAGGAACGGCCGTTCTACGCTACCCTGTGTGGCTTCATGAGTTCGGGTCCGGTCGTGGCCCAAGTCCTTGAGGGCGAGAACGCCATCGCCCGCAATCGTGAAGTCATGGGCGCGACGAACCCAGTCGACGCGGCGGCGGGGACCATCCGCAAGGACTACGCTGAATCCGTGGAGGCCAATTCCGTCCACGGATCTGACTCCCCAGAGACGGCCGCCGAAGAGATAGCGTTCTTCTTCAGCAAGATCGAAGTGGTAGGTTAGCGGGCCGGGCCTAGTCGATCGCCGGGTTGATCATCACGCCTTCGGTGAGTTTTCCGCCCTCGATCAACACGCGCTCGTTGCGCACCCGCACCCGTCCTTCAGCGATCAGCCGCACTGTCAGCGGATAGCAACGGTGCTCGGTCACCAACACCCGCGCCGCGAGAGTCTTGGGCGTATCGTCCGGGGCCACCGGCACCACGGACTGCACGATGACTGGTCCGTCGTCCATCTCCTGCCGTACGAAATGGACTGTACAGCCGCTGAAGCGTACGCCGCCGGCGAGAACGCGCTCGTGTACATTGAGGCCCTTGAAGGCAGGCAGCAGCGAGGGATGCACGTTGATGATCCGATCGCGCCAGCGACTGACAAAGCTTTCGGAGAGAAGCCGCATGAAACCCGCGAGGCAGACCAGCTCCACGCCGGCCTCTTCGAGCGCGGCGTTCACCGCCTCGCCATAAGCATAGTGGTCCCCAAAATCGCGGTGATCGACGACTCGCGTAGGAATGTTGGCGTCGGTCGCCCGCGCCAGACCAGGCGCCTCGGCGTTGTTGGAGAGGACAAGCGCGATGCGGGCCGGAAACTCGGGCTCCCGGCAGGCGTCGATCAGGGCCTGCAGGTTGGTGCCTCGCCCGGATATGAGAATTCCGATGTGGAGCGCCACGATAGATCTCCTCAACCGCCGGGGCGCCGACCGGCTGGCACGAATGCCCTACGGGTGTAGTGGTTGATGCTGTCCCAGGGGATCGGATATGGTCTCACGCCGCCGCGAATCCTACTCCTTAGCCGGCGGTTTGCAATGGGAGTCGCCGACCGGTTCGCGCGGCGCGGCGCGCTCGAAAAACATATGCACATCATCCGACGCCTTGCAAGCTTGGCGCTGGTCGTGGGCGGGGTTGTCTTTGGCGGTGACGGCGCCGCGAGCGATGACGTGTTCACGGTCTCAGGCGTCGTCGTCGATGTGACCGCCGAGGCGGCCGCGAGCGCGCGCACGACGGCTCTTGCCGAGGGGCAGCGGGGGGCTTTGGACCGGCTCTTGCGCCGCATCACCCTGCGCCGCGATTACGCAAACCTCCCGGCGGCCCGCGACACTGACATCGCGATCATGGTTCAAGACATAAGCGTGGAGGAAGAAAAGGCCTCTTCAATACGGTATCTCGCTAACTTGACGGTTAGGTTTAAGCCCGAAGCGGTGCGAGCGCTGCTCGACGACGCGGGCATTCCCCACACCGAGACCCGTAGCAAACCGTTGCTGGTGTTGCCGGTCTATGAAGCGGCGGGCGCTTTCTTTTTGTGGGACGCGCCCAACCCGTGGCGTCAGGCGTGGTCGGATCTACCGGCCAACCCCGATAGCCTGGTTCAGTTGGTGTTGCCGAGTGGTGACCTCGCCGATGTCGCCGCCATCGGGGCCAGGCAGGCGCTGGCCGGCGACGCCGGTCAACTTCGGGCCATCGCGCGGCGCTATCAGGTCGAAGATACCTTAGTTGTCCACGCGGCGATGGTTGTCGACCTCGCCAACAACGTGCCGAGGCTTCACATCGGTCTTCAACGCTTTGGCCCGTCCGGTGAATCGACACTGGTCGAGGCCATCGTGGGCGACGTCCGCGATCAAATCAGCGCACTGCTGGCGACCGGCGTGCGACAGGTGCAGGAGCGTATAGAGGAACGCTGGAAGCAGGACACGCTGCTGCGTTTCGATGTCGAGGGGCGTCTCAGTGCTCGGGTGCCGCTAACCACCCTCGCGGACTGGCTGGCGGTGCGCGAGCGTCTCCGCGTGACCGCCATCATCCGCGAGATCAAATTGGCCGCGATCTCGCGCGCCAACGCCCGTCTCGTCCTTCACTACTTCGGCGGCGCCCAGCAGCTCGTGCTGTCGTTGGCCCAACTTGACCTGGACTTGAGGGAAGAGGACGGCTTTTGGGTCATGCGGTTGCGCGGACCCGGGAGCGCACCGTGAACCTCCCCAACCTCATAAGCTTGGCGCGCCTCCTTGCCGTTCCCGTGGTGATCTGGTTGTTGCTGGTCGATGAGCTGGAGGTGGCCTTTTGGCTGTTCGTGTCCGCTGGCGCCTCCGATGCGGTCGATGGCTTCATCGCCAAGCGTTTCGATATGGTGACCCGCTTGGGCCGCTACCTCGACCCACTTGCCGACAAGGCACTGCTGGTCAGCACTTACATCGCCTTGGGGAGGATTGGCGAGTTGCCAGACTGGCTCGTCATCCTGGTCGTCTCCCGCGATCTATTGATCGTCGGCGGGTTTATGTTGGGCTATACCTTGTCGCACCGCTTCAGCCCTCAGCCGGCGACGATCAGCAAGATCAACACCGCGCTACAGATGGTGCTTGCGGCGGTAGTTCTCGGGGAGGTCGCGCTGGCGATGCCGCTTGGCGTATTGCCGACTGTCATGATTATCTGCGTTGCCGCCACCACCGTAGCGTCGGGCGCCAACTACCTCGTCCAGTGGACGCGCGGCGTCGCCCGACAAGAGGAAGTGGGATGAGCCTGCGCCGTCAGGTGATTTTCTGGTTGGCCGCACTCGTCGTCCTTATCGCGATCGTGTTCTTCTTGCGCAGCATTCTCCTGCCCTTCGTCGCCGGGATGCTCGTCGGCTACTTCCTCGATCCGCTCGTCGACTGGGTGGAGAAGAGGGGAGCGTCGCGAACTCTAGCGACGTCGCTCGTCACCGTCCTCTTCTTCGCCATCGCCATCGCGCTGATCGTGGTCCTGTTCCCCACCTTGCAGCGCCAGTTGATCGGGCTTGTCGGACAACTCCCTGAAGCAGCACACTGGATCGAACAGTCGTTCGACACCCCGCTGGTGCGCGACATTCTGAGCCGGCTGTTGGGCGAAGAAGGCGGCGGTGTGCGGGCGGCGGCTCAGGGTCCGGCCGGCAATGCCATCGCGTGGCTGGGCGGTGTAGTTTCTGGCATTTGGAGCGGCGGGCTCGCCCTCTTCAACTTGCTATCGCTAGCGTTCATCACGCCGGTCATCGCTTTTTATCTGTTGCGCGATTATGACCGCATGGTGGCGCACGTCGATGGCTGGCTGCCGCGCGATCACGCCACGACGGTCCGCGAACAACTGCGGCTTATCGACGATGCGATCGCCGGCTTCGTACGCGGTCAGGCGGCCGTGTGCATCATTCTGGGCGTGTTTTATGCCATTGCGCTTTCGCTCGCGGGGCTCAATTTTGGTTTCGCTATCGGGCTCATTGGCGGCGCGCTGGCCTTCATCCCCTACGTCGGCATGATTCTGACGCTCGCGTTGTCGGTTGGTGTGGCGGTCGTGCAATTTTGGCCCGAACCGCTGCCTATCGTCATCGTCATCGCCATCTTCCTCGCCGGTCAGCTTATCGAAGGTACGTTCCTCACGCCGAAGCTGGTCGGCGACCGGATAGGCCTGCATCCGGTGTGGGTGATCTTCGCCTTGTTCGCGGGGGGTGCGCTGGCGGGATTCTTGGGCGTCCTGATTGCTGTCCCAGTCGCCGCCATTGCTGGTGTGTTGGTCCGTTTTCTCATCTCGCGGTACCTGAAAAGCCGCTATTTCGTTGGCGCGGGCGGGGCGTGACGGGACGTCAGCTCGTTTTCGAGCTCGGCGCGCGCCCCGCCCTAGGCCGCGACGACCTGCTGGTTACGCCATGCAATTCGGACGCGGTTGCGTGGGTCGACCGCTGGCCGGATTGGCCGGGACGCACACTTGCCGTCCACGGGCCGGCCAGTTGCGGCAAGACCCATCTGGCCGAGGTCTGGCGCGCTGTCTCGGGCGCCGAGGTGGTGGCCCCCTCCACGCTAGCGGACGTGACCGCCCACATGGGTTCGTTGCGCGCCGCGCCGGCCTTTGTCCTCGAGGATGCTGAGGGCCGCGCCGACGAGCGCGTGGTGCTGCATTTCCTCAACATGCTGCGCGACTGCGGCGGCAGCCTTTTGTTGGCCAGCCGAGGCCCGCCCGCGCGATGGGCGGTGGACTTGGCCGATCTGAGATCGAGACTTCGCGCGTTGCCGGCAGTTGCGGTGAGAGCGCCTGACGAGGCTACGCTGCGGGCCGTCATGGTTAAGTTATTCGCCGACCGGCAGTTGCAGGTGAGCGAAGACCTCGTAGAATTCCTGTGTCTGCGCATTGAGCGGACCTTCCAGGCCGCTCGCGAGACGGTCGCGGCGCTCGACGCCGCTGCGTTAGTGGCACATTGCAAGGTGAGTATAGCTCTGGCGCGTCAGGTGTTAAGCGCTAGTGGCGAGAAGGATTAGGGAACATGGACCTTGGTTTGAACGGCAAGAAGGCCATCGTTTGCGCGGCCAGCAAGGGGTTGGGCCGGGGCTGCGCGATGGCCCTGGCGGGGGAGGGCGTGACGCTCGTCATCAACGCTCGCGACCATGATCGGTTAGAGCAGACCGCCGACGAAATTCGGAGCGCGACCGGCGCCACGGTCATCACCGTGGCCGGCGACATCGCGACCGAACAGACGCGCTCCAATATTCTCGCGGCCTGCCCGGCGCCTGACATTCTGGTCAACAACGCCGGGGGCCCGCCACCTGGTGATTTCCGCGACTGGGGCCGCGACGATTGGATCCGCGCGGTCGACAACAACATGCTGACGCCGATCGAATTGATCAAGGCGGTCATCGACGGGATGATCGTGAGGCGCTTCGGTCGTATCGTCAACATCACGTCGAGCGCCGTAAAAGCCCCGATCGACGTGCTGGGCCTGTCGAATGGCGTACGCACCGGCCTGACCGGGTTCGTTGCTGGCCTCGCGCGCACGGCGGCGCGGCACAACGTGACGATCAACAATCTGTTGCCGGGCGCCTTCGCCACCGAGCGGATGACCGGCGTGACGCGGGCCATGGCGGAGGCGAACGGGCTTGACCCCGACGCCGAACTCGAACGGCGACGCTTGTTGATTCCCGCCGAGCGGTTCGGCGATCCGCGCGAGTTCGGACATGCCTGCGCCTTTCTGTGCAGCGCCGGTGCAGGCTACCTCGTCGGACACAATCTGCTGCTGGATGGTGGGGCGTACCCTGGAACGATGTAGCGGGGCCGGTGGGGGCGACGTGTTGGCGACACATCTGACGCGCCGTGCTCTTGGCGCGCTCGGCGCGGGCCGACGAGGCGAGCCTGCTCGAGGTCTGGGAGACGCCCGAGGCTAAGTCGAATGTCGAGGTCTACGCGTGCGGGCCGGCGGTGTGTGGGCGCATTATTTCGCTCAAGGAACCCCTTGACGACAAGGGCAACGAAAAACGCGAACGGCACAACAAGGATGAGGCGATGCGCTCGCCGCCGATCGTCGGCACCGAGCTGCTGACCGGCTTCGTGGCTGATGGGTCGGGCGAGTGGAGCGACGGCCACATCTATAATCCCGAGTACGGCTAAGCTTACAAGCGCAAGCTCACCCTCTAGGGCGACGGGACGCTGAAGGTGCGCGGCTATGTCGGCCTGTCGATCTTCGGGGAGACCCAGATCTAGCGGCGCGTGCGCTGACTACGCGGCTGCTCACGCCACGAACCTGGTCAGGACGCCGCCGCCCGGCGCGATCTCGCGCCAGCTGGCCGTGCTGAACTCGAGGCGGGCGAGTGCGGCGGGTGGAAACGACTCCAACAGCCGCTTGTAGTGGGCCTCGTCGCCCCCTCCTGTCAGCAGGCGCGCGGCATCGCCCAAGCCCGGGTCGTGCGCGACAACCATCAGCCGCGATACTTCGTCGTCGCTCGCTCGTATGGCTTTGATGATCTGTTGACAGCTCGCAACATAGAGGCGCCGATCGTACTTCACCGTGGGCTTCCCCGCCCGTAAGTCCCAGCCCGCGTCGATCGCCACCCCCGTCAGGGTCTGGCGCGCTCGCGTGGCGCTCGAGCACAGGACATGCTCGGCGGCACAAGGCTCTGGCGCGAGCAGCGCGCCGACTCGCGCGCACGCGGATAAGCCGCGGTCGCTGAGCGTGCGATCGTGATCGGATACGTCTATCGTGCCACTCTCGGAGTTGGCGTGGCGCATGAGCAAAAGGTATTTCAACCCAGCACTCCGAAAGTGGCGGCATCGGTTTGACGCCGGCTCCATAGGGCGCGTTCGTCGCGCTCATATTTTCCCCAGTATGCTTCTATATAGTGCGCACTGATTATGCGAGACCAGAGTAAGACCAACCAAGCCCAGGGTACGGCCTTGCGAGCCTGGACCGGGGCCATCCGTGGACTGCCTGAGGAGACCGACGGGGATTTGGAGACTGTTCGTGACTAACCACGCCGCGCTTCCGCTCGTCGGCACTCATGGCCCTGGAAAGATCGGGCTTGATTCGGCGAATCGATTCATCAATCGGGAGCTGAGCTGGCTGCGCTTCGACGAACGGGTGATCGAGGAGGCTAATAACGAAGCCTACCCGCTGCTGGAGCGCTTGCGCTTTCTGTCGATATCCGCCGACAACTTGGAGCGCTTTCATACAGTCCGGGTCGCGGGGTTGGTGGGCCAGGTCCGCGCCAGGATCAACGAGCCGAGCGTTGACGGCATGTCTCCGAGCGAGCAGCTGAGCCAGATCCATGCGGTGACCGAGCGCCTGATGGCCGCACAGCAGAGCTGTTGGCGGAGCTTGCGCGGCGAGCTCGGTCGGGCCGGTGTCGGCGTCTTAGACCGCCAAGATCTCAGCGAAGACGACGTGTCATGGCTTGAGAGTCGGTTCGAGACTCACTACCTGCCCGTGCTAACCCCGCTCGCGATGGATCCGGCCCATCCGTTCCCGTTCATCCCCAGTCGTGGCTTCGGCCTGATCTTGCAGCTGGAGCGTCTCTCGGATTCGCGAGTGATGAACGCGGTCGTTCTTTTGTCGGACAAGATCGACCGCTTCATCCGGCTGCCCGGCGCCGAGATTCGTTTCATCTCGCTCGAGAATCTCGTGCAGCTGTTCCTCGATAAGCTGTTTCCAGGTTTTGAGGTGGGTGGCCGGGGCTTGTTCCGGCTGCTGCGTGACAGTGACGTCGAGATCGAGGAGGAAGCCGAGGACCTGGTTCGTTTGTTCGAAAGCGCGCTCAAACAGCGGCGGCGCGGCGACGTAATTCGCCTCCAGATCGATGCTGGCACGCCTGCAGAACTACGCCGCTTCGTTGCCGATAAGCTGGAGTACCGCCACGATGAGATTACCATCGTCGATGGCATCCTTGGCCTGGTCGACACCAACCAGCTGATCGTCGACGAGCGGCGCGATCTGCAGTTTCCGCCCCATCCGGCGCGCTTCCCCGGTCGCATTCGCGACCACGGCAACGACTGCTTCGCCGCGATCCGCGCCAAGGACATCATCGTCCATCATCCGTTCGAGACTTTCGACGTGGTGGTCCAGTTCATCCGCCAAGCGGCCGAGGACCCGGACGTCATGGCAATCAAGCTAACTCTTTATCGCACCAGTGACGATTCACCCATCGTCAAGGCCCTGGTCGAGGCAGCCGAGGCTGGTAAGCCGGTCACCGCCCTGGTTGAGTTGAAAGCGCGCTTCGACGAAGAAGCCAACATCCGCTGGGCCCGTCAGCTAGAGCGCGCCGGGGTCCAGGTCGTCTACGGCGTGATCGGGCTCAAAACCCACGCGAAGGTGCTGTTGGTGGTGCGGCGGGAGGAGGGTGGCCTGCGCACCTACGTCCATTTCGCCACCGGCAATTATCACCCGGTGACAGCCAAGACCTACACTGATCTCTCCTACTTCACGTGCGATCCTGGGCTGTGCCGGGATGCCACCTACGTCTTCAATTTCATGACCGGGTATAGCCAGCCGGCAAAGTTCGAGAAGTTGGCGGTGGCACCGCTCAATCTGCGTGAGCGGATTCTCGGACTGATCGAAGAGGAAATAGAGCACGCGCGCGCTGGTCGTCCGGCCGCCATCTGGGTCAAGCTCAACGCGCTCGTGGACCCCGACGCGATCGACGCCTTGTACCGGGCGTCCCAGGCCGGCGTCTCTGTCGACCTGGTTGTGCGCGGCGTTTGCTGTCTTCGTCCGGGCGTCGCTGGGCTCTCGGAGAGGATTCGCGTCAAGAGCATTATCGGTCGTTTTCTGGAGCACGCCCGCGCCGCCTGCTTCGGTGCCGGCCACGGCCTGCCCTCCCCGCTCGCTAAGGTCTTCATCAGTTCCGCCGATTGGATGCCGCGTAATTTCGACTGGCGGGTCGAGACGTTGGTGCCGATTGAGAATCCAACTGTTCACCAGCAGGTGTTGGACCAGATCATGGTCGCCAACCTCAAGGACGATCGCCGATCGTGGGAATTGCTGTCCGATGGAAGCTACAAGCGCGTCGAGGCCCAGGGCCGACCCTTCGATGCCCACAAATATTTCCTCACCAATCCTTCTCTGTCGGGTCGGGGCAAGGGCTTGTTCGAACCCGACGATGCTCCCCGACTCGTCCTCGATACCCGCGCGGATTGAGGCGCCGACGGCGCCGACGGCGACCGGGGCGCCGGTCGCCGTCATCGATATCGGCTCGAACTCGGTACGCCTGGTGGTATTCGACGAGCTGAGTCGGACGCCGTTTCTGGTTACCAACGAAAAGGTGCTGTGCGGTCTTGGCCATGGGATCGCCGAGACTGGGCGGTTGGACCTGGCGGGGGTCGAGAGAGCCCGGGCCGCTATCGAACGGTTCGTGGGCTTGGCGCGGGGCGCTGGCGCGCCGTTCCCTTTGATATTGGCGACCGCGGCCGTGCGAGAAGCTGCCGATGGGCCCGCTTTCGTGGCCGATCTCGAACGCCGCTTGGAGTTGCCGGTCACGGTTTTGGATGGCGATGCCGAGGCGGCGCTGGCGGCCAGCGGGGTGTTGTTCGGGATACCCAGGGCGGATGGCGTGGTGATGGACCTCGGCGGCGGAAGCCTCGAGTTGGTGCGGCTCGAGGGCGGCAAGATCGTCGCGTCGGCGACGCTACCGGTAGGGCCACTCCGGCTGGCGGGGCTCGCGGCAGAGCAGGCGCTCACCCATTGCGAGACGGCACTCAGCGCTGCTGCGTGGCTCGCCGACGGCGCGGGTACGCGCCTGTATGCCGTCGGCGGCGGGCCACGCGCGCTGGCGCGGGCGCACATGGCGCGGATCGATCATCCCCTACGAATGGTCGACCACTATACGATGACGATAGAGGAGATCGATCAGGTAGCGCGGTCCCTCCTGTATGGCAATTCGCAAAAGGATGGATCATTGGCTGGTGTCCGGGTGGAACGCCGCGCCACCCTCCCGCTTGTCGCTGCGGCCGTCATCGCGGTTCTGCGTAAGTTGCGCCCTTCGGCCGTGCACTTTTCGGCCCACGGGGTCCGCGAAGGATTGATTTTCGAGCGCTTGAGCGCCGCGATGAGACGGCAGGACCCGCTAATTGCGTCGAGCGCGAAATTCGCGCGCCGCGAAGCGCCAGAGGGCGACTTCGCTGATCTTCTTTTTGATTGGATGACGCCGCTGTTTCTTACCGAGGATGCGGCGATGGAGCGACTGCGGCGAGCGGCCTGTACGTTGAGTGAGGTGGGTTGGTCGTTGCATCCCGAGTACCGCGCGGAGGGCGCCCTGACCACGCTGCTGTACGCGCCGCTCATTGGCGTCGACCACTCCGCGCGCGCCTTCATCGGTCAGGCCGTGTACGCCCGCCACGGCGGCGCCGCGAGCGCCCCGACGGCGGCCCGTGTGGCCTCGCTGCTCACGACTGCGGCGCTTCACCGCGCCGCAGTCATTGGCAACGCGTTGCGCCTCGGCCGCGCGGTCTTGGCGGCGGAAACGGCGGCGGCAGTGAGATTGACGATCGACCCGCGCCATTTAACGCTGAGGCTCGCTGGTGACGCAGGCGCGCTTGGCGGCGAGGCCGTCGAGCTACGGTTGGCCGCGCTCGCTCTCCTGGTCGACCGGCGCCCGCGGCTCACATTCGCCTGAACCGTCACCATCCGCTGCCGGAAGCGTCACGATCGCGGCGGCGTGCGCTCGATCGGGATCAGCCGGACTCCATTCCGGCCAGCGGTAATGGCCTGCCTGCCGTCGCGGAGCGCGATCGCGTCAGCGCCGAAGATCTCACGCCGCCACCCTTTGAGCGCCGGGACATCGGAGTCGCCGCATGCGATACGCTCAAGATCCCGTGTATTGGCCAGCAACCGCTGCGCCACGTCCTGCTCCTCGGAGCGCAGTTTGAGCAGCACCTTTAGGAGCTCGACCAGGGGGCCGACCTGGCGCGGCACGCGCTTGGGCTTATCGACCTTGGGCAGGGCGTTGTCGTCGAGGGCGTTGCCGCGCGCCACGGCGGCGAGCAGAGCTGCACCTTTTTCGCCGGAGGCGAAGCGCTGATCGAGGCCGCGCACGCGCGCGAGCTGTTGGGCGGTTTCCGGCACGTGGGCGGCGATC
>Ga0315338_1002208_pt1 | contig 20174 bp, 17 predicted proteins | sample ASW8metaG_FD_204518 | JGI IMG/M metagenome (GOLD analysis project Ga0315338, IMG submission 204518) | Ammonia-oxidizing marine archaeal communities from Monterey Bay, California, United States - ASW #8 | ecosystem: Environmental > Aquatic > Marine > Coastal | place: USA: California | collected... | reverse complement strand
GAGATGCATGACTTTATCCATAAGGTCATTGAGACTGAGGATTACAGCGTATCGCGCGAAGGTCAGGCCAATATGAAATATGCACCTGAAGGTTTTCAGCCAGTGCTCGGCGCCAACGAGCTGGCGCTGCAAAATATTCATCAGCACATTCAGGTGCTGCTCAAAGCAGACAGCAACCCTTAAAAAGATACGCAGCCCCACGGTACGAATTAACGTCTCGGGGCTGATTTTTTCTGACGCATAAATATCGCGGATATTCCTCTCTGAGGTGAAACCCGTTTTATCTGGCGTCTTATTAATGTTATAAAAAAAGACCGTCCGGCCTGCTTTTTAAAGAGGTCAGCCAACAATTAGACACGCTCTCGGAGATTCGAACCATGAGCACCAAAACAAAAAAAGCAGCGCAGGTCGCAGTAAAGCCAAGCGGCCTCTCCTCGGAGGCTATTGTGCAAGCTTACCGTCAGATGAAGACTATTCGTGAGTTTGAGGAGCGTCTGCATATAGAGAATGCCACTGGCGCGATTCCGGGCTTCACTCACTTGTATTCGGGGCAGGAAGCCGTTGCGGTTGGCGCTTGCGAACACCTTACTGACAAGGACTTCATCATCAGCACCCACCGTGGTCATGGTCACTGCATCGCTAAGGGTTGTGACGTGCCGGCGATGATGAAAGAGATTTTTGGTAGCCGTGATGGTTTGAATAAAGGCAAGGGTGGGTCCATGCATATCGCCGATGTTTCCAAAGGTATGCTCGGCGCGAACGGCATTGTCGGCGCCGGTCAGCCTATTGCGGTCGGCGCGGCGATTGCCTGCAAATTACGTGGTGAGGGCAATATTGCACTTTCCTTTACTGGTGACGGGGCTTCCAACCAAGGCACCGTGTTTGAGGCCATGAACCTGGCTGTGGTGTTGCAAGTGCCGAAAGTCTTTGTATTCGAGAACAATGGATACAGTGAGCACACAGGTGCGTCCTATGGCATCGGTTGTGACGATATCGTCAAGCGTATCGAAGGCTTTGGCATACCGGTCTTTCAGGCAGATGGCTTCGACTTCTTTTCGATATATGAGGCGATGGCCAACGCTCTGGAGTTGTCTCGTAATGGCGGCGGTCCGTCCGCCATTTATTGTGAAACTATCCGCTACTTTGGCCATTTCGAGGGCGACCCGCAAAACTACCGGGCGAAAGATGAAGTGCGCCGCTATCGCGATGAAGAAGATTGCCTGCTCAAGTTCCGACGCCGCATGGAACAGACCGGCGAAGTCGCCCTGGAGACGCTCGATCAGGTGGATGCCGAGGTTATGGCTTTGATCGAATCTTCCGTCGCCGGTGCTAAACAGGCACCAAGGCCGCTGCCGGAAGATCTCCTCACCAACGTATATAACAGCTATTAAGTGAGCCAGAGTCATGCCAAAAAAAACATTTCGTGAAGCCATTAATGAAGCGTTGCATCTGGAGATGGAGAGGGATGAGACTGTACTCATCATAGGTGAGGATGTGTCCGGTGGTGCAGGCGGCACCTCAGGTGAGCGGGATGCAACCGGTGGTGTGTTCGGTCTTACCAAGGGATTGCTGCCGCGCTTCGGGGAGCATCGCGTCATTGATACGCCGATCAGCGAAGCGGCTATCGTTGGTGCTGCCAACGGGGCTGCGCTTGCCGGTTATCGCCCTGTAGCTGAAATCATGTTCTCAGATTTCATTGGGGTTTGTTTTGACCAGATACTCAACCAGGCTGCCAAGTTCCGTTACATGTTCGGCGGGGCTAAGGCGCCGTTAGTGATCCGCATGACCGTAGGGGCTGGCCGCAGCGCGGGCGCCCAACACTCGCAGACCATTCATGGTTTGCTTAGCGCCATTCCAGGGATCAAGGTATTGATTCCGTCCAACGCTTACGACGCAAAAGGGTTGATGCTGCAAGCGATTCGTGATGATGACCCGGTCATTTTTCTCGAACACAAAATGCTGTTCAACGATGCCTGCGAGGTGCCGGATGGTGATTACACCATCCCCTTTGGTGAAGGCGTTCTGGTGCGTGAAGGGGAGCATGTGACCATTGTCGCTTCCGGACAGCTGGTTAAGGTGGCGGTAGCGGCCGCCGACAAGCTGGCCAAAGAGGGGATAACCTGCGATGTAATCGACCCGCGTACCACTTCACCGCTGGATGAAGAGTTGATTCTCGAGAGTGTTCGCCAGACCGGCCGGTTGGTGGTGGTGGATGAAGCGCCGGTGCGCTGCGGCTTTGCGGCAGACGTTGCGCGGCTGGCGGCCGAGAAAGCGTTCTCTTCTTTGCGCGCCCCGGTTCTGCCTGTAACTCCGCCGCATACGCCGGTGCCTTTCGCCCCCGAGCTGGAACGCCTGTATCTGCCCGACGCGGCTGATGTGGAAAAAGCCGTGCGCGCTGTACTCGCCCATTCCTGAGGTACGACCATGAGTAATATCACCCCGATCAGGATGCCCCAGTGGGGTCTGGAAATGACCGAGGGCACGTTGTCTAGCTGGCACGTAAGTACTGGTGACAGCGTGAGCAAAGGAACCGAGATTGCCGATATCGAAACGGCAAAAATTGTCAACGCGCTAGAAGCTGGCCAGGATATGGGCGGCGTGGTGCGCAGGCTGGTTGCCAATATTGGCGACACTCTGCCGGTTGGTGCGCTGCTGGCGGTGATGGCGGACCCCGCCACCGACGACGCGGCCATCGACGCTTTTGTTGCTGCAGAGACTGGCGAAGAGGTTCCGGCAGTTGAAGAGCCGCCAGCGGAACAACAGCCGTCGGCGCAACCGCCGCACGAACCAGTTCCTGTACCGCAAACACCGTCACCCGATCAGAGCGCACCTGCACCTGCTGCCGCCCCGTCGGCGCAGCCAGCCGTGCGAACTGCCGAGGAACTTTCCCGGATTGCCGAAGCGAACAAAACTGTGAAGGCCAGCCCGGTCGCCATGCGCTTGGCAAATCGCCAGGGTATCGATTTGAGCGCTTTGCAAGGCACTGGCCGACACGGCCGAATCTCGGTCGAAGATCTTGCCGACCAGGCGGGTTTGATCCTGGAGCAGGTGAGTACGCCTCCGCCAGATGCCGATGCCCAGGTATTGGTCCAGACCAATGCCAGCGTCAAGGCTAGTCCGGTCGCACTGCGTTTGGCCAACCGTCATGGTATCGACCTGCGCGGTATAAAGGGTACAGGCCGTCACGGGCGTGTCTCGGTGGAGGATCTGGATGCCTTGCTGCAGCCCGCTGTGCAACCGGAAGAAGCGGGCACAGCGGAAGACCACTTTGATAACGCTGGACAGTTTCGTGCAGGTCCCGCTGCCCGACGCCTGGCTGCTGAGTTGGGTTTCGATCTCGCTTCGCTGGTTCCAAGCGGCCCTAGGGACGTGGTCCTTAAAGACGATGTCCGCGAGGCCTTCCGCTCTGTATTACAAGGCATGGCTGGTGAGAGTCCGGCAGCGGATCACGAGTTGATCGCTTTAACGCCGATGCGCAAGGCTATCGCCAATAGTCTGACCCAGTCCAAACAGACCGTGCCGCACTTCTACCTGACAGTAGACCTGCAGATGGATGCGCTGCTGGCGCTGCGAGAGAAAATGAATTCCAGGTTGGCGGCCAATCAGAAGAAATTGTCGGTCAATGATTTTGTCATGCGCGCCACTGCGCTGGCGCTGGCTGAGGTGCCGGATGCAAACGTGCACTACACCGAGCAAGGGGTCAAGCGTTTCCACAATGCCCATTTATGTCTGGCGGTAGCGATTGAAGGCGGGCTGGTCACTCCGGTGATTCGCAATGCCGACGAGAAAGGTGTGCATGCTTTGGCCCGCGAAGGGGCAGAGCTCGCGCAGAAGGCACGGGCTCGTGGCCTCAAGGCCGATCAGTTGTCCGGGGGCACCTTCACTGTTTCTAATCTCGGCATGTTCGGCATTCGCCAGTTCGATGCGGTTATCAATCCGCCCCAGGGAGGCATTCTTGCAGTGGGCGCAATGCGCAGAGAGTGCTTTGAGCAGGAGGCTGGTGGGGTGGAGTTTCGCACCGTAATGACCGTGACCATGTCCTGCGATCATCGCGTCATTGATGGCGCTGTGGGAGCAACCTTCCTGAAGGCTTTGCGCGAACTGGTAGAGAGTCCCTACTCGCTGATTGGCTGACGCCGGCCGGTGCGGGCTGAAAATAAAAACGATATATAAGGATCACGGTATGAATAGATTCTCCGACAAGGTGGCCGTAATCACCGACGCTGCCTACGGCATAGGTATGGCGGCTGCCCGACTGTTCGCTGCTGAAGGCGGAAAAGTGGTAGTGGCAGACTTAAATGTCGCGCGGGGTGAAGCACTGGCGGCAGAGATCGGCGGTCTCTTTGTGCAAGCCGATGTCGCTTCCGAAGAGGCAATTGAAGCGTTGTTGAAAAAGACGCTGGAACACTATGGCCGCATCGATTGCATGATCAACAACGTAGCCATGGTGGGCGCGGTCGGAAGCATTTTGGATACGCCTTCCGATTATTGGCGAGCCACCCAATTGGCGCTGCTGGACAGCGCATTTTACGGCATCAAGCACGCTGGCAGGCTTATGCGAGAGCAGCGGTGTGGCGTCATCCTTTCTGTTTCCAGCATCGCTGGAATAATGGGCGGCTTGGGCCCACACGCGTTCACCGCAGCCAAGCACGCGGTGGTCGGGCTGACTCGCTCTGCTGCGTCGGAATTATCTCACTACGGTATACGGGTAAACGCCATTGCCCCCGGTAACTCGGAAGGAGCCTCCCTTAACGATCTAGCTGACACACAGGAAACTGCGTTGTCGGCAGCAGGGACTTTGTCGCCGTTAGGTACAGCACTGTCGGTTGATGAAATCGCAGCCGGATTGTTATTCCTTGCAAGCGACGCTGCAACACACATCACCGGCCATACGCTGGTCGAGGATTCGGGTGTCACCGGAGCAGGCGCTGCTTCCGGTGCCAGTGTTCTCAAGGGACAGTCGACAATGCGTTTTGTAGGAGCTTCCAATGCAACAGTCTGATTCGATGGTAGGCGTTGGCCTTACAGGAAAAGTCGTTTTGATAACGGGGGCAGCCAGCGGTATTGGCGCTGAAACTGCCAAGGCTTTTGCCGCTGAAGGCGCCAAAGTGGTGCTGTCGGATATACATGTTACGGCAGGCGAGGCGCTGGCCCGCGAACTGAAGGGCAGTTTTGTCGCGGCAGACGTTACCAGTGAGGAACAGGTGGAGGCGGCTGTGCGTTTTGCTGTGGAGCGTCATGGCAGGTTGGACTGCATGATCAACAACGCAGGACTGATCGGCGTCGTGGGTTCATTGCTCGATACCAGCCGGGATGACTGGGATCGCACGCTGGCTGTGCTACTGAACAGTGTCTTTTTCGGTATCAAGCACGCTGGACGCCAGATGCGTGAGCAAGGTAGCGGCGTTATTTTATCCATGTCGAGCCTTGCTGGGGTGTGTGCCGGCATGGGTCCACATGTTTACAGCGTAGCCAAGCATGGCGTTATTGCGTTGAGCCGCACCGCAGCGTCGGAGCTTTCACAGTACGGCGTGCGAGTAAACGCGATCGCGCCTGGGCTCGTAGTCACGCCTCTGGTCGATCAGGTTTACGGTACCCGCGAAGCAACTATTGATAGCGCCAGCCAGGCCTCCCCATTGGGTAGCGCCGCCATGCCTAACGAAATCGCCCAAAGCCTGGTCTATTTGGCCAGTGATGAGGCTCAGCATATTACCGCCCATGCACTGGTTGTAGATTCAGGGGTGGCTGTCGCTGGCGCTGCTGTTTCTGCGGCAGTTCACGATAAGCCGGTGGGCTTCATGGGTAGGCTGTCTGAGCAATAAAAACAATTACAGCGGCGGTTTTAGTACGAGCTCAACCGCTGCGGCTTTTCAGGAGCTTTAGTTATGCCAATGGTTACTTTTGTCCAGCCTGACGGTACTCGCCGTGAGGTCAATGTACTACCGAGGTCCAGCGCAATGAGCGGGGCTGTGCAGAATGGAGTTCCAGGAATCCTGGCAGAGTGTGGAGGCTCCTGCGCCTGCGCTACTTGCCACGTGTATGTTGATGAGTCCTGCATCGAGCTGCTGCCTCCTATCGACCCGTTGCAGGATGACCTCCTGGACGCGGTAGCGTCGGAGCGCCGGGAAACGAGCCGCTTGAGCTGTCAGATCAAGCTGACGCCCGAGCTTGATGGAAAGCTTACTCTGCATATCCCTGACACTCAGGTTTGAGCCTTGGGGCGTTGGCCGCTTTGCGCCGTCCTTTATCGCTGCATCAATTGACAGCGTTGGAGCTGACACCCGTTGAGCTGATTGATCTAGCGGCGGAGCTGGAATGCTCGCACGTGGGCCTGTTCACCTGCCTGCCGCAAGCGCGCGGCGTAATCTTCCCGTGCGTTGCAACGGATGAACAGGAAGCAGCGGTAAAGGAGCGCTTGAGCGCAACCGGAGTAAGGGTGAACAACGCCGAGGTATTTTCGCTGCATGCCGGCAGCGTGGCTGCACAGCAGGAGGATGCGTTGAGTCGAGCAGCGCGGCTTGGAGCGCGCATGGCAACGGTGCACGTGCACGAGCAATCACCTGAGATAGCCCGTAGCCTGCTCAGAGATTTTTGCGATCTTGCCGCAGCGCAGGACCTGCGTGTTGCCCTGGAATTCACCAGTTTTTCCGCCACGCGATCGTTGAGCAGCGCATTGCAGTTGCTCGAGGATGTTAGTCATCCGGCCGCCTGTCTGGCCGTCGACGCGCTGCATTTCTTCCGCAACGGTGGTAGCCCGGCACAGTTGATACCAGTTCCCGCTGAGCTGATTGGTTATTTACAGCTCTGTGATGGTTGGCTGATACCTCCCGGTGATCTTTACCATGAAGCAGTCGCAGAGCGGTGCGTGCCGGGCATCGGCGATTTTCCCCTGGTAGAGCTACTTGCTTCCATGGATGCAAGTGTGATGGTGGACGTTGAGGTACCGCGTGAAACGGAGCGAATCAACGGTTGTAGCGCGGCTTATCGAGCCGCAGTCGCCGTCGAAGCAACCCGAAACCTTCTGCTACAGGCAAGCTGATGCTGCCAGCGAGGTGATTAATGAAAGCCGAACTACAAGACCGCATACGGGCAGATCTGGCCTACGAGGCTGAACGCGACTGCCCACCGGCCGGCTTCCCTGCATTACCGGGAATACCGGCGGCGCGCTATACCAGTCAAGTTTTTCATGATTTGGAGCTCGAACACCTTTTCCATAAAAGCTGGCTGCCAGTTGCTAGACGCGAAGAGTTGGAAAAACCCGGCAGCTTTCTGGTGTGGAACAAAATCGGAAGGCCGATCCTTATCGTGCTGGGTAAGGACCAGGTGGTGCGCGCCTTCTATAACAGCTGCCGGCACCGAGGCGCGGCGCTGACGCCGGCGGACCGCGGCCAATGTAATGTGCTGCGCTGCCAGTACCATAGTTGGGCCTACGATTTCACCGGCAAGCTCATTGCAGTGCCGGATGAAGGGGATTTCTGCGGCCTTAATAAAGAAGAGTTGCCGTTGATAAGTGTGCGCTGTGAAGTGTATGGCGGCACCATCTTTATCAATTTGCAAGACGATGCGAAGCCGCTGCTTGAGGAGCTGGCGCCGATGCTGGACGAGTGGGCATGCATGGAACTGGATAAGCTGCGCATAGTGCATCGTCGCTCGACCCTCATCGCGTGCAATTGGAAAGCTGCAGTGGATGCCTTCCAAGAGGTCTATCACATCAACACCGTACACCGTGACAGTATTGGTTACGCTTTGAATCACAAAGCGTCGGCCATGGGCCTGTTCGAGGGTGGGCACTCCCGCATGGTGACAGCCTACAACCCTTGGGCGCTAACCACCTTGGGCATGGATTCGGCGGATACGCCGGACATTGTCGGCGCTACGCCGTTGCATCGACAGACCAGCACTGCCTACCTGACCTTTCCCAACATGATTACACCTTTTCGCTCGATCTTCGTGCAACAGCTGCGGTTTTGGCCAAGAGGCGTCAATGAGTGCGAGATGGAGGTAGTTGGCCTAGGGCCAGACTGGGGCGAAGGTCCGCGACCGGACTATTGGAGTCGGGCTAACCCGGCCTTCGACAAAGTGCTGGATGAGGATCTGGAAAACCTGGGTTCTATCCAGGCGTCCATGCAATCCAATGCCTTCCCTGGCCTGCGGCTGAGCTATCAGGAGCGGCGGCTTTATTGGACGCATGAAGAAATTGATCGGCGTATCGGCTTGCAACGGATACCCGAGCACATGCGGGTCGAACCCATGTTGAATAACTATATCGAGCTGACAGGCTCGCCGGAGGTCCGTTGATGGAAAACAGTAACGAATTCGAGCAGCGCGAAGATGAGTCGGTCTACGAGACTGAACAGCCTGTGCTCTATGAGGTAACTGAGGGGGTTGCAACAGTCACCATGAACCGCCCCACCTTCAATAATGCCCAAAACGGGCAGATGACCTACGCGCTTGATGCCGCCTTCCGTCGGGCAGTAGATGATGATGAGGTCAAGACCATCTTGCTGAAGGGGGCTGGCAAACACTTCTCAGCCGGGCACGATATCGGCACTCCTGGGCGCGATATCAACAAACCCATGGAGCGGGTCAATTTATGGTGGGATCACACCAACAAGCCGGGCGGTGAGTTTCTTTATGTACGCGAACAGGAAGCCTATCTGAATATGTGTCGGCGCTGGCGGGATATACCCAAGCCAACCATCGCCGTGGTGCAGGGCGCCTGTATTGCAGGCGGACTGATGCTTGCCTGGGTTTGCGATCTGATTGTGGCCAGCGATGATGCATTTTTTCAGGACCCGGTGGTGCGCATGGGCATTCCTGGCGTCGAGTACTTTGCTCATCCCTATGAGCTGAACCCGCGAATCGCCAAGGAGTTTCTCTTCCTTGGTGGACGTATGGCGGCCCAGCGTGCGTATGAGATGGGCATGGTCAACCGCATCATTCCACGCAGTGAACTGGATGAACAGGCCATGGAAATTGCGCTGAATATTGCCAAGCAGCCGCGTCTCGCGCTCGCGCTGACCAAGCAGGCGATAAACCATATCGAGGACCTCCAAGGCAAGCGAACCGGAATGGAGGCAGCATTTGCCTGGCACCACTTCGCGCATAGCCATAGCGAGCTGATTTCAGGTGACCGTATAGGTGGCTACGACGCCAAGGCGATGGCCAAGGTTAATAAGGGAAGCCAGTAAAGAGCGCTGCATTCCTGCCGCCTTGTGGAGTCACTGTCTATGAAGGTGGTCCGCGGAATCATCCTGGTTGGGCAGAGGCGTTTTGCAAAGGCAATTATATAGAGGCTGTTATGGGCGCATCCGACATTCCGCGAGAGCATCAAACCCGCAGCGGGCGAAATGGGCAAACCCATTTTCCCGCGCCAGGCAGCAAGCGAAACCTGCTGGTAGTCACGCGCGGCCACGCCTTTCAGCGCGACCCTTTCTACGACATATTCGAGAGCAACCCCCGCATCGAGTGGTCGGCAGTGGAGCACCCAGCCGCCCAGCTTCTGTTCACCCCAGAAGCGGCCAAGCATTTCGATTGCTATGTTCTGTATGACATGCCGGGCATTCAATTTGTGCGCGAAGGGAGCTGCAAACCAATATTCCATGCACCACCGGCCTTCTATCAGCAGGGGTTGTTGGCCATGCTGGAACAGGGCACACCGCTGGTGGTTTTGCACCATGCGATTGCGGCGTGGCCAGCGTGGCCGCAATGGGCGGATATCGTCGGTGGCCGGTTTCATTATCAGTCTGCAGAGAAAACGGGGGAAAAGCTGCCCGATTCCGGGTATCGATTGCACGTGAAGCACCGAGTGTCTCCGGTGTCTGAGCATCCCATCGTTGCTGGTTTGCCGCCGTTTGATCTTACCGATGAACTCTATCTATTCGACGTTAACACCGACGACGTTGAGCCGTTGCTTGTGAGCGACTTTGAGTTTACCGATCGCAATTTCTTTTCGGCGCGACGCGCGCTTGAAGGTCACATGAATGATCGTGAGGGTTGGACGCATCCGCCGGGCAGTGCGTTGATCGGTTGGGTAAAGCATTACGCAAACAGTCCCATCGTCTATCTGCAATGCGGTGATAGCCCGACAGCTTACACGCATCCCCAGTTCCGTCAGTTAGTCAGTAACGCTATCGACTGGGCCTGCTCGCAGCAAGCGAGGGCCTGGGTGAGAACGCGATCCAAGCAAGCTCGTGCTAACCCTATGGATTAGTAAAAAGGGGTATTACCAATCTCAGCCAATTAAACGGACGTCCAATGAGGTCGCCTTACCAAGTGGCTTCTGCAAGGGCTCCAGGATGATAGCAATGCTGCACCCAGCTAATAACAACAGGAGAAGATAATGACTAGCGATGTACTGAGTTTGAGTTTGAAAGACCGGGTTGCCACCATCACGTTCAATCGTCCCTCAGCCTACAACGCTTTGGACGTTGAGCTGGCTGTTGCTTTTCGTGATGCTTGCCGGCAAGTAGCCGATGACCCGCAAGTGAGCTCTGTGCTTCTGCAAGGGGCTGGTCGAGCTTTCATGGCGGGGGGCGATTTGAATGCCCTACGCGAATCACCGGTGGATGGGCTCCACCAGTTGATCCCGCCGGTGCACGAGGCGGTTGAGCTGTTGGCTGAGATGCCTAAACCTGTGGTGGCTGTTGTGCAGGGAGCCGCTGCTGGCGCCGGTCTTAGTATTGCGCTGGCTGCAGACTTCGTCGTATTGGCTAACAGCGCGCGTTTGAGCTTTGCTTATTCCGATATTGCTGCCAGCGGCGATGCGGGTGTGAGCTGGACGCTTCCGCGCTTGGTGGGCCTGCGCAAGGCTTTGCATATCGCTATGCTTGGACAGCCGCTGACAGCTGATCAGGCATTGCAGTGGGGTTTGGTCAGCGAGGTGGTCTTGGCAGAAGAGTTGGCCGCTCGTGGCAATGCGCTTGCGCTTCAGCTTGCCGGTCGTCCCACCCATGCTCTTGGGCAAATAAAACGGCTGATGCGCAGCTCCTACGAAAACCCGTTGAATGAGCAATTGCAGCGCGAATACGACGCTTTTGTCGATTGCGCCAAGCAGCCTGCATTCACTGCGGCGGTAGAAGGTTTTTTTGCCAACCGTGCGGTTAGATGACAGCAGAAGTGACGCGGGGCGAAGCGTCTCCCGCGTTATGGAGTATGCATTTGGCGCTCATGGCGACCATGGTGGTCTGGGCATTGAATGTCACCGTGATCAAGTGGTTGGTAACGGTCATGGATGCCATGCAATCGGCCACGCTACGCATGGGCTTTGCCGCTTTGACCTTGCTGGTGCTGGTGTATGTGAGCCGGCAGCGTCTGCCGCTGTTTCGGGGCAGGGTGCTCCTGCTTGCCTGCTGCAGTTCGCTTTTGATGGTCTATGCCAGTCAATTGCTGTTTGTCTCGGCCATGACGCGCACTACAGCCAGCAATGCTTCACTGCTGCTAGCACTGAATCCACTGCTTAATGGGGTGATGGAAGCATTGTTCTTCCGCAAGCGCCTGCGTGCCCATTACCTGGTGGGGCTGACTATTACACTGACTGGCGTTTGCCTCGCGATTTTCAATAATCCCGAGGCTTCCTGGGGTGCACCCGCACTTGGCGACCTGCTGGTGCTTGGATCCATGCTAGCCTTTGCCTTGGGGGTAGTAATCCTTCAAATACTGTCGCAGCGTAACGTTGAACATCCCGGACAGATCTCTCTGAATACCTTTATTTACACAGTGGGTTCGTTGGCTCTGTTGCTGCATATCTGCTTGATGGGTGACATGCCACTAAGTGAGATTGCCGCGCAGCCAGGACAGGTGTGGTTGATACTGGCGTTTTCCGGAGCAGGGGTAACGGCGTTGGGCGCGATTGCCTGGGGGCGAGGTGTGGCTACCATTGGTGCAGGGCAAGCTGCAGTATATATGTCTTGGGTGCCGGTGCTGGGCGTAGCCTTTGGCGCACTGGTGCTGAAGGAGCCACTCACGGTGTGGCATTTTATTGCGATGGTAGCGGTGGTGCTAGGCACGGCGCTGTGCAATCTGGGCTCGATCAGGCAGCCAAGGCAAACTTTATCAAAATAACCGCCTTTGGATCCGTCCGACTGACTGTGGCACGGTGATATATTCATTGCTTATTCGCATCCTCCCGGGCAGGGAGGATGCGAATAAGCAAAAGCCCCTTCCGCTTTATCAGTCTTCCCGTTCCATCTGGGCCAGCTTTGCGCGATAGGGCTTAAGGGCACGCACGTAGAGCCAGCAGGCGACTACGGCGCTGAAGGTACAAACGATGGCCAATGAGTTTCCTACGTGTTCGGGACCGCCGAGGACGTGGTCGGTTACGAAGGCAATTACGCTTGGCGCCAGACCCAGGCCGCATACCGAGATCATGAACAGATATACGGTGGAGATGATACCGCGCAGCCGGTTCGGAGAAGCGAACTGCAGAGACGATGCGACCATCGCTTGAGGTAGTGCATAGAAGAAAGTAATGACTGCCGCGATGCTCAGGGTTAAAGCATAGCTGTTGGCGAACGGCAACAGAACACAACCGACAGTGACGACAGCGCAGCAAATGGCGGCCGAGCGCAAGGCGCTGTCCTGATAGCCCAAGCGCTGCAGCAAGCGACCGAAAGAAGGACCAAGAATGATGCCCAGCGCGCCGCACGTCAGGACCAATACCCCGTACTGTAGCCCCACTGTTGCCGGGTCAGCCCCGTAATGACGTATCAGGTAGCTGGGCATCCATGTGGGCAAACCATAAATGACGATGGCTAACATGCCCATGCCGATGAACACCCGCAGGAAGAATGCCCGGTCCTGCCAGATGTATCGCGCGATCTCGGAAATACTGAACGCCCGATCATCCGTACTCGGTTCGTTGCCGAAAGAGGTGCGGGCCGGCTCACGTACCGTAATTAAAAGCACGGCCAGTAATAGACCGGGGAAGCCGACCATCATGAAGGTCACCTGCCACGTTGCCATGTTTGCGAAGATCGGAATCAGTTCTATCAGATCAGCGGCAAAGGCGATTACCAGCCCCCCGGCAACCAGCGCCAGACCCGCTCCCAGGGATGGTCCGAGGAGAAAAATGCTCATGGCGCGCGGCAGACGCTCTTTGCTGAAATAATCCGCAATCATTGACCACGCTACTGGCGCCAAGCTGGCCTCCGCAGCGCCGACCCCTGCGCGGGCCAAGAACAGTTCCCAGAAACTGTCTGCTCTGCCGCACAATATGGTAAAGACGCTCCACATGGTCACACCGAGGATGAGGATGTTACGACGATGGCCGGAGTCAGCCCAGCGGCCGAACAGCGGACCGCAGATGACGTAAGCAGACATGAACGCGAAGCCCTGCAGGAAGCTGATATCCACATCACTGAGCAGGAGGTCGAGCTTGATCGGGTCCACCAGGAGATTGAGTACCTGGCGATCGATGAAGGCGACGGTATAGGCGAAGGTCAACAGGAAAACCACATACCAGGCGTAGTGGCTGTCCTGACGAATAGCGTGGTTACGGAGGTGTGTGGCGCTGCTCGACTTTGTATTCATCGTGGGCTCGGTATGCTGGGTTTATTGGACAGCCTCGATAGGGGGCTTTCTTGACTGCTCGGCCAAAAATTGCGCACCTCGGGGGTTAATTGCGTGTAACTTGCTATGGATGTTCGCAAGGATCCGGCAATGAGCGGGTTGGTATATACGCGCGAAATCACCCTCGCCGCTGCGTTTTTTTCGTTCGCATTCCCGCTGTAGAGTTGATGCTGAGCCATTGGAGCGGCATCTGTTTTCAAGGAGATGGGGTTGGCGCGTGTATCTCCAAGACAGATATAGACGAACAGTCCCAGCGCCAAATGGGCTTTAAGTAATTGTGAGATCATTGCTTTAGCCTTTCCGACCTGCACCGGATAATTATTGTTATAACGACTTACTGTCGCTTAGCCTTATGCCTGAAATTAATTGCCGTGATGCCGTCGATATGCAGCCCATCGACTTTGTATGTTGGTAATGATTTGGCGATTAATAGGGTGATTTCAGGCTTGGTAATCGCTCAGCGGTTGTGCAACTAGAGTCCAGCGAACGGCCTAAGTATTGTGTTTTAGTTAACCCCTTGAAGCGCTGATGAGCGCCCCCGCGTTCTAGCTCTCGCTAGCCCATGGCCGCGGGCGTGGCTTGCCGGTTGCCTTGATAGTTGCGGCATCCACTTCCGTCAGCATCGGATTGCGCCTTAGCGTAAGCCCGCCATTGACCTGCAGGTTCTGTCCGGTCATGAAGCAATCGTCACTACAAACCCACCTCACTGCTGCGGCGATATCCTCCGCTGTCCCAAGACGGCCCAGCGGGTAGCACGACTGGTAAACTTCCTTGATTCCAGGAATGGCGGCTGCGGCGGAGGTCATAGGGGTTTCGGTAAACCCGGGGGAAATGGAGTTGGCTCTAATGCCGCGATGGCCGTACTCATTGGCCAGACAGCGGATAACATGGTCAAAACCGGCTTTGGTGCCCATGTAGGCGGCATGATTCTCCAGCATGATGGTGGCGGTTGCAGATGAAATCTGTACCAGCGAGCCACCATCGCTCAAGTGCGGTAACAATACTTGAAAGAATTTGAACGGGCCGGTGAATTGCAACTGGCACATACGTTCGAGTTCCTCGTCGGTGGTCAGTTCGTAGGGCTTGAGTAATCCCCAGCCAGTGGCGTTGATCGCGATATCAATACCGTCGAACTGAGCGACGCAGGCCGCCACCAGGCGCTCCACATCTTGGCGCTGAGTGATGTCGCATGTCGCGTAACCGCCTTGGATCTCGTCGCTAAAGCGCGCCAGTTCGTCTTTGTGGCGTCCACTGACGAAAACCCGCGCGCCGTCGCGCCTCAGCCGCCGGGCAATGACCTGGCCCATGTTATCCCGACCGGCTGCGCCGATGATCAATGCGCGTTTGCCTAGCAGATCGCTCATATGCTTACCTTTTTTATTTTTTTTTGAGCGTGTTCAGACACCTACCACGGATTTAGCGATGATCCCCAACTGAACTTCAGACGCGCCACCGAAGATGGTAAAAGCGCGGCTGTTTAGGTAGTCGGGTATGAGTACAGACGTGGTTGACGCTGCATCAATCTCACCGGGCCGCCAGCGCAGGCCTTCGTGCCCAAGTAGCTCGGCACCGAACTCGGCGATGGTCTGTTTCAACCGGCTGTTGCGCAGCTTAAGAATCGACGAAACCGGACCGGGATTCTGGCCTTGCAACAAGCCGCCCATAATTCGCAGCTCCATCATTTCGAAGCTGTCGATATCAGCACAGATCTCGCCAAAGCGGCTTATCAGGTGCTGATTACTAAGGATATCCTGCCCTTCGGTTGCCAAGTGTTCGATGACCTCGCCGATACGCTTGAGCTGCGAACGCAGGCGCCCACTGAAGATGCCGGCACCCCGTTCAAACTCGAGCAAATATTTCGCGCAGTCCCAACCGGCATTCTCCGGGCCAACACGGTTTGCCTGAGGAACGCGGACGTCGGTGAAAAACACTTCGTTCACGTCATGATCGCCACCGATGGTATCGATACGGCGTACTTCAATGCCCGGAGTGTTCATGTCGATCAGCAGAAAGCTGATGCCTTCCTGGCGACGACCCTCGGTGCTGGTGCGGACCAGTGCGAACATCATGTTCGCGTGGTGAGCGTGGGTGGTCCAGATTTTCGAGCCATTGAGAATGTAATCATCGCCGTCGGGGATGGCGCGCATCTTTAGCGAGGCCAGGTCCGAGCCGGCACCCGGCTCGGAAAAGCCCTGGCACCAGTAATCTTCGCCGGACAGGATGCGCGGCAGGTAATGCTGCTTCTGTTCTTCGGTGCCGAAGCGAATGATTACCGGACTTACCAGTCGAACCCCCATAGGGTGTACCAGTGGGGCGCCAGCCAGCGCGCACTCACTCTCGAATATGAAACGCTGGATCGCAGTCCACTCTGTGCCGCCTAGCTCGCGTGGCCATAGTGGAACCAGCCAACCCTTTTCATTCAGCTTGTGCTGCCAGGGGCCGCTGATCTCCGGCTCCGGATAGACGCCACTGGTAAATCGTTGGCCTTGGCGCAATTCATCGGTGAGACTGTCGCGTAGGAAAGCGCGCACTTCCTCACGAAAATCCTGTTCTTCGGCTGTGAGTGTCAGATTCATCGGGTGATCCTTGTTATTCTGTCGCCATGGCTGGCAGAACCTGACTGGTGCGCCAGGCGCCGGTCTTGAGCATGTGCTCGCCGTATGCTGTGGAGAAGGTGGCGGTAGTGCCATGCTGTTGATGGAAAGCCAGCAATTTACGGAATAGGCTGGCGATCATCAGTTCTTCAGAAACACCCATCGCGCCGTGTAACTGCACCGCGCTTTGGGATACATCGCGGGCGCAGCGTCCTACCTTGGATCTCGCCAGAGCTGCCTGATGCGCAGAGCATGAGGGATCATCCTGGCTGCGCAGAGAAGCCAACTGGCAGGCGGCCAGGCCATCTTCACAGGCAACCGCCATTTCGGCGAGGCGGTGCTGTACAACCTGAAAGCTGGACAAAGGTTTGCCGAATTGCTGGCGCTCGCGTACATAGGCTGCGGTCTGCTCCAGGGCCGCCTGCATCGCCCCGGTTGCTTCCCAGCATTCGGCAATGATGGCAGCTGCGATGGTTTCGTCGAGCGCTGCCTGATTGCTGCTAGGTTCACCCAGCAAAGCATCCAGCCCAACGCGAGCCTGAGTCAGGGTCATATCAGAGGCATGCGCACTGTCCAAGGTTCGTGCGGTGCACAGGGTCACGCCGGGGTTATCAGCTTTGACCAGGAATAGGCCACAGCCGCCGCCCTCCAGCTCGGCACTGACGATCAAGGCATCAGCGCCTGGAGCGCCGGCTACCAATACCTTGCGGCCGTCGAGCAGATAACCCTCTGCATCACGAGTAGCGCGGGTGGCGCGGCGCGACCAAGGGTCGCTCTCGAAATGTTCCTCGTGAGCCAGCACCAGTCGCTTTTCGCCAGCAATTAACGCTGGTAGCCAATGCGCTTTCTGCTCGGCATCGCCTGCGGTTTGTAGCAGGCTGGTAGCTCGCAATACAGACGCCAGATAGGGCTCTACTACTAGGTGCTGGCCGAAAGCTCGCATCAGAAGTCCGGCTTCCACCGGACCGCCGCCGATGCCACCGTATTCTTCTGACACTGGCAGGCCGAGCCATCCCATTTCGGCGAAATTCTGCCAGACGGTTGTATTGATGCCATTCGCTGCGGACAGGCTCTTGCCGCGCGCGATAAAGTCGTACTCATTGTTGAGATAATCCAGAACACTGCTCTGAATCATCTCTTGCAAATCGGTAGGAGTGAGCAACATGATAAATTTCCTGTCAGGCCGAGGATTTTTTGCCGAGCAGCAGGGCGTCAACCGCCGCTGCACCTTCACCGGCGGCCTTAATTTGCAACGGATTCACTTCTATCTCGTCGGCTTTGCTGCCAAGGCGGGCGGAGGCGTCAGATAGCGCGGCAATAGACTTGCACGCTGCAACCACGTCTGCCTTCGGGCGACCCCGAAATCCGTCCAGCAGCGGAAAAGCCTTGAGCTCTCCGAGCATGTCCCGAGCAAAGGTTTCGTCTACCGGCAGCAGGCGATGGCTGACGTCTTTATAGAGTTCTGTGAGAACACCGCCGAGGCCAACGGTCAGCGCCGGACCGAAGACTTCGTCGTGGGTAACGCCGACGATCAGTTCGGCGACACCGGCAGACATTTTCTGCACCAGCACGCCGTCCAGTTTCGCTTGCGAATCGTAGCGCACAGCCGACTCCATGATTTCGGCGAACGCGCTACGAACCTCTTCATCGTTCTGTAGTTTGAGCTTTACGCCGCCGGCCTCGGTCTTGTGGGCGATGTCTGCGCTCAGGATCTTCAATACCACCGGGTATCCGATGGACTGTGCCGCGGTGACGGCCTCTTCAGCGTTGGCGGCGGGTCGTTCGGCGACAGCGGGCACCCCGAAGCGGCCTAGCAGTTGCTTAGTTTGGTACTCGTTGAGCCGATCCAGTTGATGGGGTTCGACGGCCGCCGAGGTTTGCCGCAGCGAGGCCCAACGCAGCACTTGCTCTCGCCCGGCTAGCCAGTGGCAGAATGGCGAAAGAGCATGCACAGCACGGCCAATATCGGTGAACACTGGCACGCCGCCGGCAGCTAACCTGTCACGGCAGGTAGCCTTACCCGTATCGATTGCGACGAACAGGCGCGGGTACTTGGCGCAGATTTCCAGTAGCGGATCTGCCATGCGGTCTAGCAGCGAGCCAGAAGCGTAGACCACCACGGTGTCGATGGAGTCGGTTTGAGCTAAAGCTTCAAAAACGGAACGAACAAAATCGGGGTTGTTGACGATGTTGCCGGTGACATCAATTGGGTTGGATACCATGCCATAATCCGGGATTCCGTCTCGCAGCGTCTGCTGTACATCGCCTGGCAGAGTGGGAATATCCAGTCCTGCGCCGATGAACTTATCGGCCAGGATGGCCCCCAGTGCGCCTGACAGCGTCATGATCGCGACCCGTTTGCCTCCCTCGCGATGGCGGAAGCCGCTGAGCATAGCCAAATCGGCCATCTGCGCGAAGTCATTGCTCTGGATCACATTCAGTTGCTTCAGCCCAGCCTTGTATAGCGCCTGGTTGCCTGCCAACGCTGACGTATGCGATCGAACGGCCTCCGACCCCTTTTCTGTATCGCCAACCTTGTACAAAATCAGCGGTTTGTCCGCTTCGGCGAATTGCAGAGCCACATCGATAAAACGCTCCCCGTTGCGCAACTGCTCGACATAGCCGACGACGCAGTCCGTGTTCTCGTCTTGAGCGAGGAACTCGAGATACTCGGCGTACTCCACACAGGCTTCGTTACCCGTGTTGATGAAGTGGCTGACCGGAATGCCCTGCTCGCGCAGCAGCGCGAATACGGCTGAGCAAACGTTACCGCTCTGAGTGACCAAGCTGACTCGGCCGGGAGCCTCTTGTCGTGGTACGGCGCGGAATACTGAGGCGAAGGCGGTATAGAGGTTCAGGTTAAGATTGGCGAAGCCCATGCAATTTGGCCCGGCGACCACCATCCCACTCTCTTCGACAAAGGCTTCCATTTCAGCTTGGAGCTTCTCGCCGTCGCCGCCCATCTCAGCAAAGCCTGCTGCATAGACTATAGCCGCCTTTACGCCTTTGGCGTGGCAGCGACGTAGCATGCTGGTGACATCCTGGGCGCCGATTGCCAGTACCGCTAGTTCCGGTTCCGCCGGCACAGATTCGATATCGGCGTAGCAGGGGAATCCGAAGACTTCCTGATATTTCGGATTGACCGGGTAGGTCTGGCCGGCGTAACCGAAGTGTTGGAGTAAATCCAGGGGCATGCCGCCAATGCGTGCCGGGTTATTGCTTGCCCCGATGAGCGCGACAGAAGAAGGATTTAGCAAAGCAGACAGGCGGTGCGACATGCGAGAACCTCGTTGTTATTCTGGCTGGGCAAAGTATGGTTAAAACAAAACAGTCCATACCGCTTTTTTAAATATACTGACGAGAATTTGCAAGGCTTGCAACAAGTGGTGTTAAAAAAAGCCCCATTTGCTTTGGCTATCGGTGGCTTATTGAGTGGTTCAGTGTTTCTTTATGTTAGTTGGATCTTGAGTTTAAAATAAAGTCCGAGTTGACTGTTATTGTGCGCGCATGGTTAGCTCGCTGAAAAAACGCATCGGAGAAAAGAATGACAACGGCAACGGTTTTTGTGGTTGGCGCAGCGCGTACGGCTATAGGTACCTTTGGTGGGACCCTTAAGGACACCCCACTCAGTAGCCTGGCAACCACTGCGGTGAAGGCCGCTTTGGAAAGATCAGGGGTAGCGCCGGACAAGGTCGGGCATGTGGTCATGGGCAACGTGATCCCGACTGAACCCAAAGACGCCTACCTTAGCCGTGTCGCGGCCATGGACTCGGGCATTCCCAAGGAAGCCCCGGCCTTCAACGTCAACAGGTTGTGTGGCTCCGGCCTGCAGGCGATTGTGTCAGCGGCCCAGAGCATCATGCTTGGTGACGTGGATGTGGCGATGGGTGGCGGCGCGGAAAGCATGAGTCGGGGCCCTTACATCCTGCCAGCCATGCGCTGGGGAGGTCGCCTGGGTGATGTTGCAGCTCTCGATTATATGAATGGGATTTTGCATGACCCGTGGAAGCG
>Ga0315338_1002207_pt1 | contig 20191 bp, 17 predicted proteins | sample ASW8metaG_FD_204518 | JGI IMG/M metagenome (GOLD analysis project Ga0315338, IMG submission 204518) | Ammonia-oxidizing marine archaeal communities from Monterey Bay, California, United States - ASW #8 | ecosystem: Environmental > Aquatic > Marine > Coastal | place: USA: California | collected... | reverse complement strand
TGATATCCGGTGTGAAAGCTTCGATCTCGCTGGCATTTGCCATTCAACATCTCCTTCCTGGTGTAGTTAAAGGTGGGTTTTCGGCTGATGAGTAGAGTTCTTAAGTAAAGTCTAGGCGGTTCTGCTTGTTCGGGAAAGGAGCCTACTGAATACTGAGCGAATTTTCCCGCCTATCAGACTGATCACGGCCAATGCAAAAAATGATAGTGCGATGGGTCTGGAGAAGAACCCTGTCCATTGCTGATCAAAAATAATCATTGATTGTGCCAATGAGGTTTCCACCAGTCCTCCCAGTACAACTCCCATAATAATCGGAGCCGGACCAAATCCATTTTTCTTTAGTACAAATCCTACCAGCCCGGAAATAATCATGATCCAGACATCTACCATGGATTGATTTAGTCCATATGCACCTACAAAACAAAGTGCAAAAACCGTTGGCCAGAGGAACGTCCGGGGAATGAGGCTGATACGAGAAAAAACTTTTGCACCAAGAAGGCCAATGAAGAGAAAGAGAACGTTAGCCAGTAGCATAGCGAAGAAAATGCCATACAAAAGTCCTGGCTGTTCTTCAAATAGATAGGGACCGGGGCGCAATCCCTGAACCTGTAGTCCACCCAATATCACCGCGGCGGTCGCGCTGCCCGGTATGCCGAGTGCCAGGGTGGGCACCATAGCGCCACCAGTTGCTGCGTTATTTGCGGCTTCGGGACCCGCAACACCCTCGATTGTTCCTTTACCGAAGGCATCTGGGTTTTTTGACCATCGCTTGGCCTCGTTGTAACCAATCATTGCTGCCATTGTGCTGCCCTCGGCAGGTAGCACACCTACAAAAATACCAATACCGCTGGAGCGAAGAATGGTGTTTTTTACTCGGCGAAAATCATCAAGCGAGGGGAGTTTCAGCGCTGATACCGCGACTGCAATTCTCTCTCGGCCCAACTCTTGTGCTTGATTTAGTAGTTCGGTTACTGCAAACAGGCCGATTAGCACGGGGATAAATTGGATGCCTTCGTAGAGTTCTGGAACACCGAATGTAAATCGCTCCACTCCGGTAGTTAGATCAATGCCGACCGTGGCGATAAGTAACCCCAGACAGCCGCCGATTAGATTTTTAAGTGGCGCTTCTCCGCTGATAGACGCCAACATGGACAATGCAAACACTCCCAATGCGAAATACTCCGGTGGACCAAAACTGTATGCGACTTGTGCGAGTAGAGGAGCTGCAAACAGGAGTACGAGGACACTCAATATACCGCCGCTTACGGATGAAACGGCCGCAATGCCTAATGCTCGCCCTGCTTCTCCCTTGGTTGCCATGGGATAACCGTCAAAAGCGGTTGCTACCGCAGGCGGTGCTCCGGGCGCGTTGATCAGGATCGCCGTGATAGACCCGCCGAAGGTTCCTGCGCAGTACAAAGCTGACAAGAGCGCAATAGCGGGTATTGGCTCAAGATAGAGGGAAAAAGGTAGTAATAAAGCGACGCCCATAGATGATGACAGTCCAGGTAGAGCGCCGATGACGACACCCATGACTGTACCCGCTACGATCAAACCTATCACTACCGGATCGGTTAGCACTGGTAGCGCGTACTCGAGACTTAGGTTCATCAATTTTCCAGGAGCAGTCCGACGATCTGTCCCGCCGGAAAATGTACGTTAAGCCCTAACGTGAAGATCAGGTAAATACTGATAGGTAGACAGACAGCCAGGATCCCGATAAAGCTATAGCGTCGCTCACCCCAGGCGATAGGTAGCGCGACAGCGACAATCCCCAACGTCAGCAGCGTACCTAGAATGCTCGCCAAGATACCTGTGGAGGCGATGATTACCACCGTCCTCCAGAAGGTAGCCGACGGACGCCCGGTTTTTTCAGGCTCTTGACTTATTCCCGCAGCTACGAGTACGACGCTGAGCGTAGCCACAATCGATAGTACTAACCGGGGGAAAAAAGTGGGGGGTACATTTTGGGACAGCAGAGCGGGCACTTCGCTAAAGCCGGTCGTGAGCCAATAAGCGATAGCGCAGAGAACGAGTAGGGCCAGGCCCGTAATGGTGTCGTAGTGCTTCATAGTCCGGGGGGACCGATTAGTTTTGTTCGATTATACCGAGGTCGATCATTGCCGCGCGTGCGTCATTGTAGAGGCGGCGAACCTGTCTGTCCCACTCTTCACGTCCTGCGACACTTTCAGAATTCAGCCCGGAGCCTTCGAGGTAGGCATGGTAAGCGGGCTGCTGCATGCTTTCTAGCAGACCTCTTTCGAGGATTTCGATGCGGTCTTCCGGAGTTCCATTCAGTACAAGATACCCTCGCACGGTCGAAAAAACGACGTCGTATCCCAATTCTACTGTTGTTGGCACATCACTAAGTATGGCAAGCCTCTCGTCTGCCATGACAGCCAGTGCTCGAAAGTCCCCACGTTCGATCTGTCCCAGAGCTTCGGTGAGATTAAGCCCCGCAGCGTCGATACTACCGCCCATTAGATTGGTTACGATTTCCCCACCGCCAGAAAATGGCACGACGCTTAATTGAGTCTCTGCAAGCTGGGCGAGGACAGCCCCGGCTATGTGATCAACTCCGCCGATTTGTGTTGTGCCCCATTTGATCGGTTGCTCGCGACCGAGTTGGATAAGTTCGGCTAATGTTTGCACCTCACTATCGCCCCTTACCATAACGACGATAGCATCGTCAGTGGCGCGTGCGACACCGACCAGATCATCAATCGATAGGGGCCCTTGGCCGCGTGCAATGGCGAATAGATGGGTCGGAGTTATTGCAAGCACAGTGTGTCCATCGCGTGGCCGATTATTGACATAGGCCATTGCCACGACGCCTCCCCCGCCTGTTCTAGGTAGCACCGTCATATCCGTATCCAGGGCTACTCGGGCGCCCCGGACGACAGCGCGTGCAGTCGCATCCGTACCACCACCGGGCGAAGCGTGGGTGACTATATCAATTGGTCGAACTGGGAATGCTTCCTGAGCAAAACAAGCACTTCCAGCTAACCAGAGGGAGATTATGGCTATTACTCCGATGTCGAGCTCTGATGTGCCAGATTGCTTTATTTGCATGCGCGCAACTCTAGCATGGTGCTGATAGGCTGGGGTGGGTAAGGTTAGAATTAAGGCCGCGAGCTAGGGGACCACTATGCGTAGATTTGGTATTTTTCTTTTGGTTGTGTGCCCGGTGCTGGGGCATTCCCAGGACCGATACCCTATTCATTGGGAGGTGATTGCCGAGGAATCGCTGAGCCACTTTAGCGCCCTGTTGCGCACGGATACCACTAATCCGCCGGGCAATGAAACGAGAGCTGCTACGTATCTACGTGATGTTCTGGCGACCGAGGGCATCGAGGGGCGACTCTACGCGCTTGAGCCCGGCCGAGATAACCTTGTAGCGCGGGTTCATGGGAACGGTTCGAAGCCCCCGATTTTGGTTATGGGTCACACAGACGTTGTCGGAGTTCAGCGAGAGAGCTGGTCTGTGGAGCCGTTTGATGCGGTGCATCGTGATGGTTATATCTATGGTCGTGGCTCGCTTGATGATAAGGACAATGTAACGGCAAGCCTAATGTTATTGCTGATGCTTAAGCGTGCGGAAGTAGATCTTGATCGCGATGTAATTTTCCTAGCTGAGGCTGGAGAGGAGGGCACCCCCGAAGTTGGGGTTGATTTCATGGTGGATGAGCACTGGGATGAGATAGCTGCCGAGTATTGTCTTGCCGAAGGTGGTGGTGCCGTAGCGCGGGATGGTCAGGTACGTTACGTGTCTATCGCAACTACCGAAAAGTTCCCAATGCGCGTACGCCTAGTTGCACACGGTACAGCAGGCCACGGTTCGGTACCACGGGTCGATAACGCGATATCAGCGCTCGCGATGGCTGTTGCAAAACTTTCTGAATGGCAGCCACCAATGCGTCTGAACGATACAACCCGGGCTTATTTCGAACGGCTTGCTACCATAAGTTCCGATGAACAGGCTGAGCGCTACCGCGAACTTTTGGATCCAGCGGAGCAAGCTCGAGTTCAGCAATACCTTTCAATCAATGAGCCTCAGCACTATTCACTACTTCGTACTGGCGTCAGTCCTACGATTCTGAGTGGTGGGTTTCGCAGGAACGTCATTCCTTCTGAGGCGGAAGCAACCTTGGATATAAGAGCATTGCCTGACGAAAATCCCAGAGATTTTTACGCGGATATGGTGGCAGTGATTAACGACCCGAATGTCGAGATTATTCCGCAACCAATTTATCGGCCGGCGGGGACACCATCACCGATTGATAATGAGATGTTCGAAGTTATCCAGGGGGTAAGCGAGCAATTGTTTCCTCAAGCTGTAACGCTGCCGACCATGCTTACTGGTGCAACAGATATGGCTCAGGTGAGAGCGAAGGGTGTGCCTTGCTACGGATTCGGCCCAGTTCGCCATGAGGAGGACCTGATTTCCGGTGGTGGTGCCCATGGGGATGACGAGCGTATTCCGGAAGATTCTCTACTTCGTCTTATTCAGTTTCTCTGGTACGTTGTTATCGGCATTGCGACAACGCCATAGGTGTATGCAGTTGGTGGCGATTGGTCTCCTTTTGCGGCTAATCTTCCAGATGTACCTGTGGCACCTTCGGTGACGTAGAGTGGCCCATCCAGGCTCCGAGTCGGGCCTGATGCCGCTCCCCAATGAGCCATTTGAGGCATTTTGGTTTTCCTTCAGGTTATGTCTCTCATTAAGAATTAAACGTTGAAGCGGAAGTGGATCACGTCACCTTCTGTCACGAGGTAGTCTTTGCCTTCTAGTCGTGTTTCGCCTGCTGCCTTTGCGCCTTGTTCTCCCTGCCGGCCGATGAACGTATCAAAGGAAATAACTTCTGCTCGGATGAACCCTCTCTGAAAATCCGTATGGATCTCGCCGGCGGCATCATATGCACTGGAACCTTTGCGGATGGCCCATGCTCGGACCTCCTGTGGGCCGGCGGTGTAGAAAGTTTGCAGTTCGAGCAGGCTGTACGCTGCTCTTATCATTCTGTTCAATCCTGGCTCCTTCAAACCAAGTTCTTCCAGGAATACACTTTGTTCGTCAATCGGCAGTTGTACGAGATCGGCCTCAAACGCCGCACTTATAGTGACTACTGGAACGTCCTCGCGTTTAGCAAAGTCGAGGACTGAGTTGAGATACGGGTTGTTCTGCGGTCCCGCCTCATCAAGATTGGCTACGTACATCAGTGGTTTTGCTGTGATGAGTTGCAGATTTTTGAGGGATTTTTCCTCATAAGCCTCCAGGGCAATCTCTCTCACAGGTTGCCCTTCCTCAAGCGATATAAGCACTCGTCTCAGGAGATCCCGCCACGCCAGCGCTTCTTTTTGATTAGTTTTTGCTTGTCGATCCGCTTTTTCAAAGCTTTTTTGAACAGTTTCCAGGTCAGCTAGGAGTAGTTCCGTATTGACGACCTCAATATCGCTAATAGGGTCGAGTGCTCCGGAAACGTGAGAGATGTCTTCACTGGCAAAGCAGCGTACCAAGTGCGCAATCGCATCGGTTTCCCGAATATGCGCCAGAAATTGATTACCAAGACCTTCTCCCTCGGACGCACCCTCAACAAGTCCAGCGATGTCTACGAATTCGACAACTGTTCGCACTGTATTTTGGGGGCGCACGATTACTGCAATTGCTTCGAGTTTTTCATCGGGGACAGTGACCACTCCGACGTTTGGATCAATAGTGCAGAAAGGGTAGTTTTCAGCTGGAATCTCAGCGGCTGTTAACGCATTGAAAAGAGTAGATTTACCAACGTTTGGCAGCCCGACAATGCCGCATTTAATTTCCATGTACCAACCACTTACTCGGGTTCGTTTTCGTTGGTTTTTTTGTATGGGCGTGCTTCAACGCCACGGCTATGGAGCCTCGTTTTTACCCGCTCCGCTCCCTCGTCTAAAAGCATGGGTAATGTATCCGTGGCTGCCAGAGCGGCATTTAGAATCGCATCCTGATCTTCCGAAGAGGGTTTTTGCAGTACATAGTTTGAGACTTGATTCTTATTTCCAGGACCCGGATGACCAATACCAAGGCGCAAACGCCAGAATGTTTTTCCTATGCATCCAACCACATCACGCATGCCATTGTGCCCGCCATGGCCTCCGTTAAACTTAAGCTGCACCCGCCCGGGTGCGAGATCCAATTCATCGTAAGCTACGAGCACGCGCTCCAGAGGAGTTTTGTAATACGCTGTCATCGCTGCGACAGAACGGCCGCTATCATTCATATAGGTCATGGGTTTGAGAATGCGGATCCGGTGGTTATCGACGGTGATTTCCGCGACTTCTCCGTGAAATCGGTTTTCCAAGCGGAATACACTGCCGTGGGTTCGTGCAAGAATGTCTACAAACCAGAAGCCCGCGTTGTGACGCGTGTTTAGGTGCTCGGCATCTGGGTTACCAAGCCCCACTATAAGTTCAATCCGATTTCCCATGGCGGCATCCTAAACGAAAGAGGCCGCTCAAAGGCGGCCTCAGGGCGGATTTCCTTACAGTTCAGTCCTTGGATTCCTCGGCTCCATCCTCGTCGGCATCGCTGGCTGGGGTTCCCTCCTCTCCCTCGGCCGGTTCTTCGCCTTCTACGCCTTCAAGTTCCAGATCTTCCTCGAGCTCTGGCACTTCATCTTCCTCTTCTTGCCGCGGTGGATTGATGGTGATTATGGCTGGGTCTTGATTGTGAGTCAGCGCTAATATCTCAACGCCTTCTGGTGCGACTACATCGGATAGAATTTTTCGCTGGTTCATTTCCAACTCTGAAATATCAAGTTCCAAGAACTCGGGTAGGTCTTTAGGAAGGCAGCTGATTTCCACATCCGCTATCAAAATTGCTATCTCCCCGCCTTGCTCTCTTACACCGATAGCAGCTTCTTGCCCTGTATAGTGAATTGGAACTTGCAGAGTGATTTTTTCGTCTTCTAAAATTCGCTGGAAATCCAGATGGAGCACTTGGCGCTTTGCCGGGTGATGCTGCACGTCTTTGACCACGACGGCTTGTGTTTCTTTGCCTAGACTCAGCGTAAGAATGCTGGTTTGGAACGCTTCCTGCTCCATTTGCTGGCGTAACTTACTTTGATCAAGAGTGATGGCCTTGGGTTCTTGTCCACCGCCATAGAGAACGGCAGGTACCTTACCTTGGCGACGCAGTCGCCTGCTATGGCCTTTGCCCAAATTAACGCGGTTTTCTATTTCTAGCTCGAACCCGGCGCTCATGGTTCTTCTCCCTTTTGAGGGCGGCGGATGATACCAGGCACGGTTAGTCTACGTATAGGGAGCTGACAGATTCAGCATCGCTTATTCTGCGGACGGTTTCTGCGAGAAGCTCCGCAACGCTGAGTTGGCGTATCTTGCGACAGGCTAGAGCGGCCTTGTTAAGAGGGATCGTATCTGTCACCACTAGCTCATCTAGCACGGACTCTTTGATGCGCTCAACCGCGGGCCCAGATAACACAGGATGAGTGATGTAAGCCACTACTCGGAGCCCCCCTTTTTTCTTGAGTATTTTCCCTGCCTCGCAGAGAGTGCCTGCCGTATCAACAAGGTCGTCGATCAACACACACACTTTTCCTTCGACTTCTCCGATGACATTCATTACCTGAGCCATGTTTGCCTGTGGCCGACGTTTGTCGATGATCGCCAGACCGGCGTCGTCTAAGCGTTTTGCTAGGGCACGTGCTCGGACCACTCCCCCGACATCTGGTGAAACCACTACGATGTCATCATATTTTTGCTTCCACGCATCGCCCAAAAGAACAGGTGAGGCATAAACGTTATCCACTGGGATATCAAAAAAACCTTGGATCTGATCAGCATGAAGATCTACCGTTAGGACTCGATCAATCCCTGCTTTACCGATCAGCTGCGCTACCAACTTAGAGGTAATTGGTACACGGCTTGCTCGAGGGCGACGGTCCTGCCGCGCATAACCGAAGTAGGGGATTAATGCTGTAACCCTCCCAGCGGATGCCCGTTTGCAGGCATCCGTCATAACTAGTAACTCCATTAGGTTTTCATTTACTGGTGGGCAGGTTGACTGCACTATAAAGACTTCCTTACCACGAATGTTCTCCATGATTTCCACATTTGCCTCACCATCGCTGAATCGGCCAACGCTGATTTTCCCAAGCGGTATGTGGAGATGATGAGCAATGTCCTGGGCAAGCGCGGGATGGGCGTTGCCTGAGAAAACGGTAACTGTTCCCGGATCCAAGTTATTCTCCTAGTTCGTAGTCCCTTTATCTTTGGTGGGATGGCTGGGGTGGCAGGACTCGAACCTGCGAATCACGGGATCAAAACCCGTTGCCTTACCACTTGGCTACACCCCAACAACAAGTGAGTATTGTGAAGTGGAGATACTAGTGAGTTCAAGACAATGGCTGCCATCGGTCGATAATAACTCTGAGCTCCAGGCTGCCGTGACTGAGATCGATGCGGTGGGGGAGCAGCAATCCCTGAGATAGCTCGTAACTTTCGTAAGTGAGTCGCCACAGTCGTTGCTCCAGCGCCTGTAATGTACGGTCTGGGCCAAATTCTTCTTCAGATGAGAACATTGGGTCGGAAAACCCTAAAAGCCACGCTTGCATGCTTCTGACCGGCAACCACCAGCCTAACAGCTCTGATAGTTCTGGCTCTGGGTCAGAGAGTTCCCAGGTTTTTCCTTGTGCGCGAACCGTTAGGTTATCAAGTGGGCCGGTGACCTGGAGGATCCCCGTACCGAGCGGGCTCCTAATGGACAGTTCAATTGCCTCCGCGGATTGGTGCCACTGGAATCGGCCCTGGAAGGCCTTTTGCCCAGTATCTACTGCGATTCGGCCATTCATGTCCCAAGTGTCGATGGCTTGGAAGCGGGCCTGTCGCTGCGGGTAACTGAGCCCATCATCACTAATGGGGACATGAGCGCAGCCGCTGAGTCCAGCCAGGACTAATATCGATAGGAGCTTGAGTCTAGTCGCATGCGTCATGGTACAAGGCGCTGGCCTAGTTCCTGCAAATGAGGGCTGTCCGGGTGTTGTTCCAGAAATTCTTGAAAGATTTCCTGAGCCTGTTCTTTATTCCCTAAAGCCCATTGCACGTCCACAATGTGTGCAGCAACCTCCGGATCAGGGAACATCTCGAATGCGCGCTCTAGGTAGTTCAGGGCCTTCTCATACTCTCCTAGCTTGAAAAGCACCCAGCCCATGCTGTCGATAATTGCCGGATTATCTGGTTCTGTAGCCAGCGCTTTCTGGAGATAACCGTGAGCCTCCACATGTCTATCCATCTGATCAGTGAGGAGATATCCCAACGCGTTGAGGAGTCCGGCATCGTTTGGGTGATCATTGACCAAGGATTCCAATGTTGCAGCGGCTCTGCGAAACCGATTCTGTTCCTGATAGAGTAATGCTTGGGCATACCTCAGAGAGGTATCCATGGGGTAGTTATGCAGGGCTCGTCCGAGTATACGGTTGGCTGTCCCGTAATTTCCTTCATCTATAGCATCCTGAGTTCGAATTAGTTGAAGTTGGATTTGGGCTGATTGGAGGGCCTCATCATTCGGGTTGTCTTCCAGCGCACCGGTTAGGAGTTGCATAGCATCGTCTTTGCGATCGAGTTGCACGAGAATTTCACTCTGCCCGACCAGCATTTCGCTATTATAGCTTTGGTTGGCAATTCCAAACTCGCGCAAATGCTGCAGCGCGCCTTCTTGGTCACTGAGATTTAAGTACAATAGGCGTGCGGCTCTGAGCTGTGCTTCGGCAGCATTATTCCCTTCAGTGACGCGAGAGTAGGAGCGCATAGCTTGTAGATACTGTTCTTCCAATTCCGCAATTCTGCCAAGGTAGTAGAACGCTTCATTTCGATACTGAGCGTTCGATCGCAGAGCGTTGAAATGTCCCTTGGACTCCTCAAGTTCGTTCTGCGTCAATGTTAGAAAGGCCAATGCCCGAACTGCTTCCGGCAATCCTGGATTCTCGGTCAGCGCCGTATCCAGCAACTTCTTCGCTTCTATACCATTTCCAGCTGAGAGAAGTAGTTCAGCGTATTCAAGGCGTACCTCCAGGCTTGTATCTTCCTCGATCAGGCGTTCCGCTAGGCTCAGCCCTTCCTCGATTCGTCCAGCGATGAGTAGTGACCGGGCATATAGGAGTTGTGCTTCGACCCAGTTAGGTTTCAGGGTAGCTGCTCGCTCTGCGTTTGCCAGAGCTGCTGCAAAGTTATTTGCGCGCATGGAGAGTCGGGCCAGCCCATAATGGCCTTCTGCTATATCCGGGTGTAACTCAACGAGCCCCCCGAGAATATATGTCGCGCTTTGCTCATCTGACTCATTAGCCAGAAGCTCAACACTGCGAGCGAGAGCAGCGGCGGTACTCCCAGCCTCGTTAACGAATACTTTAAATTCTTCAAAAGCGCCTTCGCGATCGTCCGCGCGCAACTTGAAGACTCCCAAATACTGATGGACGTTTGTATCGTCTGGGCGCAATTCCTGCCAGCGTTGAGCTGCCTGGGTACCGATTTCATTTAGACCCAGCTGTTGTGCCAGTTCCGTGGTGAGTCTGGCGAGACCGGGATCCTCAACCATGAGAGATGCAGTGAGGTAATGCTCAGCCGCTTGTTGGAATTCCTGCTTTTCCCGTGAGATTTCGGCAAGCAATAGATGAGAATCGAAATCGACTCTACTATTTGACCCTGACATCGTGGTTGTACACGCCACCAAGAAGATGGCACCCAGCATCAGCAAATTTTTCATGGGATTCTGCATGAGCTTGATATCAGACTATACCTGATTGGCTAGCTCTGAAACGTTCAACTTGTGCTAATGAGGTGATTCTCCGACAATTTAGCGAGCCACTCGGCGTGTACTGCTCCGCAAGCATGTGAATGACAGGGAGGCCCGCATGGAGGATCTACTAGACGCTCTTGGTACCCAGTTGGACCCAGAGGTTGTTACGCCCCTAATCTTGAGTTTGAGTGGGAGCATTCTGGCTGCCTTGGTTATTCTTCTAATCGGTCGTTGGGTTGCCAAAGCGATCATAGGCTGTTTTGAGCGCGTTGCCACAAGCGTGGAGATGGACAAAACTCTGTCCCGTTTTCTCTCCAGTCTGATATACATTCTCCTGATGATTTTTGTGGTGTTGACTGCGTTAAGCACGCTGGGGGTAAACACAACCAATTTCCTTGCTATTCTTGGCGCAGCCGGTCTGGCAGTGGGGCTTGCTCTAAAGGATTCTCTGTCTAACTTTGCAGCAGGCGTTATGCTCGTGGTATTCCGACCATTCAAGACGGGGGACTTTATCGAAGCTGCTGGAATCTCTGGTTCGGTGCAAAGCATTAGGATTTTTAACACTGTGCTGAAGACTGGTGATAATCGCGTCGTTACTGTGCCTAATTCGTTAATTTACGCAGATACCATCACGAACTATTCCGCGGAGAAAACACGGCGGATCGATCTCGTAATCAGTATTGGGTATGAAGATGACATTGTGAGGGCCAGGGCACTTATCCAGGGTGTTCTGAGTCAGGATAGTCGTATCCTTGATGATCCCGTGCCTGCCATGCTACTCACCGAGCTCGGTGAGAGTAGTGTGAACATTGCGGTGAGACCATGGGTGCAGCGTGAAGATTACTGGGCCGTTCGCAGTGATCTTTTGGAGAATATCAAACGGGCTTTAGAGCATGCCGGACTGTCTATACCCTATCCTCAGCGTGGGTTGCACATCGTGAGTGGTGACCTTGAAGGTTTGTCGTGAAAGAGTCAATTCACGTAAAGCTAACAGTACTCGCTGAGCGCTTCGAAGAAATCGGCCACCTACTAAGCCAACCCGAGACAATAGCGGATCAGGTTCGTTTTCGTGATCTTTCCAAAGAATATTCACGATTAGAACCGCTGGTTAGGGACTTCACCTCATACCAAAAACTTCAGCGGGATATTGAGGCGGCAGAGGAAATATTAGCTGGTGGTGATCTAGGAATGAAAAAGTTGTGTGAAGAAGAACTTGAAGTATTGTTAAGGCAGAGCGAAATTCAGCAAGAAAAATTGACGCTACATCTTGTGCCCGTAGATCCTGATGATAATGCAAATTTGTATCTGGAAATTCGCGCAGGAACTGGGGGTGATGAGGCAGCGATTTTCGCAGGAGATCTTTTCCGCATGTACAAAAAATATGCAGAAAATAATAAATGGCAGATTGAGGTACTTAGCCTCAGCGAGGGTGATCATGGTGGTTACAAGGAGATTATCAGCCGCGTCATTGGTAAAGGGGCTTACGCAAAATTGAAGTTCGAATCTGGTGCTCATAGGGTTCAGCGGGTTCCCGAGACGGAATCTCAGGGGCGCATTCATACATCGGCATGCACGGTGGCAGTGTTACCAGAGCCTGAGGACGTAGGGGATGTAGATATTGATTCCGCTGATCTGCGTGTTGACACTTATCGTGCTTCTGGTGCAGGTGGCCAGCACGTCAACAAGACCGATTCGGCAGTTCGTCTGACGCACCTGCCTACGGGCATCGTAGTGGAGTGTCAAGATGAGCGTTCGCAACACAAGAATCGTGCGAGGGCTATGTCCTTGCTGCATGCGCGGTTAAGAGATGCAGAGGTTACACGCCAACAAAACGAAACTGCTGAGCGTCGTCGTAACCTTGTTGGATCTGGTGATCGATCCGAACGTATTCGCACATATAACTTTCCGGAGCATCGAGTAGCAGATCATCGCATCAATCTCACTCTCCACAAGCTGAGCGAGATTTTGGAGGGGAGGCTGGACCAGCTTGTTGATCCATTGACTCGTGAGCATCAGGCTGAACAGCTTACAGAGGCTTCTTTGTAAGAATCCGTCATGATTTCTGAGCACGTACAACCTGATTCTGTAAGTATTGGTGACTTGCTTGATTGGGGTGTGAGTCTGCTTGCATTAAACAGCGCGAGTCCAAAACTAGATGCAGAGGTCTTGATGGCTGCTCTCACACATCAGTCTAGAAGTACTGTGATGGCGTTTCCCGAGCGTGCGATATCAAGGAAGCTTGCAAAGGAGTTTCGGGCATTAATGCGTAGAAGGGCAAAAGGTATTCCATTGGCCCACCTGACGGGTCATAAGGAGTTCTATTCAATGAATTTACGGGTGTCGTCGGACACTCTAGTCCCTCGGCCTGAGACTGAAATTCTGGTTGACCAATTACTCAGGCATATAGCCCCGATGGAAGTGGCTAAGGTTTTAGATCTTGGTACTGGATGTGGGGCCATCGCGTTAGCCATTAAACAACAAAGGCCTAATGCCAGCGTTGTTGCAGTAGATGCAAGCGAAGCTGCCCTGAGTATTGCTTCAAAAAATGGATCCCGATTGGGTCTTGAGGTCGAGTGGATCTTTTCAAGCTGGTTTAAAGCGCTGGACGAACAACAGTTTGGATTCATTGTTAGTAACCCACCATATGTTGGTCGAGAGGATCCACGTCTGCTTGGTGGAGATCTTCGACATGAGCCGTATGAAGCCCTAGATGGAGGGATGGACGGGCTCGCTTCGATCCGTGAAATTATTGCTGGTGCACCGCAAGCGTTGGTACCGGGAGGAACCCTCCTGTTGGAGCACGGTTACGATCAGAAACTTACCGTTTCAAAATTACTGCGGGCTAATGGTTTCCGATCGATAGAGATGCATCAAGATTTAGCTGGCCATGACCGAGTTACCTTAGGGAGAGTTTCGTGACCACTAGTCGCTATGCTCGACATGAAGTGTTACCAGAGATAGGTCAGGGGGGGCAGGCGCGAATAGGCAAGGGACGCATACTTATTGTGGGGTTGGGGGGGCTAGGGTGCTCAGCTGCACAATATTTGGCTGGGAGCGGAGTAGGCACTCTGATTCTGAACGATTTTGATCGCGTGGATGAAACTAATTTATCGCGCCAAATTCTTTATGAACCTCGCGACGTTGGCAAGTTAAAAGTAGACGCTGCACGGAAACGGCTAAACCTCATGAACCCTGATGCTCGGATAAGCTGTATCAGCAAGAGACTGAGTCCAGAGGCGCTTTTTTCACACGTTGAATCGGTGTCCATAGTACTTGACGGAACTGATAATTTTGCTACTCGATTAGCCGTAAATCATGCGGCAGTAAAGGCGCGTGTACCGCTCGTGACAGGTGCTGCTGTACGTTTTGAAGGCCAACTGTCCGTGTTTTTAAATACGGGAACCGGACCATGTTATCGCTGTCTCTATTGTGACGAAGATGAGTGGCTTGGGAATTGCCAAGGTACCGGTGTTGTGGCGCCAGTACCAGGGGTGATTGGTACGCTTATGGCAATGGAGGCGTTGAAGTTACTGTTGGGGTTGGATTCTGCACTTCATAATCGGCTGCACCTTTGGGACGGGAAGCGTGGGGAATGGCAGGACGTTGCGTTAAAGACAGATCCTGGGTGTCTAGATTGCCAAGCATAATACGGTTTCCTGGTTTTTGCTTTTCAGAGCAAAAAAGCGACTCTCAATCGGATTGCGTTGAGGTTTGATAACCCAGATTTGGTGAAAGCCACCGCTCTGCCTCTGCTACTGTCCAACCCTTTCGCACTGCGTAGTCCTTAACCTGATCTCGATCGATTTTACCCACAGCAAAGTATTTAGATTTGGGGTGTGAGAAGTACCAACCACTGACGGCTGCGGTCGGAAGCATCGCAAACGTTTCAGTAAGCTGGATGCCGGCATTCTTTTCCACATCAAGCAGTTTCCAAAGTGTACTTTTCTCGGTGTGATCAGGGCAGGCTGGGTAGCCTGGTGCTGGGCGAATACCCCGATATTCCTCCGCAATGAGCGCTCTATAATCCAATTGTTCTTGTGCGGCGTAACCCCAATACTCTGTTCTCACTTGTTCATGGAGTCGTTCGGAGAACGCTTCGGCAAGTCGGTCAGCCAGGGCTTTCAAAATAATGGCGCTATAGTCGTCATGCTGCATCTCAAAGCGTGTCACATGAGTGTCTAGCCCTATTCCTGCTGTGACGGCGAATCCGCCTATATAGTCCGCAACCCCAATATTTCTTGGGGCCACAAAATCTGCGAGACAATTATTGTGGAGATCTGCACGCTTATGCTGTTGTTGTCGCAGGTGATGCAGACGTGTTCGAACATTTTTGCGACTCTTGCTCGTATATATTTCGATATCGTCTCCTATTGAGTTGGCGGGGAAAAATCCTACTACCCCAGACGCTGTTAGCCATTTTTCCTCAATGAGTCTCTGAAGCAGTTGCTGAGCGTCGGAGTAGAGTGTTTGGCTAGCCTCACCGACAACGGGGTCGTTTAGGATTTCCGGGAATCGACCGTGAAACTCCCAGGCATTAAAAAACGGCATCCAGTCGATATATTCGGTAAGTGTTTCGAGCGGGTAGTTGTTGAGTATCTTTAAACTGAGAGTTTTTGGGACCAGTGGCTGATACTCGTCCCAGTCCAAAGTTAATTTGTTGGCTCGGGCCTTATTCAGAGCGAGTTCTGGCCTTCGGTTTCGTTTTTGCTGGTGGCGAGCACGACGTTTCGAATGTTCCTCCTCAAGTTGTTTTGAAAAGGTTCCCCGCTTCTTACTTATTAGTGTTTGCACCACACTGACGGACCGAGAAGCGTCTTTGACGTAAACCACGGGGCCTTCGTATGTGGGGTCTATCTTCACGCTGGTGTGAGCAGGGGAGGTAGTTGCGCCACCAATCAGTAATGGCAAGGAAAACCCTTGACGTTGCATTTCAGTGGCAGCATGAACCATCTCATCGAGTGAAGGCGTTATCAATCCTGAAAGACCGATTAGATCTGCGCCGATATTTTTTGCGGTGCTTAGAATTTTCTCTGTGGGCACCATGACGCCAAGGTCTATTACTTCGAAGTTATTGCATTGGAGTACAACCCCGACAATATTTTTTCCAATGTCATGGACATCTCCTTTGACTGTAGCGATTACTATTTTAGCTTTTGTTGTGGCCTCGGCTTTATCCTCCTCAATGTAAGGTACCAGGTGTGCAACCGCTTTCTTCATGACTCGAGCCGATTTCACAACCTGTGGGAGAAACATCTTGCCTGCACCAAAAAGGTCACCGACCACATTCATTCCATCCATCAAGGGACCTTCAATAACGTCTAAGGGCCGCTCCGTAGATAGACGTGCTTCTTCGGTATCCTCAATCACAAAGGTGTCGATACCTTGAACCAGAGAGTGCTCAAGCCTTTTCTCCACTGTCCAGCTTCGCCATTTGTCGGCCTTTTTTTCTATTTTTTGTTCATTGTTACCGTGACATTGTTTCGCAAGAGCGACCAATCTTTCTGTGGCGTCGTTTCGACGGTTAAGAATGACGTCTTCGGTCGCGACTTTAAGTTCTTCTGGAATGTCCTGATATACGGTGAGCTGTCCCGCATTAACGATGCCCATGTCCATGCCCGCGGAAATCGCATGATAGAGAAAGGCAGAGTGCATGGCTTCGCGAATAATATTATTCCCACGGAAAGAGAAAGAAACATTACTGACACCTCCGCTTACTAACGAATGTGGTAGTTCTGCTTTGATCTTGCGAGTAGCATCGATAAATGCGAGGCCGTATGCATTGTGTGAATCAATTCCAGTGGCGACGGCAAAGATGTTGGGATCAAAGATAATGTCTTCAGGCGGGAGGCCGACTTCGTTTATAAGTAAGTTATAAGATCGCTTGCAGATTTCGAATTTTCGTTCGACGGTATCTGCTTGGCCCTTTTCGTCGAAAGCCATCACAATCACGGCAGCGCCGTAGCGTAGTATTTCACGCGCTTGTTCGAGAAAAATTTCTTCTCCTTCCTTCAGACTAATGGAGTTAACAATACCCTTACCCTGCAGACACTTGAGGCCTGCTTGAATGACAGTCCATTTGGAGGAGTCGATCATGATAGGTACGCGGGCAATATCGGGTTCCGAAGCGATCAGCTTCAAGAACTTATCCATGGCAGCTTCAGAATCTAACATCCCCTCATCCATGTTAACGTCGATGATCTGAGCGCCATTTTCGACCTGATCCCGTGCAACGGTTAGCGCCTGTTCGTAATCATCTTTTTCGATGAGTTTCTTAAATTGGATAGAGCCTGTGACGTTAGTGCGCTCGCCGACGTTTACAAATAGGCTGTCTGGGCCAACCTTAAGAGGTTCTAGTCCTGATAATCGCGTGGTTATCGGAAGAGTAGGCATTGTCCTAGGTTTATATTTCGAAACGGCCTCAGCAATCATTTTGATATGTTTTGGTGTTGTACCGCAGCATCCGCCAGCTAGGTTGAGCCAACCGTTTTTTGCGAACTCTCCAAGTACTTCAGCCATGTGTTCTGGCGTATCTGTATATTCGCCAAACTCATTCGGTAGGCCAGCGTTAGGGTGGACACTGATCGGAAACTCGGACAACCTGGCCAATTCCTCTACGTAGGGCCTCAGTTCCTTTGCTCCTAGTGCACAATTGAGACCAATCAGTAGAGGTTTCATATGACATACAGAGGTATAGAAAGCTTCAAGCGTCTGGCCGGAGAGTGTTCGACCTGATGCATCGGTTATGGTCCCGGAGATTATTATTGGTACGTTTAGACCTGTTTTTTCACTGAGGCATTTGATGGCGTAGAGAGCGGCTTTGGCGTTTAGCGTATCGAAAATGGTCTCCACCATTAAGAGATCCACACCGCCTTCAACGAGAGCTTCTGCCGCCTCACTGTATGTCTCGACTAACTGTTCAAACGTGATGTTTCGCGAACTAGGATCGTTTACATCAGGAGAAATTGAACACGTTCGGTTTGTTGGACCGAGCGCTCCGGCTACAAATCGTGGTATACCACTTTTCTCGGTAGCCGTATCCGCGGCTTTTCTAGCTAGCTGCGCTGCGGCGCGATTCAGCTCAGGTACTAAATCCTCCATCCCATAGTCCCCCTGAGAGGGAGCAGACGAGTTAAAAGTGTTAGTCGTGATAATGTCTGCGCCGGCCGCAAGGAATTCTCTGTGAATCGCTATGATGTGTTGTGGTTGCGATATTGATAGGAGGTCGTTGTTTCCTTTAAGTTCGCTGGGCCAATCCTTAAATCGATTGCCCCTGAAGTCGTTCTCTCCTAACTCTAGAGCTTGGATACTTGTACCCAACGCACCATCGAGCACGACGATTCGTTCACTCAAAAGCTCTTCTAGATGAGGGCGCTGGTCATTCAAAAGAGTTGCTCTTTTGTCTGGTTAAGTGGCCTGAGACCGAGCGCATGGCAGATCGCGTAAGTAAGCTCGGCTCTGTTAAGGGTATAGAAATGAAATTCGCTAACACCGTGGCGTAGCAATTCGTCTACCTGTTCAATGGCCACGCTCGCAGCAATCATTCGCCTGGTATCCGGATCGTCGTCTAGCCCGGAAAATCGCTCACGGAGCTTTGATGGTATGGTTGCCCCACAATCTGCGGCGAATTTGAGAAGCCTAGGGAAATTTGTGATTGGAAGTATTCCAGGGACAATAGGTACTTCTAACCCTAGTGTTTGACAGCGATCCCTGAATCGTAGATAGCCACCAGTGTCAAAAAAGAACTGAGTAATGGCGCGGGAAGCACCAGCATCTATTTTTCGTTTCAAGTTTTCCAAGTCGGCATCGGCACTTTGCGCCTCTGGGTGTACTTCTGGGTAGGCGGCAACCGAAATGTCAAACTCACCTACTCCAAGTAACCCTGTTACCAGGTCAGATGCGTAGTCAAAACCTCCCACATAAGGTTCGTACACCTTTACATCTTTGGGGGGGTCCCCACGGAGCGCAACCATATTGCGGATGCCCGCCTGCCAATAACTTTTGGCTATTGCTAGTACTTCTTCGCGACGTGCACCAACGCAAGTTAGATGCGGAGCGCACACAAGCTCTGTCTTTGCCTGAATTCGCTGCACAATGCGGTGAGTCCGGTCTCGAGTTGAGCCATCTGCACCATACGTTACGGAAACGAACCGCGGTCCGAGGGGCTGCAGTCGCTGGATGGCATGCCAGAGTGTCTCCTCCATTTTTTTATTCGCAGGAGGGAAAAACTCGAACGAGACTTGAATTTCATTACTCATTAGTTTGGGTATCTAAGGTCGTAGAAATTTTAAGCGGCGTTAGATTGCGGTGGTGGGACTCGTGTCGCGAACGCCACTACAGCAGTTCCTTTTTCAGTTTGTTGCAGTTCAAGAAGTGACAACCCGGCATTTTCTATGTACTCAACGAGCCTAGTTTCATCCGTAGACAAGCCTGATGTTTCTACTAATAGGAGATGCCCACCATCCTTAATTACACGTCCAGCTTCCTTTATTGCATTGTCTGGGTTATCTGCGGTCCCCACTACCCGATCCATGGTTGCGATGTCAAAGTGTTTTTCTGGGAAGCCAAGGTCATACATATCACCCTTCTGGACTGTGCAATTGGAAAGACCCTGAGACAGCACAGTTGCCCGTGCTACAAGCCGCATTTCCCTAGACTGGTCAATTGCAACAGTTCGTTGCGCTTGCCTCGCGAGTAGTCGCAACATACTTCCCGTACCCGTGCCGATGTCGAGTAGATCACCAAGTGGTGTTGTATTACCCTCGTTTCCCGGTAGATGCGTCTTGATCAGTATCTCTACAGCAGTTCCTACTTCCCGGATTTCAGGAGGGCTCAGTGGTCTAACCCCCATGCGTGCAAGCAATTCCTGAGCCTGAGCCTGGCGGCTATCTAGAATAGTGGTAAGTCTTTCCTGGTCCCGGGCAGTAACCGGATCTCTTGTCGGGAGATTTACCAAGACTTTCTGGACTAGCCCACGGCGGTCCTCATCAATAGTGACTCGGTAATAGACTTCGTTCTGGTCCCGTGTCCGTTTGAGAATATGAGACTCACAAAGTAATTTTAGGTGGCGTGAGACTCGCGGCTGGCTGAGCCCAGTGACTTGAGTAATTTCACTCACGGACAATTCGCCTTGGGTGAGGCTTGCCAGGAGCCGTAATCTGGTGGGATCCCCAAGAATCCGTAGTAGATTGGCCAATTCCTCGAAGGTATGCATATTATTATATCAATATAAAGATATATTTATATAATATTTTAAGGCCTTATGTCAAAGGATTTCAGGAATAGGCTGTTTATTCGCCTCTCAGCTTATCTTTTAAGGCTTGGTTTACCTGCTGAGGATTAGCTTTGCCATGAGAAATTTTCATCACTTGGCCGACTAGAAAACCAATGACCTTATCTTTGCCCTTTCGA
>Ga0315338_1002206_pt1 | contig 20202 bp, 20 predicted proteins | sample ASW8metaG_FD_204518 | JGI IMG/M metagenome (GOLD analysis project Ga0315338, IMG submission 204518) | Ammonia-oxidizing marine archaeal communities from Monterey Bay, California, United States - ASW #8 | ecosystem: Environmental > Aquatic > Marine > Coastal | place: USA: California | collected... | reverse complement strand
CAGTAGCGCCTTCGATTCGTGCTCAGAGAGCGTGTGGGCCATGGAGCCCAAGATAGGGAGCGACCGCCGGATTTCCTAATCCGTCGGTCGCCATGTCGTTTATGCCGCTGCTGCGCTTGCGCGGCTGATCTCCAACCCATCGGTGCCCGAGTCGACCAGCACGTGATCGCCGTCGACGATCTCACCGGCAACCAGCCGGTTCGCCAGCGGGGTTTCTAGCTCGTGCTGGATGACGCGCTTGAGGGGGCGCGCACCGTAGCTGGGCTCATAACCGACCTCGGCCAAGTGGTCGCGGGCGGCATCGGTCAGCTCCAGTTCGATACGGCGCGATGCCAGGCGTTCGGCGACGCGTTTGATCTGCAGGTCGACGATCTTTCTGAGCTCACCACGGGTGAGCGCGTGGAAGACTACGGTTTCGTCGAGACGATTCAGAAATTCGGGCCGGAACTCGCGCTGCAAGAGCGAGGTGATTGTGTCGCGCATCGCATCGTAACTGGCGTCGCCGTCATCACCGTAAGCCAGAATATCCTGACTGCCGATGTTCGACGTCATGAGAATGACCGTATTGGTAAAGTTCACCGTGCGTCCCTGGCTGTCGGTTAGTCGCCCGTCGTCGAGAACCTGCAGCAAGGTGTTGAATACATCGCGGTGGGCCTTCTCGATCTCGTCGAGCAAGATGACACTGTACGGTTTACGGCGAACTGCTTCGGTGAGCTGACCACCCTCTTCGTAGCCGACGTAGCCGGGAGGTGCGCCGATCAGTCGCGCGACTGAGTGCTTCTCCATGTACTCGGACATGTCGATGCGAATCAGCGCTGTATCGTCATTGAACAGCTCGTGGGCGAGGGCCTTTGCCAACTCGGTCTTACCGACGCCGGTTGGACCGAGAAACAAGAACGACCCAGTGGGCCGAGCCGGGTCCGCCAAGCCTACGCGCGAACGCACGATGGCATCGGAAACCACCTTTACGGCTTCGTCTTGACCGATCACGCGCGCGTGCAGTCGTTCGCCCAAGTGTACGAGCTTGTCGGTCTCGCCCTCGAGTAGCCGCGTGACCGGCACTCCGGTCCACCGTGCGACAACCTCTGCGATATCGTCTTCTGAGACTTCTTCGCGCAGTAGTACATGGGCGCCATCGCCGGTTTTAGCTTCAAGATCGGCCAGACATTGCTCGAGTTCACCGAGCTTGCCGTATTTCAGTTCGGCCGCGCGCGCGTAGTCAGCCTCGCGCTCGGCCCGCTCGATCTCGACATGGGCCTGTTCGATTTCTTCTTTCAGTTCGCGCTGGGCGGCGACATCGTGTCGCTCGACCTCCCACAATGCTTTCTTCGCGTCGAAGGACGATCGCAGTTCTGCGAGCTCGAGTTCGAGTTTATCGAGTCGGTCTTTCGAGGGCCGGTCGGTTTCGCGCCGCAGGCCCTCGCGTTCGATCTCGAGGCGCAGGACTTTGCGTGAGGCTTCGTCGATATCGGCAGGCATCGAATCCATCTGCGTGCGCAGTCGCGCCGCCGATTCGTCAATGAGATCGATCGCCTTGTCGGGAAGGAAGCGATCGGAAATGTAGCGATCCGAAAGCATCGCCGCGCTCACCAGCGCCGCGTCTTTGATCCGAACCCCGTGGTGAATTTCGTAGCGTTCTTTGAGGCCGCGCAAAATCGATACGGTATCGTCGACGCTGGGTTCGTCCACCTTGACCGGCTGAAAGCGTCGCTCGAGAGCGGCGTCTTTCTCTACGTACTTACGGTACTCGTTGAGCGTGGTTGCGCCGATGCAGTGCAGTTCGCCGCGGGCCAGCATGGGCTTGAGTAGGTTGCCGGCGTCCATCGCGCCGTCTGCAGCGCCCGCCCCGACGATCGTATGTAGCTCATCGATGAATAGAATGATGCCGCCATCGGCGGCTTTGACCTCTTCGAGAACGGCTTTTAGACGCTCTTCGAACTCACCACGAAACTTGGCGCCGGCGATCAACGCACCCATGTCGAGGGCGACCAGGCGACGGTTCTTCAATCCCTCGGGAACGTCACCGCTTACGATACGTCGCGCGAGACCTTCGGCTATCGCGGTCTTGCCGACACCGGGCTCGCCGATCAATACCGGGTTGTTCTTCGTTCGGCGCGACAACACTTCAATCGTACGTCGGATTTCTTCGTCGCGGCCGATTACCGGATCCAGTTTTCCATCGGCCGCTTGAGCGGTGAGGTCTTGTCCGTATTGTTCCAGCGCGTTGCGCGTTGCTTCGGGATTCTCGCTGTTTACGTTGGCGCCGGCTCGAAGCTCGGTGATCGCAGCGGTGGCGTTGTCGCGCGTGACTCCGGCGGCACCGAGCGCCGTACCCGCGACACCGCGGTCGCGGATCAACGCGAGGAGTAGATGCTCTACGCTGGTATATTCATCACCGAGCTGACCAGCCGCCTTGGACGCATCGCGTAGCACGCGGGCGAAACGCGTTCCCGCGCGTAGATCGTCGGTGTCGTCGCTTGTGGGAAAACCCGAAAGCGTTTGTTCGATCGTGTTCGTCAATGAAGATATGTCGACGCCGAGATGGCGCAGAATCGATGCGGCAAAACCGTCGGCTTCGCCGAGCAGCGCTACAAGAAGATGTTCGGGCTCGACGGTCACGTGACGACGGTCGAGCGCCTGTCCTTGGGCTTCGGTAATGGCTTCGCGCGAGCGTTCGGTGAAATTATTTTCCATAGTTCGTCTCCTAATCAGGGCAGCGCCAAACGGAAGGCCGCTGCCGGTCACTGATGAAAAGTAAGCACGAAAACGTACTTCGCAAGGCGCTGCTTTGACCACCCGTCGGGCGACAGGAACAATGGTGGTTTCCCCGGAGGCCCAGTGAAACGTCAGGTTGAGAGAGTCGTGCGCATAGTCGGTGGCAGCGTGTTGTTGCTGATCGGCTTCATCGGAGGGTTCATCCCCGTGTTGCAGGGGTGGATTTTCGTGATTGCAGGGCTGACGTTGCTGGCACCTGAGAGCAAGCGGGCAAGGCGTGCGCTTGATTGGGCTAAGGCCAAGGTTAAGCGTGGGGGCGAAAGCGACTCTGCACAGAAGAAAGAAGAAAAGGAAGAGACTGATGAGTAACGATAAATTTGGTGACAAGCTGCGCGAGAAAGAGAAGGCGGAGGAAGATCGCTACTTTGCCCAGCAGGATAAGAAGAAGATCGAGACAATCCGCGAGCACGATGCCCCGCCCGTTCAACTCGGTTTGTGTCCGGTCTGCGGTGAAGCGTTGGCTTCGCGCACGGTCGACGATGTTGAGATCGATGAATGCAACTCCTGCGGCGGCATGTGGCTCGACAAGGGCGAGCTCGAACAGATCGTGACGCGCGAAGGCGAGGGCTGGGCGCAAAAATGGATTCGCAGCGTTCTCAGCTAGCCTCGCGAGAGCCGCACCATCATGTTCACCGGCATCATCCAAGATCTCGGCCGTATTGCGGCGATAGAAACCCTCGAAGAGGGCCAGCGGCTGACGTTAGCGTCGCCGCTGGCCGCTGACGACCTCGAGATGGGCGAGAGTATCAGCGTGAGCGGAGCGTGCATGACGGTGGTTGCTTGGACCGACGACACGTTCAGCGTCGACGTTTCCGCCGAATCGCTCAGGCGAACCACCTTGGGTGGACTCGAGGTCGGTTCTCCCGTCAATCTAGAACGCTCGATGAAGTTGTCCGATCGGATCGGAGGCCATCTCGTCTCTGGCCATGTGGACGGAACAGGGACGGTCGCCGCTATTCGCCCCGAAGGCGAGTCGTCGGTGTACACGTTCGAGATGGCGCCCGAACTCCTCGCTCGCACGATCGAGAAAGGTTCGATTGCGATCGATGGAATCAGCCTGACCTGTTTCAACTGTAGCGACGCCGGGCTCGATGTCGCGCTGATCCCGCACACGATGAAGATAACGACGCTTGGCTCGAAGAAGCCGGGTGACCCGGTGAATATCGAGAGTGATCTACTCGGCAAGTACGTCGAGCGATTGCTGGCCGCGCATATAGACAAGTGAGGCGGCGCGGGTGCGATCGGCGTGAGGAATCGCGCCGACTAGTTTCCGCGCGTCTCGCGCTCTAGCTGATCGAGCTTCTTCTCGAGTTCCTTGGAGTTGCGTGTAAGCCGCAGCGCGTATCCGAAGAAAAGCAGGAAGACCATGGCGTAGGCCAGGCCGACGTATTGGATTGGGGTCATTGTGTGCTTCCTTCGCGATAGGCTTCGTCGAGTAGATAGTCGACGCGGTCGTGCATGCGTAGCAGGCGAACACGCAATGCCCATAACCACGTGAACATTACGAGGTAGGCGATCAGGCACAGACCGAGGGTGGCCTGCATCGCAGGATCGTTGATGCCGCCGTCGGGATTGCGAATCACCTGCGGATGAATCGTACGCCACAGTCGCGTCGCGAACTGGACGACGGGGATGTTTACGCATCCGACGATCGCCAGCACGGCCGCCCAGCGCGGCATCATTTCATTGTCGTCGGCCATCGTGCGCAGCAGCAGGTAAGACGCGAAGATGAGCCATAGAACGAGGAAGGTCGTGAGCCGCGCGTCCCAGGTCCACCAAGTTCCCCACGCTGTGCGTGCCCAGATAGAGCCGGTTACCAACAGAATGGTTCCGAACAGGAGTCCGACGCCGACACTGGCATGGGCGGCGTGGTCCCAGTCGATGTTTCCCGTTTTGAGAAATAGCCCGCTCGCAACGCCCCCTGCGGTGAAGCCCACGAAACACGTGATGGCTCCGGGGACGTGGTAGTAGAAAATTCGTTGGCTCAACCCGAGGAAGGCGTCGCTCGGTACCCAGAAGAAAACGCACCATAGGGTGACCGGGAACAGCCCGAGCGCTACATAGGGGGAGACACGGAGAAATAGCTGGGAGATCTTTGCGACCATTGCTGCCTATATCAGTCTACCGAGATCAGTTCGAAAGCCAGCCAACCCATCGTGATGAACAGGACGTCGAAGGCGACGAGAATCATCCCCCAGTCGCCGAGATCGGCCACGGTGTGGCCCGCCAGAACCATACTCGTGGCCTGTACGGCTGAGATAAGTAGCGGTATTTGCAGGGGCAAAACGATCAACGGGAGCATCAATTCGCGAGCGCGGGTTCCTGCGGCGACGGTTGCGAACAGGGTGCCGGCGGCTGCAAGGCCGAGCGTTCCGAGAAGAACTACGATGCATAAAGCCATGAGGTTTCCCCCAATGGGCACGCTGTAGATCAGGATGAAGAACGGAATCAGACCTGCTTCAAATACGACGAGAAGCGTTATGTTGACGATCAGCTTGGCCAGATAAATCGAGCTGCGTTCGATTGGGGCGAGAAGCAGCGCGTTCATACAGCCGTTCTCGCGTTCGATTAAGAAGGTCCGGCCCAGGCCGGTGACCGCCGACAGTACGATGGCGACCCAGAGCAGACCGGGAGCAAGGTCGATCACGTTGGCGGGGGTCACGTCGAGCGCAAAGTTGAATACAACGAGAACTATCAGCCCGAACACAAGGAGCGACGCGATCGTTTCGCGCGATCGAGCCTCGAGGGTGATGTCTTTCCAGATTATCGCAAACATCAGTTGGCGCCCGGCGACACTGTGGTTGTGTAGATGGCGGACATCTCGTCGGCATTGGGAAGTTGCTCTTCCGATTCCCATGCAATTTTCCCGCCTGCCAGCACGGCCGCCCGATCGGCGACCGCCAGACCTCTGTCGAAATCGTGTGTCGTGATGATCATGGTTGTTCCGCGGGTTTTCTCGGCGCTGAGCAGTTCGATCAACGTTTGGGCGCCTTGCGGATCCAGCCCGGTAAAGGGTTCGTCGAGAAGTAGTAGATCCGGTTCGTGAAGAAGTGCCCGAGCGAGAGCGAGACGCTGCAGCATCCCGCGTGAGTACGTACGAACGGTGCGGTGTGCGGCGCCGCTAAGGCCGACTTGTTCGATGAGGTCCGCGGCGCGATCGGACCGCGTCACTCGGTATAGTCGTGCGTAGTAGTCGAGATTCTCACGCGCGGTCAGGTCTGCGTATACGTAGGGTTCATGGGCAACCACGCCGATACGTCGGCGCAACTTAGCGTCGCCGGGCAGCGCGCATCCAAATACCTGGGCACTGCCGCCGTTAGGGGACGCGAGACCTGCGAGCAGCTTGAGGAACGTCGTTTTGCCGGCACCGTTCGGTCCGAACAGCGCGAGCACGTTCGATCGCGGTACCGTGAGGTTGAGTCCGCGCAGAACGCGGAAGTTACCGAAGCGGCGCTCGACGTTCTCGGCGACGATTGCCGCTTCGTTTGTCGGATGCTCGCTCATGCCACGCTCGGCGTCGAACGCGTGTCGACGCGCAGCCACATAATATAAAAGAGGTGGCTGCCCAAGGCGGCGGCCCACAAGAAAAGATCCAAGCGACCGACGGCTACCGCCAGCAGCAGCCCCCACGCCGCTCCGTTGCGCCGCAGGAATCGAGCGGGAAAGTTGTCGGGCGGAATTCCATGTCGGGTCCCCGCTGCGCGCGCTTCCCATATAGGGCGTAGGATGCGCGCGATCGTGATCCATGTACTCGTGATGAGGCCGACCGTGGCGATGGTTGCCAGCAATGGAGCGTAGTCGATCGATTTGATAGAGAGCGCAATCGCCCAGACGATTGCGGTCTGGCCTAAAATATCGAGAGCGACGATGGGCGGGCTGTCGTGCACGCCTTGCCTAACAGCAGCGCGCGCTAGATCCGTCGATACAGACTCGGCGAGCCGTGACAGTGCGAACATAACGGCGCCGGCGACTGCCGTCACAACGTCACCGACGAGGAAAAGTCGGGCGGCGAGCAGAGTAAGTACGATTTGTACGATGGCGACGTGCGCCGGCGTGACCCGCGAGCGTGCGAGTATGCGTGCAGTAGGAATGGCAACGTGGCGCTCGAGCATGCGAACATGCGCCGGCTCGGCGCGCGTACCGAGCATGGCAAAGAGTTTGTCTTCGCAACGCTGGATTGCCACGGAATCGCTCATGCGATGTCGTTCACGCACAGATAGCGGTACGACGACGGCGTTCTTGTCGGCCGCACCGAGGATCAGTTCGCCCGTGGGGTGGTTCGCCAACTTGCCGATCAGCGATCGTACCTGCCGAACCGTCATGCGGCCCAATGGGGCGACTGTACGCCCACGATCGGTGAACTTGGCAACCGCAGGCCCACGGGTGTCATCGCTAAATTCCATAATCGCCCGCGGTGCGATGAACCAATCACCGGCGATCACCATGACGAATGCGTCGTCTTCACCGACCTGGTTCGCGAACGAGTCCGATGGAATGCAGACGACGTCGGAGGGGATTTCACCGCTGATTTCGGCGCCAAGTGCGGGCATTCGGGCGGGAAACAGGACCAGCGGCTCCAGCCCTAAGCGCTGGGCGGTTGCGACATTGCGCCCTACCGAGGTCAGTCCGCCCACACGGGCCACGGCTGTGCGGCCGGTGACGATGATGACAACGGGGTTGCGCTCATAGCGCCCAACGACGGGCGGAAGATTGACCACACAGTTTTATAGCTACTGTGGCGCCGGTAATCGAGTCGCGACCGCCCGTACGAAACGCACGTATGCACTCGTCTTCGCGCTTGGGCTAGCCCACAATTGATAACGCTATGAACCGACGAACTCGGCCACGTTCTTTCTACTTCAGGGCTTCGGCTCTTGGATTCTCGCTGCTTCTGGCAGTCGCGGCCTGTGGCGGTGGGGGCGGCGATGGGTCTGCGGACCTCGTAATCCAAGAAGAGGTGACGTACCTGGTTTCGGACGATAGCGGAGATGTACGCACCGGTTTCCGCCTGCGGTTCCAGCTGAGCAATCTCGACAATCCCGACGAGCCTCTGATGGATGAGGCGTTTGAGATTCGGCGCGATGGGGTGGTCGATACAGAAGGGCTTCTGGAGATAAACCCGGACGCCGTCGAGAAGAGCGATATCACGTTGCTTCTCGACGTGTCATCCAGTCTGAGCCCATCCGACCTAGCGGATTTGAAGACGAGCGCCCAAGAATTCGTTGCCGAACTCGTGGAGATCACCGACACACTCTACATTTACTCCTTCTCGTCAGTGAGCAGGACGACGAAGCTAGGAGAGTACTCCTCGGTCGATGACGGTGACGGTGACTTCGTGTGGAGCGGGGATCCGGCGGCCGATCTTGACACATTATCTACCGGCGACAATGCCACTGCGTTGTTTTACGCGGTCGATCAGGCTGTGCGCGATCATCTCGAAGTGACGAATATCCTGGTCGTGTTCTCTGACGGCAAAGAGAACGCCAGCCCAGAGAACGCGCGCGCCGAGGTTCTAGAGAAGCTCAGGAGTGTCGGCGACGACGGCATGATCGTCTTTACCGTGGGGTTCGGCAGTGTGGATAGCTCTGAGCTGCGAGCGTTGGTTGTGGGGCCTTTGGGCGGCTTCATTGGCGTGAAATCCTCGTTAACTGGTTTGTTCAGCGAGGTCGCCAGGGAGATCAAGTCTTTCTATACGATCGTCTACAGCACGCCGGTCACTTTCGGTACGCAGCAGTTCGACATGCGCATCGATACCGGTAGCGGCAATGTACGGTACGTGACTGAGTTTAATGCCGGCGTGGATTTGGCCGCGCAATCTTACGGGAGGTATCCGAGCCTTCCCGGTAGCGTAGTCGTGCTCGATGATATGACGGGCGAGAGCCCGGTTCCGCTGACTTATCGTGTGCTCGACGCGGCGGTTGGCAAGGTTGGCAAGGACGATGTTTTTCTGTTTCAGGTTGAGCCCGAACACACCTGCACGAACGGCGACTGTGCCGCGGTGTATCAGGGTGTGTTCGGCCTGGGTGCGGTGACCGATGGGCCCGAAGGCCCTGGGGAACCCCCGGCGGAGCCGCAGCCCATCTTCTACTTCGACGGAAGTGCTGCCGATGGGGAGGAATGGATCGGCTATCTTCCCGACGCCGACGACGAGACAGTGGACATGATTGGAATGATGATGCGGGACGGAACCGAGAAGCTGACGCTGCTCAGCGGGACACCGGGCAAGCGCAAGATCGTGTGCGCGCGCGTCACCTCTGAGTTCGGTACGTATTGGTTCGCACCGGGAATTGGTCTGGTTCGTATGCGCAACGCCGACGGTGACTTGGTTCTAGAATTGGGTGAAGTGCCGTGTTTACCCCCGACATTCGGTGCAGACTGCATCGCGGAATAGGCCCGGCGTTGTTCGTTGCATCATATCCCACGGTCTGTAACGGTCCTCGGCGATGAAGCGGGAAGGACTTGGCGGTCTCGTTGCGAATTGGAACGAGATCATTCAGACGCAGAATCTCTCCGACGACCAGCACATGGACCTGGTCTCGCGTTGGCTGCTCATCATCCGTGCCAGCGTATTCCCGATGACGATCATCTCGGCGCTCATCGGTGGCCTGCTCGCCTTCGGACGCCCCGGTGCCGACTGGTGGTACTTCACGCTCGCTCTAGTCGGTTTGGTGATCGCGCATGCCGCCAACAACATGATCAACGACTACTTTGATCTTGGCGGCGGAGTCGACACCGAAGGCTACGTGCGAACCGTTTACGCACCGCATCCGATTCTGTCGGGGTTGGTCTCGAAGGAAGGTCTCATCGCCGCGATTGCGATCTGCAATTTTATAGATCTTTGGATTCTATACATGCTCGCGACGGCGCGAGGGCCAGGGGTGGTCGCGTTCGCACTGTCGGGCCTGTTCATCAGCATTTTCTATGTGGCGCCGCCTCTGAAGCTCAAGCATCGCGGCATGGGGGAACCGGGCGTCTTTATCGTATGGGGCCCGCTGATGATCGGCGGCACGTACTTCGTTACTACCGGCTTCGCTCCGGGTTGGGTGTTCATCGCGTCGCTTCCGTACGCATTGCTGGTGAGCGCCGTGTTGTTCGGCAAACACATCGACAAGCTCCCGGCGGACGCGGCCAAAGGCATCAACACGCTCCCCGTCATTTTGGGTGAATCAAAGGCGCGCGTGGTCGCTCAGGGGCTAATGATTGCGTTTTACGCCGCCGTGATCGCCTCCGTGTTCGCCGGTGTGTTGAGTCTCTGGTGTTTGATCGTGTTGCTATCGGTTCCGCGTTTGCTCGAGACGCTCGAGACCTATCGCAGTCCGCGACCCGACGGCCCCCCCGAAGGATTCCCAATCTGGCCGCTCTGGTACGTTGCTTGGGCGTTCCGCCTCACCCGCAGCGCCGGTGGACTTTTAGTACTCGGCCTGGTGATACACGCTCTCATCCCGCTGTCTATGTGACGTTTTTAGTGCAATCTCGTCGGCGCTGATGCTATTTGCTCATCCACACAGTTGGCATAGGCTCTGCCGATTCCCGGTCGCGCTGTGCGCAACAAGCATGTGTCGGTGTCGCGCCGTATCCCGAACAACGAGGAGTATTCACAGATGAAAGAAGCAGTAGTCGTAGAGAGCGTGCGCACCGGAATGGCGAAATCGTATCGCGGTTCGTTCAACGCCACGCGCCCCGATGAGTTGCTGAGCCACGTTCTCGCAGGGGCGATGGATAAGATCGGCGCAGACAAAGGCGAAGTCGAAGATGTCATCACCGGCTGCGGATTCCCAGAGGGTGCGCAGGGGATGAACGTATCGCGCATCGCGCTACTCGGTGCGGGTTTCCCGGAAACCACTGCGGGCACCACCATCAACCGTTTTTGCTCGAGCGGCCTGCAGGCCGTCGCCGTCGCCGCTCATCACATCATGGTCGAGGGTGCCGATGTTGCCATCGGTGCGGGCGTTGAGAGCATCACCATGGGTGAGGGGCAGGCGAACTCGAACGGAGTGATCAGCGACAAGGTCAACGAGATGTGGCCGGGCGTCTACTACGGCATGGGTCAGACTGCTGAGATCGTTGCCAAGAATTACAATATCGCGCGCGACGATCAGGACGCATTCGGACTGCGTAGCCAGCAACGCTATCACGCTGCTGCAGAAGCAGGACTCATCAGTGAAGAAATTTTGCCGCTCGACGTAAAATGGGCGCGCAAGAACGACGACGGAGAGATGGAGCTACACGATCACACCGTCGACAAAGACGAGTGCAATCGTCCGCAAACGACGCTCGAAGGTCTTGCGGGGCTCAAGCCTGCATTCGGCGAAGGCGGCTGTGTTACAGCCGGCAATGCTTCGCAGCTTTCCGACGGTGCGTCGGCGACGGTTCTGATGTCGTCGGAGCGTGCGGCCAAGCTCGACGTTGAGCCACTAGGCATCTATCGCGGTTACGCGGTCGCCGGTTGCCGTCCCGAAGAGATGGGCATCGGCCCGGTGTTCGCGGTGCCAAAACTGCTCAAGCGTCACGGCCTCACGATGGACGACATCGACATCGTCGAACTCAACGAAGCTTTCGCGGTGCAGGTTCTTTATTGCATGCGTGAGCTTGGTATCAGCGATGGGCAGATCAACCCGAACGGCGGATCGATTGCGATCGGACATCCCTACGGGATGACTGGCAGCCGCATGGTTGGGACCCTGCTGCGCCAGCTCAAACGTACGGGCAAGAAATACGGCATCGCTACGATGTGTATCGGCGGTGGCCAAGGGATGGCAGCTCTGTTCGAGTCCTGCTAAACCGTTTTTTAGCAAAACCGCCCTACTGCGGTGACGCATGTGCGCCACCGCAGTAGGGTCTTTCGTCTCTCGCACGCTCATCCGGGCGAAACCGACCCCTAGCCCCCCGCGACCAGTGTAAAATCGACCACGTGTCGACTACCCGCGAACAGCTCGATCGCCTGCTGGCACTCTTTCGCAAGGGTGCCATTAGCGAGGAGGTTCTACTCGATCAGCTAGAGCAGGTGGCTGACGAGAAACCCGACGGTGACGGTGTTGCCGAGCCGGTAGCTCGGGCCGATGAGGGGCGACTCATCGAGCTGCTCGATGAGTTCCGTGCCGCCGAAGCGTCGGGTGCCGATACATTGTCGCGTTGGGCCGAGATGAGTGACGATCCACCGTTGGTGGGCGGCCTACGCGCGCTCGCGGCCCGCGAGTACGGCCATGCGGTGTTACTCGAGCATCGACTACGCGAGCTCGGCGTGACGCCCGCGGCGGAGATTCCATCGTGGCTTGCCGGGTTCAACAAAGCGATCCTTTCGCCGGAGTCGACCGATGTAGAGCGGCTGGGTGCGCTTGTATCGCGATTCGCAGATATAGAGCGTGCCACCGAACGCATTGATCACGCGATCGAGATGGCGGGTGATGACGGACTTACCCGCGAGGTCTTGGTCGCGATCAAGATCGACGAGCTTGCGACGATCGATTGGCTGCAAGGCGCCTACCGAAGCCGGAACGGTAGCAGCGACAACGAAGAAGACGACTGATCTACGGCAGGGGCCGCAGCATGCGCGCCGGCCTCTCGCTCGTGCGATCGATCCGGCGTCGGCGACCGATCGGCGTTGGCGCATCGACCAACGGTCGCGGTGGCGATATGCGATGTCCGTGTGATGCTTCGTGGTCGAGCAGCCACTTCTTGGTTTCGACGCCACCGGCATAGCCCGCGAGCCCGCCATCGGCGGCGATGACTCGATGACAAGGGACGATGATCGGCACGGGGTTTGCGCTCTGAGCGCCGCCTACGGCACGGATCGCGCGCGGACGACCGATTTCATCGGCAACATCGCGATAGCTGCGCGTCTGCCCGAACGGAATACACGCAACATCGCTCCACACGTCGACCTGAAATTGTGTGCCCACCAGCGTTACCGGAACGGTGAAGTTGGTAAGCCCCGATGTAAAGTATTCCTGCAGCTCAGTCGCTGCGCGTTTGAGGATCGGGGTTACGCCGGGACGCTTCGACGACGCAGGGAAGTGCAACGCCAGCCAAACGTTCATGCGCAGTTCGGCGTTCGTACCGGGAAGTTCAATGCGCAGCAGACCACGCGGGCCCGCAGCCAGCCAAAGACGTCCGATCGGTGTAGGAATACAGAGCGATAGAATCTGAGCGGGGTCGCCGTCGTCACTCCAGCGAGTGACTCTTGCGCGGGTTACGCGTCGCTCCATAAGTAAAAAAAAATACGCCTCCAGGCTCCGCAGCGCAATGGTGAGCCGCACAAAAGTTCTCTTCGTTACATGTTTCGCGCACCTCGCCGATGGAGGCTACAATAGGTGATTGTACCTATAGCAGCGCAGTTGGGTTGTTGGTGGCGCGTGCATTCACGCGGAGGTTGGTCTGTTGTTTATGAAGGTTAAAATGTTTGAGGAACCCGCTGCAACGCGTTCCATTAGTGTGGTCGGTGCGCACCGTCCGTCGCGCAGCTTGGCGCTGGCGCATCTGCTCTCCGACTGCATAGCAAAACATGGGTGGAGCGAGCGGTTCAGCGTGAAAGCGGCCGGTGTGTTGAGCGGTGCAGGTCACGCACCGCCCAGCGATGTAGAAGCGCTTTCACGCGGAGGAGTGAGGCTCGAGGCCACCACCTGTCCCGATGTCAGCGCCGAAGGCTGGCTCGTAGAAGAGGCCGACTACTTGGTGGTGGGCTCTGACGACGAAGCAGGCATCGTGATTTCTTGGCCCGAGTCCGTGGGAAAGCAGGTTTATGCGCTGACGGAATACCTCCACGAGTTCCCGTCAGCCATGGATGATCCTGACGCCGATCTTGTGCAGTTCATCAACCAGGCCACAGAGGCGATCCCTCACCTGCTCCGAGCGGTGTTGGCGAAACGCGCGTAACACGGTGGAATTACTGGACTTCCAGTAGATCGAACATTACGTAGTCCGGCTTCAGTTCCTTAATGACTTCGGTAGCTTCGCGTATGTAGGCGCCGTGGCGCACGATTGATCTCGTGGATACGGATGCCGCCTCGCCGCGCGATATCGCATCGGGCGAGGTCTTCGTGGCGGGCCGAGCATGCTGGGGCAGTCGCATGCGCCTTTGAGAATCAGCAGAATCCCACCCATACCCCAGAAACTAGAATCGTAAGCGGCCGAAATTAAACGGTTTAGGGCAGTACCAGCACCGGAGTACCGATCTTTACGAGGCGGTGGATCTCTGCGACGTCGGCGTTTGTGAGCGCAATGCAGCCGCGGGTCCAGTTCTGGCCCTCCGCACGCTCGCCCACGCGGTCGCTGCCGTGGATTCCTATCCCTGAGCCTATCGGTAGCGGCTTGGATCGGATGATCGGAATGCGCCCGTTGCGCAGATTGGTCCGGTAGCGTTCCAGGTCGCGATCGTTCGGGTAGTCCATCTGGAGGAAGTACTTCCAGCGTGCGTGGTTATGTTTGCCGGTGATCTGATAGAGCCCCTCAGGCGTGCGAAGGTCGCCTTCGAACAGCTTGTCGCCGGTGGCCTGTTGCCCGAGTGTTGCGGGATATCGCTCTACGACGGTGCCATGGCGGTATACGCTCAGCGTCTGTCGGCTCTTGTGGATGACAAGCGCGAGTTGGAAGCGCTCGATACGGCTCTCGGCATCGATCCGGGACTGGGCGGGCGGGGGGGCCGGGGCCCATCTGCTTTGCAAGCCCGCGCAGCCGGCTGTCGCGACCAGGGCGGCGGCGAGCGCAAGGGCGGCGGTTCGTCTTCCGGCAACTCCGGCTCGGGGTAGTGTTCTCACAAGACCGTCTATTGTCTTGATCTGAGTGCCATTCTTCAAGCCCTGGGGCATACCGGGCCGCTCGTTGACCGCCATCCATTGCGTGGTACTGTCTCAGCGAGGACGGTATTCACACTTGCCCGAATTGCCTACCGCACGCCGACCACGCGTGTTCGCGTCGTTGCTCCCACTCTGTTTTCCAGTTCTGGCGCTCGCCTTTTTTGCGCCGCTGGTCGTGCTGGTGCTGCTTCGATCATCCGGTCTCGCCGGTTTCGACCGCGTTACAGAATGGCCGGTCGCCGATTTCAAAGAACCTTCGGGCATCGTCTACCACCCCGGTCGCGACACGTTGTTCGTCTGCGGCGACCAGGGAGACATCGGAGAGATTTCGCTGGACGGCCGGTTGCTCGCGAGCGCCCATATCGGCGGCGACCTCGAAGCGATTACGGTGGCTCCTGCGACTGGGCTTCTGTACGTGGTGCGAGAAGGGCACGAGATCTTACTCGAGTTACGGCCCGACGACTTCAAGCTCACGCGGCGCTTCAATATCCAGCGTGGGTTCCGCGGCGACGCTGAGTATCTCAAACGCGGCGGCAATGGCATCGAGGGGTTGACCTTCGTTCCCGACGCGAAGCATGCCGAGGACGGACGCTTCTTTGCGGTTAACGAGGACGATCCGCCGGTGCTCATTGAGCTGGCCGTTCCGCTGCGCTCGATGAGTGGCAAGTTCGGCGAAGCGCGCGTGACGGCCTCGCATGGCCTCTCCGTGCGGCCGCTCTCCGGGCTTCTGTGGCTCACGGACGCCCGGAAGTTCTTGATTTCCTCGGCCTTGTGGAAGGCCGTCTACGTGTTCGACGAGGCCGGGCGGCGCGAGGCCTCGGTGCCGGTTCCGGGCCTCATGCAGGAGGGAATTGCACGGCTTCCGGACGGTAGTTTTGTCATCGTCCAGGACGTTGGCGGTTTGATAAAATGGAGCCCCGAATCCGATCCGTTCATCACGGCGAGCCCGCCAGAAGCGAAGGCGGGGGATGAGCCATCGGTCGAGAGCGAAAAGTAGGAATGCGAGAAGTTGGCGAATAAACCCAAGAAAACAGCCAAGAAAACAGCAACGAAGCGGCCGTTGGCGGCTGTAATTCTTGCCGCAGGCGAGGGGAAGCGCATGCGCTCGCGCAAAGCGAAGGTCTTGCACGAGATAGCGGGCAAGTCGCTCGTTTCTCACGTCATCGACGCCGTTGCGAAGCTCTCGCCCGAGCGCACCATCGTGGTCGTTGGCCATCAAGCGGATCAAGTACGTCGACAGGTAGGTGAGGGCATTGTCTGTGTGATGCAGAAGCAGCAGCTCGGAACCGGGCACGCAGTGTTGCAGGCGAAGAAGGCGCTCGCCGGATTCGATGGGGATGTGCTCGTCCTCTGCGGTGACGTACCGCTGATGACGACGCAGATGGTGCGACGTCTCACGAGTTTGCACCGTCGAAGCGACGCGCAGGCGACCGTACTCGGAATGATCGTCGAAAGCCCCGAGGGCTATGGCCGCATATTGCAGCAAGGCAAGGGCCGGATTCGCATCGTCGAGCACGCTGACGCTTCCGCTGACGAACGCATTGTCGACGAAGTGAACACCGGCACGTACTGTTTCGATTCAAAATTCTTGTTCTCCGCACTTGGACGACTCGGTAAGAACAATGCGCAGGGTGAGTACTACCTTACCGATGTACTCGACGCGGCATCGGCCAACGCAAGAGCGCAGACGCTTACGCTCGATGACGAAACCGAAGGCATGGGAGTCAACTCCCGCGGTGACCTGGCCCAAGCAGAGGCGATCTTCCAAGAACGCTTGATCAACAGCTGGATGGATCGCGGGGTTACGTTTCTAGATCCCGCCACTGCCTATCTCGGTGCTGACGTGCGCATAGGAAGTGATACGACAATCGGGCCGAACGTGCGCCTCGAGGGCACTACCGTTATCGGGTCGGACTGCGTGTTTGACGGGATGGACTATCTGTCGAATACGAAGGTCGCCGACAATGTGCATTTGCGCTGGGGCGTAGTCGGGAACGACGCGCGCGTCGGCAAAGGAGCGATCCTCGGCCCTTACGCACATCTACGACCGCAAGCCGACCTCGGACCGAACGTGCACATCGGAAATTTCGTCGAAGTGAAGAAATCGAAGATTGGTGCGGGGTCGAAAGCGAATCATCTTGCCTATATTGGCGACTCGACGATCGGTAAGGACAGCAACATTGGCGCCGGCACGATCACCTGTAACTACGATGGGTTCGCGAAACACCGAACGGTGATCGGAGACCGCGTACAGATCGGTAGCGATTCACAACTGGTGGCGCCGGTTACACTTGGTAATGATGTATTCGTCGCTGCCGGCTCGACGGTGACAACCGATGTTCCCGCCGGTTCTTTGGTTTTCAACGATAAGCGCCAGAAAGTGCGAGGCGGTTGGGTGGCCGCGTTTCGAAAACGCGCCGCGCGTCGCAAGAGGTAACGAGAATGTGTGGGATCGTAGGGTACGTTGGCGAGCGGCGTGCGGATCGTGTGTTGCTCGAGGGGCTTCGTAAGCTCGAATATCGCGGCTACGATTCCGCCGGTATCGCCACGCTTATCGACGGGGAGATTGAAATTCGTCGTGCTGTCGGCAAGCTCGATAACCTCGAAGCCGCACTCGGTGAAGAGGGCCTTATTGGCAAAACCGGAATCGGTCACACGCGATGGGCGACGCACGGTCGACCCTCTGAGCAGAATGCGCATCCACATCGAAGCGGCGACGTGGTGTTGATCCACAACGGCATCATCGAAAATTATGTCGAACTGCGCGAAGAACTGGCGAGCGACGGCTACAAGATCATTTCCGAGACCGATACCGAGGTGATCTCGCATCTCATTCATCGCCAGTTGGAACAGGCATCCAACGGTGGCGGCTTGTTCGAAGCGACCCGCTCGGTCTTGAGCCTGCTTACCGGATCCTATGCGATGGTCGTGATGTCTAGTCGCGAGCCGGATGTACTGGTTACCGCGAAAAACTCGACGCCGGTTGTGCTCGGAGTAGGCGAGGGGGAATCCTTCATCGCGAGCGATATCCCGGCATTGCTCGAGTATACGCGCGATGTGGTCTTCCTTGAAGACGGAGAGATCGCGCGTCTCGAAGGCGATCGTATCGATGTCACCACGTTCGATGGCGCCGCCGTTGCGCGAGAACCGCGCCGAGTGAGCTGGGATCCGGTTACAGCCCAGAAGGGCGGTTACAAACACTTCCTTCTAAAAGAGATACACGAGCAACCGCAAGCCATCATCGACACGATGCGCGGCCGGGTCGCGCAAGACACGGTCGATGTCGTATTGCCCGAGCTCGATGCGCTTGGCGATCGACTCCGCGGTATCGAAAAGATCTGCGTCGTTGCTTGTGGAACCGCTTGGCATTCAGCCCTTGTCGGTAAGTTCATTCTCGAGCGCTTTGCCCGCGTACCGACCGAAGTCGATTACGGTAGTGAGTTCCGTTACCGCGACCCGTTGGTCGACGAGAAAACGCTTCTGATCGTGGTGTCGCAGTCCGGTGAAACCGCTGACACACTCGCGGCGCTCGAAGCCGCTCGGCAACGAGGTGCCCCGGTGCTCGCGATCTGCAACGTGGTCGATTCCTCGATCGCGCGGAAGGCCGATGCGGTTATGTATACACACGCGGGTCCTGAGATCAGCGTTGCGAGTACAAAGGCGTTTACGACGCAGCTGACAGCGTTGTACCTTCTCGGACTGAATATCGGCCGCGCGAGCGGGAACATAGACAAAGGTCTCGAAGCGGAGTGCATTCAAGCCATCGTTGAGATCCCGATGCTCGTCGAAAAGATCTTGCACGATACCGAAGACGCGATTGCCAATGATGCCGGGCTGTTCAGTCAGAGCGACGACTTTCTGTTTCTAGGCCGCGGCATCAACTATCCGATCGCGCTCGAAGGCGCGCTGAAGCTGAAAGAGATTTCGTACATCCATGCAGAAGGGTATCCGGCCGGTGAGATGAAACACGGCCCGATTGCGCTTATCGACGAATTCATGCCGGTGGTTGTTCTCATCCCGCGCGACGAGGTGTACGCGAAAACCTTGAGCAACCTCAAAGAGGTCGAGTCTCGTGGTGGCCGCATCATCGCCATTACCGACGACGCCGATGACGAGCTGCGGTCGATTGCGGAATCGGTGATCGAGATTCCGGCCACGAGTACGTCGCTCATGCCGCTGCTGCTCGCGATTCCGCTTCAGCTACTGGCTTACTACGTGGCGGTCGAGCGCGGGACCGACGTCGACCAGCCGAGGAACCTGGCAAAAAGCGTTACAGTCGAGTAGCTCGAAGGCATTTTTTCTCAGCAGCCGTGTCGCGTTATACTCCCACGTTGTGTTTGCGAACATTCCAGGATCGCTTAGACCCGTGAAGTCCGACGACGCCGAGAAGAGCAATATATCTCCGGTTGAGGATATCGTTGCCGATCTAGCTGCCGGACGAATGGTCATTCTCATGGACGATGAGGACCGTGAGAACGAAGGCGATATCGTAGTTGCCGCGGAAAAGACCACCGCCGAGCACGTCAACTTCATGCTCAAGCACGCGCGCGGGCTAATTTGCTTGCCGATGACGGAGAAGCGTCTCGACGAACTGGGTCTCCGTATGATGGTCGCCGACAATACGGCGCCACTAGGAACCGCATTCACGGTTTCGATCGATGCACGCGAATGCGCGGCTGAAGGTGTGACTGCAGGCGCGCGTTCGACGACGATTCGCAAGAGCGTGGCGCCGGGTTCCGATGCGGGTGATTTTGTCGTACCCGGTCACGTGTTTCCGTTGCGGGCCCGCGAGGGTGGAGTGTTGGTGCGAACCGGGCAAACCGAAGGTGCGGTCGATCTGTGTCGTATGGCGGGACTGAGTCCGGCCGGAGTGATCTGCGAGATACTCAATGCAGACGGTACGATGGCGCGTTACCCGGAACTGGTGACGTTTGCGCGAGAGCACGAACTCAAGATCGGTACGGTTGCCGACATCATTCAGTATCGCCTGCAGAACGAGTCGCTGGTCTCGCGCGTATCCACCGCGCGTTTGCCTACACGTTTCGGTGGCGAGTTCACGGCCCACGTCTACAAGTCGGAAGTAGACGAGGGCGAACACTTGGTTCTCGTCAAAGGCACTGTTGACCCGGAAACGCCGGTGCTTCTGCGTGCGCACACGGAATACCCCCCTGGAGACGTTTTCGGTTACACGCGTCGTAACACGGGCGGAGTGTTGCACGCTGCCATGAAGCGGATCGAGCAAGAAGGTAGCGGAGTGATCCTCTACGTCCGTCGCCACGGCCGTGGTGCAGAGATGTTGGCTGGGGAAGGCAGCGATCGTCCGGCGAGTACGAATCCGAATTCTCGCCTGGCCGTGTTCAAGGACTTCGGATTGGGTGCGCAGATTCTACGTGACCTCGGAGTCTGTAAGATCCGCCTGCTCACGAATACGCCGCTGCGTCTGCCGAACATTTCCGGCTACGGCCTGGAAGTCGTCGAAGTCGTCCCGATTTAGCAGCGCTGGTTTGCTACGCTGTATCTAACCGCCGTTCAGCTGGTAGCTGAGGGTGAACCAGTGCGTATTCATGCCTGAGTTTGATGAGGCCCAGATACCCGCATGCGAGATATGGCGGAAACGATAGCCGAGCGACCATTT
>Ga0315338_1002205_pt1 | contig 20205 bp, 20 predicted proteins | sample ASW8metaG_FD_204518 | JGI IMG/M metagenome (GOLD analysis project Ga0315338, IMG submission 204518) | Ammonia-oxidizing marine archaeal communities from Monterey Bay, California, United States - ASW #8 | ecosystem: Environmental > Aquatic > Marine > Coastal | place: USA: California | collected... | reverse complement strand
CTTATCTAGAAGGGTCCGTCCCTCCGGCACTGGAATGCCATCGGTAATAATCCGTAAGGGCTCTCCGCCTGTATGCATTTCAGTTGTGGTGATGCGACTGATCATGACGTTAGCCTAGTTTGATTGGCATTATAACGAAACCCCTTTCTAGGGGCTTGACGGCAACGAAATATTTGCCGATACCGAATGGCATGAACGGAACCTTGAATAAAAAAGCGGCGGATATCAAAGAATTGTCTTCAGGTCTAAAGAGCGGCGACCGCCGGGCTTTGGCGCGGGCCATTACACTGGTTGAATCGGCGCGGGCTGATCATCGCCTGCAGGCACAGGAATTGATAACCGAAATGCTGCCCCTGACCGGTAAATCGGTGCGGATCGGTATTTCAGGAACGCCGGGTGTTGGCAAATCCACATTTATTGAAGTTTTCGGTAAATATCTGACCGCCGAAGGTCATAAGGTCGCCGTACTCACCATTGACCCGTCGTCGAAGCGAACCGGCGGCTCCATTCTCGGGGACAAAACCCGGATGGAAGAACTGGTTCGCGATAGAAACGCCTTTATTCGCCCCTCCCCGTCGGGTGGGTCCTTGGGCGGGGTGGCACGGCGGACACGGGAAGCCATGTTGCTTTGTGAGGCGGCGGGCTTTGATGTTATTCTTGTGGAAACTGTTGGTGTTGGGCAGTCAGAGACAACCGTCTCGGAAATGGTCGACGTTTTCATGCTGTTGCTGGCCCCAGCGGGAGGAGATGAGTTGCAGGGCATCAAGCGCGGGGTGATGGAACTTGCCGACCTTATCGTAATTAACAAGGCGGATGGGGAATTGAAAGCGACGGCACGTCGGGCGGCGGCGGAGTATAAAGGCGCCGTTGGTCTGATGCGCCCCAAAAGCAAGCACTGGAGGCCAGAGGTACTGATGATTTCCGCACTTAAAAAGATCGGTATTGAGGGTTTATGGGACGCCGTTGATCGCTATCGCGCGGCGCGCGCGAATGACAATGAGCTGGAAAGCCAGCGGCGGGATCAGGCGACGGCGTGGATGTGGTCGGAATTGGATGATTCTCTACTCACAAGTTTCCGCAATCATCGTGGCGTAGCGGAGCTGCTTCCCAAGCTGGAAGCAGACGTAAAAGCCGCGAAAATTGATCCAACAGCTGCAGCTGCTCAGTTGTTGAAAGCTTTTCTGGAGAAATAGACGATAAGACCGGTAAAACTCACCATTTGTGAGTTTATATGCTTGACGGGCACCGTCTCATTCCTTAAATACCGTCTCCAAGTCCGGCGTTTCGCGTCGGAATTGTTTTTTATTGGTGAAAGAGGTTCACGATGGCACGTCGTTGCGAATTGACAGGTAAGGGTGTTCAGGCTGGTAACAACGTCAGTCACGCCAAAAATAGAACCCGCCGCCGGTTTCTGCCAAATGTGCATGAAGTTCGTCTGATGTCAGAAGCGCTCGGTCGCTCCTTCAGCATGAAAGTTTCTGCGGCTGCACTGCGGTCCGTTGAGCATAATGGTGGACTTGATAAATTTCTGATGAAATCTTCGGATGCCAATCTTTCCCTGGCCGCACGCCGGGTGAAACGGGACGTCAAGAAAGCCGCTACGGTTTCTTAAAAATTTGAGCTGACTTCGGTCACTTAATAATCAAACGGGTGAAGCGTTGCTTTGCCCGTTTTTTATGCGCCGCTTGCCATGACAACTCTTTCTCCTATCTGTAGATTAAGAATAAGCATTTTGCATCGACAAGGGAGTTCAAGCATGTTTGCACGACGGGATATTGTAAAGGGCGCTGCGGCGTTACCACTCGCGGCCATTCTGGCCGATCCGATGCTGGCCGCTGCTGCCGCGGCGACGGCGGAAGAGGTTACCATAAATTTGCCGGACGGAACGCCTGTTAAAGCATCTGTTTCCCTACCGGATGTCACTCCGGCGCCGGCCGTTATCCTTATCCATGAATGGTGGGGACTTAATGACCAGATCAAGGCCGTGGGCGTTGAATTGGCGAAGGCGGGTTATGTGGCCGTGTCAGTCGATTTATACCGGGGTAAGGTGGCAACGGGAGCCGACGATGCGCGCAGTTATATGCAGCAGGTTGATGCTGGTATTGCCGGGGAAACCCTGAAGCAATGGATCGCCTGGACTCGGAATCATGACAAGACGACCGATAAAGTCGGTACCATCGGTTGGTGCTTCGGTGGCGGCTGGTCACTCAACGCGTCTATTGGTTCACCGGTTGAGGCAACGGTGATCTATTATGGCAGCGTTGCCAAACAGGCCGATCAGCTTCAGTCATTGGTGGGGCCGGTGATGGGTCATTTTGCCACTAAAGACCAATGGATCAACAAGGATATGGTGGATGGCTTTGTCGAGCAAATGGCTTTGGCGGCAGAACCTGCTCCGGAAGTCTTCTGGTATGAGGCAGATCATGCCTTTGCCAATCCGTCCGGTGGTCGCTATGACAAAGCGGACGCGCAGCTTGCCTGGAAACGAAGTCTTGATTTCTTTAAGGCAAATTTGGCGAGTTAGTCAACTCATCTACCAGCGTTCGGCTTTGCTGCGCCGGGTAGGTTTACGCTCGTCAAACAGATCCGCCAGCTGCTCCATCATCACGCCGCCCAGTTGTTCGGCGTCGATGATGGTGACGGCTTGCTCATAATAACGCGTCACGTCATGGCCGATGCCGATGGCAATGAGTTCGACGGCCGATTTTGTTTCGATCCAGCGGATCACATCACGTAGATGTCTGTCCAGATAGTTCCCCGGATTAACCGACAACGTGCTGTCATCGACCGGGGCGCCATCGGAAATCACCATTAGGATACGACGTTGCTCAGGTCGGCCAAGCAGTCGGTTATGAGCCCAAAGCAAGCCTTCTCCGTCAATATTTTCTTTCAGCAAACCTTCCCGCAGCATCAGGCCAAGGGCTTGCCGGGCACGCCTATACGGGTAGTCGGCAGATTTATAGACAATATGCCGAAGATCGTTAAGACGTCCGGGATTGGCGGCCTTACCCTGTTCCAGCCATTTTTCGCGAGACTGCCCGCCCTTCCAGGCACGAGTGGTGAAGCCGAGGATCTCGACCTTGACCGAGCATCTTTCCAACGTGCGCGCGAGAACATCGGCACACATGGCAGCGACCGATATTGGCCGTCCGCGCATGGAGCCTGAATTATCGATCAGCAAAGTCACAACGGTATCGCGGAAATCTGTATCCTGCTCCATCTTGAACGATAGCGGCAGGAGCGGATCCACAACCACGCGGCTCAGTCGCGCCGCATCCAGCATTCCTTCTTCCAGGTCAAATTCCCAGGACCGGTTTTGCTGCGCGAGCAGCTTCCGCTGTAGCCGGTTGGCAAGCTTGCTGATCAGGCTATGCAGATTTGTCATTTGCTGGTCAAGTTGCTGGCGAAGGCGGGCGAGCTCTTCGGGCTCACATAAATCACTGGCGGAGATTACTTCATCAAATTCCGTGGTAAAGGCTTTGTAGGGTGCCGCGTCGGGCGAGTTGCGAAAATCTTCTGGGTAAACCGGGCGGCGGTCTCGACCCGCTTCCTCACCAGAACTGGTGGTTTCCATATCGGCACTTTCGCCGCTATCGCTATCAGAGCCTTCCTCGCCGGCGCCTTCCTGACTGTCAGCATCTTCAGCAGCGCTTGCTTCCTGCGCCTCGTCATCGCCTTCAGCACCGCTGCTTTCGGCATCAGGTTCCTGTTCCCCTTCATCGCCATCGCCGTTTTCGTCCTCATCGGAGAAGTTGCCTTCCGCATCGTCGAGGAGATCAAGATCCTGCAGGAGCTTTCTCGCCGCCGCGGCAAAATCTTCCTGGCTGTCGATTTTGCTCAACATCTGATCAAAATCGTCGCCGCTTTTTTCTTCGATTTCAGCACGCCACAGATCGACCATGGCTTTCGCACTTTCCGGGATAGGAATATTGCCAAGCTTTTCGCGAGCAAGCAGGCCGATGACCTCTGCCATGGGTGCATCGGCTTTATCAAAGATCCGATCAAAACCATATTCCCGGCAGTGATTGTCCTGACGATAAAAGAGGTTGTCCGCAACGCCTTTCATGCGCAGGGCGCCAATGGATTCGACCCGTGCTTGTTCCACAGCTTCGAATGCATCCTTGGCATCGCCGCCTTGTGGCGCATATTTGCTGTGCAGACCGTTATCATGATAGCGCTTGCGAAGGGCCAGGCTGTCAGCCAGCCCGCGCACCAGCTTAATATCCTCAAGGGGAAGGTCCTTCGCCGGATTGGGAAGGCGAGCGCGGTTGCCACTAACGCCAGTCGCATCATTCCCATAGGAGACTTCCATCTCCTTCTCATGAGACATGGCACGGAGCGTCGCCGTTACGGCTCGCTTGAACGGTTCCGCCGCGGGCTCTTTATTTTTGGTAAGCGCCACAGAACTTACGTCGCGACCATGTTAGCCGCTGATTCAGGAAGTTCCTCTCCGAAGCTGCGCTGGAAATATTCAGCAACAATTGGCCGTTCCATCTCATCGCATTTGTTCAGGAAGGTCACACGGAAAGCGAAGCCAATATCGCCAAATATTTCCGCATTTTCCGCCCAGGTGATAACCGTACGCGGGCTCATGACAGTTGAGATATCACCGGCGATAAATCCGGAACGGCTGAGTTCAGCGCAGGCAACCATGGCCCGAACGGTTTTACGACCCTCATCCGTATCGTATCCCGGTATTTTTGACAGAACGATTTCGTTTTCTGTTTCCTCAGGGAGGTAGTTCAGTGTCGTGACAATATTCCAGCGATCCATCTGGCCCTGGTTAAGTTGTTGCGTACCGTGATAGAGACCCGTCGTATCGCCAAGACCAACAGTATTAGTGGTTGAGAACATCCGAAAGGCCGGATGAGGGCGGATCACACGGTTTTGGTCGAGGAGCGTGAGCTTTCCTTCGACTTCCAGCACCCGCTGGATCACGAACATCACATCCGGGCGGCCAGCATCATATTCATCAAAAACAATGGCTGTGGGTGATTGCAATGCCCAAGGCAGAATGCCTTCGCGGAATTCTGTGATCTGCTTACCGTCGCGGAGGATGATGGCATCTTTACCCACCAGATCGATCCGTGAGATATGACTATCGAGATTGACACGCACGCAGGGCCAGTTAAGGCGCGCGGCGACCTGCTCAATATGAGTAGATTTGCCGGTGCCATGATAGCCCTGAACCATAACCCGGCGATTATGGGCGAAGCCCGCGAGAATGGCCATGGTGGTATCATGGTCAAAAACATAAGAAGGGTCGATATCTGGCACCCGTTCCGTCGCAATGCTAAAAGCGGGTACCTGCAGGTCACTATCGATATTAAACATCTCCCGTACAGAAACGGTGGTATCAGGGAGATTTATTTCCAAGTCCGGGGCGTTCCCGGCGAGCTCTAAGGACGTCATAAAAACTGTTCCGTGTAACGATTTGTGGTTATTTTTCTACGGTTTGCCTTACGAGTTAGCGCAAGATCGTAGATGTGTATAGGCCTGATTTATATTTTTTAGAATTTCTTCCGCCTTTTTATCGCCACCACGGATATCCGGGTGGTATTTTTTTGCGAGTTCTTTATGGCGGCGTTTGATGTCCTTGAGACTGCTGCCTGGCTTGAGGTTCAAGACCGCCAAAGCATCACGTTCTTCCTTGTCGATTTTCGGATCGGCCGAATGGCCGTTTCCATTGAAACCTGATCCCGTTCCCATTTCTTCGCGAAAATCAAACGGATCGTCATAATTAAACTCATGTCGCGATTTGGCCGTGCGTGATCCCATTTTCCAGGTTGGGCGATGACCGGTAATATCCTCGTCCTTGTAACGGAGAACTTCATCGTCACTCATACCATCAAAGAAGTTCCAGGATTTGTTAAACTCGCGAACATGCGCCAGGCAAAACCATTGATAATCCTCAGGTTCGCCACGATCCATCAGGCGCGCTTTAGGCGCACGGAACTCTCCCTCCTCATGACAATCCATATGATCGCATTCCCGAAAAGCCGGGCTGAGTGATGGATCGTCCTCATATGTTTCTTTACGCTTGGTCATTGCAGTATTATGGGCGGTGGGCATATCCGTGGCAAGGATTCGTCAAAAATTTTGCCGAAAAGTGATGTGCCGGCGTCAATTGAGCAACAGATCAGGCCTGTCTTTGATAAGTACGAATGCAAAACTAATTCTGTCGATAATGGCCGAATTTGCTTTGACTGGTTTTGGAAAAAAGGGATGATAGCCCTCAGAAAATTATCCGAATGCAAAATGGAATTCCAAGTATGAGTGTTGCAGAAACAATCGAAGCGAAATTGCGAGATGCCTTTACGCCTGTAAAATTGGCCGTTATCGACGAATCACATTTGCATGCAGGACATGCCGGTGCCCGTCCACAAGGGGAGAGCCATTTCCGGGTTGAGATTATTTCTGAACGGTTTGAAGGCCTGTCCCGTGTTGCCCGCCAGCGCGCTATTTATCAGGCACTCGCCGATGAGATGACAAGTGATGTTCACGCATTGGCGCTGGACGTTAAATCACCCACCGACGGCATGTAGGTTTTGCCGGTTTTCCGGGCCTTGTAGTCGGCGTTATTTTTTTGCGATTTAGATTACTCGTACAAAGTGTTTTTTTGAACAGCATAGAATTGCTTCAGGTTTGTGCATTGATGATGGATTTCCTATCCCTAAATGCAGGAGCCCGTCCATGCACACCCAGGAAAACCGGACTCTCGTCAACGGAAAAACCTCCATTATCGACCGCGCATCCGGTTGCAACCGCCGCACCAGCATACGTCTTGAAAGGATCGAATGGTCGGCGCTGCAGGAAATTTGTCGCGAGAAAGATATCTCTATCAACGAATTTTGCTGTGAGGTTGATCGTGACGACCGTCGTAGGGAACATTCCAGGGCGTCGCGGATCAGATCCGCAATTTTTCACTATTTTCTAAGTACGCGCACAACACTGGTTTCGTAAGATTCTGCTCTCAGCCATTAGAGTACGAAAACCAGTAAGGCTGGTAGGGTAATGAAGGAAAGCAAGGTAGAAATCAGCACCATGCCAGCAACATGTGTATGTGCTCTTTGATATCTGAGAGAGAACAGGTAATTGAAGACGGCCACAGGCATGGTGCATTCCAATATCAGGACGCCACGCTCTATTCCCTCAAGCCCGAACAGGGTTGAGAGCGTGAGACCAACCGCAAATCCCATCGTCAGTCTCATTATCGAAAGGCCTGTCGCCAGTTTTATATGCTGAACAGAGAGGCTTGCCAGGCTGACGCCTAATGCGAACAGCATTAACGGAATAGTCAAATCGCCGAGGAGCCCCGTTGTATTGAGTATCCATTCGGGAATGGGCAGGTCGAGGTATTTTGAACCAACGCCGATAAGAACAGCATAAACCAGCGGCGTTCTAACAAAGTGCGAAATGGAGTTTTCTCCAGACGATAGCCAAATCCCAAAGGTAAATTGGGTCAGGGAAAAGACTGTAAAAACGGCAATGGCCAGTGCCAGGCCTTCCTCGCCAAAAGCAAAGAAGCAAAGCGGAATTCCCATATTCCCGGTGTTTGGAAACATCAGGCCCGGCAGATAGTCGCGGATATTCAGCTTCATTGCGCGCAATATGACAAAGCCTGCAAAGCAAAAAATCACAGCTGCGAGAGCCGCCAGAAAGGCAAATTCGAAGAAAGAGGCGAGCGCCATCTCGAAGCGATTGAGGGTTGTGAAAATTAACATCGGTGCCCCGATATTGGTCACGAGCGCTGTCACGGTTTCCGTATGGAATGCCCGCCCGGATTTCGCCCAGTAATAACCCAGCCCTGCCGTGATGACGACGGGCGCGATGATATTCAGGAGGATTTCATACATATCTGTTTTGTAGCGACGCTCTTGAACTGTCCGAATTACTGCTCGGAATGGGAAATTGCGGTGACGCGAAGTTCCGTTAACTGGTTATGTTCTTTCCTCAGGATCTCGAACCTGTAGCCATGAAAAATGAAAATCTGTCCAACCTCGGGAATAATCTGGGCTTCATGAATAACCAGTCCAGCGATAGTTGCGGCTTCATCATCGGGGAGTGACCACCCCAGTTGGCGGTTCAAATCGCGGATCGTCACATCGCCTTTGCTTACGATAGTACCTTCGTGCTGCATCTGAATGCCCAGCACCATGGTGTCATGTTCGTCAGCAATATCGCCGACAATTTCCTCAAGGATATCCTCTAGCGTCACCAGTCCCATCAAGGCGCCATATTCATCAACAACCAGCGCGAAATGGCTTTTGCGCTCCAAAAAAGCATTGAGCTGGCTACGCAGGGTAGTTGTCTCCGGCACGAACCAGGGTTCCGCCGATATATCGTCGATTTTCAGCTTTTCATAGTCGCCATTGAGCGGAATGATAGCGCGAAGCAGGTCCTTCGCATGAACAACCCCTGTAATGTTTTCCGAATTTTCCGCCCATAATGGCAGTCGCGTATAAGGGCTTGAAAGTACCTGGTCGATGATATCGACAATTGGCTTGGAGCGATCGACCATCTCCACATTCTTACGATGGATCATGATTTCTGACAAATCCACCTCGTCCATATCAAGAATGGAATCCAACATGTATTTTTCATGCTTGATAACGCCGGCATCTTCGGAATGTAGCTCGATGGCGCCACGAAGTTCGTCCTGTGCCGCGTCCGTAAGCGCATCGGCATCGTCATCAGAGCTCTTCACACCAAAAAGCCGTAACGTAATATCCACCACAATATTGATGCCCAGCACAACGGGGGAAAGCAAAAAGACGGCGGGCCTTAGAATAGGGGCGACAACAAGTGCGACGGGGATTGATCGTCGCAAGGCAAATGTTTTGGGGAGCACCTCGGCGAAGATAAGAACCAGCGCCGTCATGATCAGTGTGGCATAGGCGACACCAATGTCACCGAAGAGAGAGATAAAGAAACTGGTTGCCAGCGCTGACGCCAGAATATTGACCAGATTATTGCCGAGCAAAATAGCACTGATGAGCTTTGTATGTTGATCTCGGAGCTTGTTGACCAGACCGGCGCGCTTGATCCCGGACTGTTCCATTTGATGCAGTCGGGCTTTCGACGCACCAGTGAGGGCGGTTTCCGAGCCGGAAAAAAAGGCAGATAAAACAAGTAGGAGAAAAATTGCCAATAGCAATAAGGCGAGTTCTACAGTCATCTTTTTAAGTTTCTGTCACTCCTTTCGAGTGGGAATTTATGCAGTTGCATTTATTGCATTCGTCAATACGGCCAGTATATCTTCTTCTTTAACGTCCTGCGTTATAAATGCGTCACCAATGGCTTTCATCAGAATAAGGGTTAGCTGTCCGCCAATAATTTTCTTGTCCTGACGCATATGACCAAGAAGGGCATCGGCATTCCACGCAACGCCAGCAACGTCTGAAAGAGATGCAGGCAGGCCAATAGCTGCGAAATGCGCCTTGATCCGCGCCACATCCTGGCCGTTTAACTGTTCCATTCTGGCAGAGAGTTCAGCGGCCATTATGGTGCCGATAGCGACCGCTTCACCATGTACCAGTATTTCGCCGTTATAGGCGGTTTCAGCTTCTAACGCATGCCCAAAAGTATGGCCAAGGTTCAGGAGCGCCCGAACCCCGCCTTCGCGCTCGTCCTCGGCAACTATCCGGGCTTTTGCCATGACGCTTTGTTCGACTGCGTATATGCGTGCCGCTGCGTCGCCGGAGATGACTTTTACACCGTTGCCTTCGAGCCAGCTGAAAAAATCGAAGTTACCAAGCAGGCCATACTTGATCACTTCGGCGTACCCCGCCAGCAACTCGCGCCTTGGCAGGCTATCGAGGACACAGACATCGGCCAGCACCAGCTTTGGCTGATAAAAGGCACCGATCAGGTTCTTACCTTGCGGCGTGTTTATGCCGGTCTTTCCGCCAACAGAACTGTCGACCTGGGAAAGCAATGTGGTTGGGATCTGGATAAAATCCACGCCGCGCCGCAGGCTTGCCGCTGCGAAACCGGTCAGGTCGCCGATGACGCCGCCGCCAAGCGCGATAAGTGCTTCGTCGCGCTGGATTTTCGCGTCCAGCAATTGATCTAGAATATTCTGGAAAACAGCGAAGCTTTTGCTGCCTTCTCCGGAAGGCACGACGATGCTGACATGATCAATCTTCGCTCTTTTCAGGGATTTTTGGACCTTTTCGAGGTAAATACCGGCAACAGTTTCATCTGTAATCAGGGCGACCCGTTTGGATCGAAGCACCGGTTCAATATGGAACCCAGCACCTTCCAGCAAATCTGCTCCAATCAGAATGTCGTAGGAACGATCACCAAGGGAAACCGGTACGCGAGAGATGGCCGCGTTTTGATCAGAAGATAAGGAACTCATGATTTCAGTTTATCCAAATGGCTCATGTCTGTGCAGAACCTGAAGTTAATGCCTTAATGATTTTGTCGACAACGATTTCATGGGGGCCTTCACCGCTATCAATCGTGAAATCCGCTTTTTCATATGTTGGAAAGCGCTCATCCATAAGCCGTTTCAGAATCTCCCGCGGATTGCCGGTTTTCAGCAAAGGGCGTGTGTTCCGCTTCATACAGCGTTTATAAGTGACATCGAGATTGGCACGCAACCAGATGGAGCAGGCTTTTTCTTCTATGAGTGCTTGCGTCTTCGGATCCATAAAGGCACCGCCGCCAGTTGCCAGGACATGGCGCGGGCCGTCCAGAAGCCGGGCAATGACTTTCCGCTCGCCGTCACGAAAGGCAATCTCGCCATGAAGCTCGAAGAATTCAGCAACAGACAAATTCGAGGCGGCCTCTATTTCCGCATCGGCGTCCTTGAACGGCAAATTCAGCGCTGTGGCAAGCCGTCGCCCAATGGAGCTCTTCCCCGCGCCCATAAGTCCCACAAGCACGATGGATTTTAGTCCAATATCAGCTGATGGGTCAGGGTCCAGCAATTGCGCTGCCGTCTGACCCTTGTTTTTCATCGTCATAACTTTACTTTTCGTCCGGTTCAGCTAACGTTCCGCTGATGATGCGTAAGGCTGTTGAAGTGTTTCAACGAACCGTGCTAATCATACAAGCCAAATTTATGTCATAATCGCAGTATAGCACATTAAATAGCAACAGTTTTGCGGGTCCTGTATGAGATTTTGATGCACACGCTTTGGAAATAGTAATCGAAAATGTCTAAGTTCTCTTTGTTTCTGCTTTTTTTGGTTGCCGCCGCAGTTGTTGGTGGGGGCGTGTTTCTCTCTGCATGGGATATTCCAGCGCCGACGGCCAAGGTCGAAAAGGTTATTCCCAATGACCAGTTCCCGAAATAAGATTTATCCGTTTTTAGGCCTGCTGACAGCGGGGACGCTGCTTGTTTCAGGGAGCGTTTTCGCACAGGAGAAGCCGCGTAGTCTTTTCCCCGTCCAAAAGCCGGCGGCTTCAGCGAAGCCAGATGAGCCGCTGATACCATCTTCCAGCACCATCCAAACCGATGGCGAAAAGCAAAGCATTGAAAGAGGAGCCGGGAAAGGGACCCTTGTTATTCAGTCCCTCGGTGGACTTGATGCGGCGTCTATCGGAACCCTAGGCGTTGCCAATGGCGGCTTCGGTGCGGGTATGTGGCGGGGAACGGCACCGGAGCGGGTCGTTACACTGCTGAAATTCCTCCCCACCGCCAGTCATTCACCGCAGGCGCAGGATTTGGCACGGCGTCTATTGCTAACAGCTGCCGCCATCCCGCAAGGATTGGAAAACCCAACCAAACTGGTCCAACTCCGGCTTGACAAATTGCAAGCGGCGGGACGTGTTCCTGATGCATCCGCGTTGCTGGCACAACTTCCTCCTGCCGTTTTAAATGCAGAGCTTGCGAAGACACGGGCAAATTTGCAGCTTTTACAGGACCAGAATGCCGAAGCCTGTAAGCAGGTGCCAGCAGAAAAACGGCGAAGCAATGATAATTTCTGGACGAAGCTGGAGGTTTTTTGCCACGTCGTTGACGGCAATTTCGAACGGGCCGAGCTAGGAGCGACTTTGCTCGAGGAGGGGCAGGAAGATGACGGAGCTTTCTTCACCCTGTTTGATCGATTGGCAGGCGGAAAATCTGAGTTGGCCGCGGGTGAAACCCTGATCACACCGCTGCATTTTGCCATGATGCGCCAAGGCGGATTGGCGGTTCCCTATGAACTGGCGTCCAAAGCGGGCTATGACATTCTCTGGGCGCTCGCCACTGACAAGACTGCGGAAAAAAATGCCCGATTGTTGGCAGCCTTTGCATCGCTGGATGCAGGGAGTATTGGACCGACATTATCGCGGCAACTCATAACCGAAGAAGCCTTTGAGGAAGCCGTCGAAAGCGGTATTGGTCAGATTGCGGCACTATATCGCGCGCTTGCGGCTGAAAAGGATCCTGAACGGAAAATTGGGATCCTGCAAAATTTATGGGCCGCCGGAACGGCGAACGGAACTTACTTCCCGGCTGCGAAGCTATCGCTTCCCGCGCTTGAAATGATCCCCGCGACACCGCAGGATGAGGGATTTGATCTGGACGCGCTTCGTTTATTTCTGGCGGAGGGAGATATCACCAACGCCCAGAATTGGGAGCGGCAGGCACGACGCGGAGCCCTTCGTGGCACCAACGAAGAGCGTGAGGCCGCCCGTAAAAGAATTACCCGCGTTGACGCCTATATGCTGGTATCCGGTGCCCCTGGTATCGCGCGCTGGAATGCCGCTAACTTTGATCTGATGGCTTTCGCGGACAACAGTAATCTGGACAAGGGGGCAAATGCCGGGTTTTTGCTGACAGTGCTCGAGGAATTTGGGGAAACAGTTCCTGACAGCCTGTGGTCACAAGCCCTTAATTTAGGGCAAGTGCCGCGCTCCAGTTTTTCTAATCTAGTGATTGAGAAGAATATGACCCTCGCCTCTGAAGCGGGTCGGATGGGCGAAACGGTCGCTCTTGCACTGACGGTGCTTGGTACAGATGGCCCTTCGGCCGTCGCGACGTCAACACTTGCTACAGTACTATCGTCCTTGAAGCGTGTCGGCCTTGAGGAAGAAGCGCGTCTTCTGGCGCTTGAAGCCGCCGTCTTGCGAGATTTGTAGGAGGGAACTCCGGTCAGGACTTCGATATGTCTCAGCATTTGCTTGAAGGTTTTCTTGAGATGCTTCTCTCAGAAAGAGGCGCGGCGGCGAATACTTTACTGGCCTATCGACGAGACCTCGAGGAACTTCTGACTTTCCTCAATAAAAGGGGCATGGGTCCTAAATCTGCGGAAAAATCCGACATTCAATCTTATCTGAAATGGCTGGATGAAGCGGGATTGAAAGCAACGACGCAGGCTCGGCGCTTAAGCGCCGTGAAGCAATTCTTCTCTTATTTACTCGGTGAAAATGTCCGGGATGACGATCCGTCGCTGAATATCGACAGCCCCCGCGCGGGTAGGCGTTTGCCGAAGTACCTTACTGAAAAAGAAGTCGAAAGCCTTCTTGCGGCAACCGATGGTGATGAACCTGATGAAAGGCGAATGGCTTCCTTGCTCCAATTGCTTTACGCGACGGGCCTTCGCGTGACCGAGCTGGTCTCGCTCCCCTTTCCGGCACTTCGCGATGGCGACCGGTTCCTGATTGTTCGGGGGAAGGGCAACAAGGAACGGCTGGTGCCGGTGAATGCGACGGCGAAGCAGGCCCTTGCAGACTATGTAGAAATTCGCTCGCGATATTGTCCGGACGGCAAGCATTCGAAATGGCTCTATCCGTCACGTGGGGATCAGGGATATCTCACCCGACAGCGCTTTGGACAGATGCTTAAAAAACTCGCCGTTGAGGCCGGGATTGATCCGCGCAAAGTTTCCCCCCATGTCCTGCGCCACGCTTTTGCCAGCCATCTACTGGCTCATGGTGCGGATTTGCGCAGCCTACAGAAGATGCTTGGTCATTCGGATATTTCCACGACACAGATTTATACGCATGTGCTGCAACAACGGCTTGTCGACATTGTAACCACTCATCACCCTCTCGCAGATGCGAAATAAATGACTTGAAAACTTGACTCTATGACGCAGTTGCAGCAATTTCTTCGCGAAAAAATTAATTGAAAAAGATAAAAAAGGTGCAGCCCCATGAGTTTTACCGTTCCTGAACCCTGTACATCCCGTTTGAACCGCTGCGAGTTGGCGGTGCCGGGATCAAGCCCGCATATGTTTGAAAAAGCAGCGAAATCCGACGCCGATGCCATTTTTCTCGATCTGGAAGATGCTGTGGCGCCGAGCGACAAGGAAAAGGCGCGTAAAAATATTATCGAGGCTTTGCATGATGTTGACTGGGGCGACAAGATTATGTCCGTGCGCATCAATGGGCTGGATACGCATTATATGTATCGTGATGTGGTCGATGTTCTGGAACAGGGTGGCGAGCGTCTTGATCTGATCATGATCCCGAAAGTCGGGACCGCGGCGGACATCTATGCACTGGATATGATGGCCACTCAGATTGAAGCTGCGAAAGGCCGGAAAAAGAAAATTGGCTTTGAGATTATTATTGAAACAGCTCTTGGCATGCAGAATATCCATGAAATCGCAGCGGCAAGCAAACGCAATGAAAGTCTGCATTTTGGGGTAGCTGATTACGCTGCGTCGACAAAGGCGCGGACCACGTCTATTGGCGGGCCGAACCCGCTTTATGGCGTTCTGACCGATCCGGCGGAAGATAATTCCCGTGATTTCCATTGGGGTGACATGTGGCATTATGCCATTGCCCGCATGGTTGTGGCCGCACGAGCCAACGGTTTGCGCCCTATTGATGGGCCGTTCGGAGATTTTTCTGACCCCGATGGATATGTTGCGCATGGCAACCGTGCGGCTATTCTAGGTTGCGAGGGAAAGTGGGCGATTCACCCCAAGCAGATCCCACTGGCCAATGACATTTTTACACCTGCAGAGGAAGAAGTGGCGAAAGCCCGCCGTATTCTCGAAGCTATGGAAAAAGCCCAGGCCGACGGCGCGGGTGCTGTTGCTCTTGATGGCCGTTTGATCGATATCGCCTCAATCAAACAGGCGGAAGCGCTGGTGGTACAGGCTGAAATTATTGCAGCTCGCGCTTAAAGCCCTATATCAGAATACAATACGTATGCAGAACGGTTCATTGACGTAACCGTTCTGCCGATTTATGAATTGGCTTCAGAGCAAACTGCAGGACTTTAACGACATATGGTAAATTTCCTTGATTTTGAGAAGCCAATTGCTGATCTGGAAGGCAAAATCCGTGAGCTGGAAGGCCTGGATAATGGCAGTGACATTGAGATCAATGACGACATTGTCAAGCTGCGGCAGAAGGCACAAAATCAGCTGGAGCAGACATATACTAAACTGACACCCTGGCAGAAAACACAGGTTGCCCGTCATGTAGACCGCCCCAAGCTAAATCAGATTACAGCGCAGCTCCTTGAGGAATTCACCCCTCTTGCGGGCGACCGCGCTTTCGCCGATGACCACGCCATCATTGGCGGAATGGGACGTTTTCGCGGCCAGACAGTGATGATTATCGGCACCGAAAAAGGCAAGGATACGGAAAGCCGCCTGCACCATAATTTTGGGATGGCGCGGCCTGAAGGATACCGAAAAGCGCAACGCTTGATGCGCTTGGCCGACCAGTTTGGTGTTCCGATCCTGACCTTTATTGATACATCTGGTGCCTATCCCGGTATTGGTGCCGAGGAGCGCGGACAAGCCGAGGCGATTGCACGATCGATCGAGGTTTGCCTTGATGTGCGTGTGCCGTTGATTGCGTCTATTGTGGGTGAGGGTGGATCCGGCGGCGCGGTGGCCCTTGCCAGCGCCAATACTGTCCTGATGTTCGCTCATGCAATTTATTCGGTGATTTCGCCGGAAGGCTGTGCCGCTATTTTATGGAAAACCCGCGATAAAGCCAAAGATGCCGCGACGGCCATGAAATTGACTGCGCAGGATCTTTTGAAGCTTGATGTCATTGACCGGATTGTCGATGAACCCATTGGCGGTGCGCAGCGCGATATTGCGGCGGCCATTAATTCCCTCGGTAACGCTATCGAAGAAGAGCTTGCAAAGCTCCAGAAAAAGGAACCCGGCGAACTTCGCGAAGAACGCCGGCGCAAATTCCTGGCAATTGGCCGATTGGAAGGCGCCTAGGCTCACTCGCCGGTAAACGCAGCCCCGAGATTTTTGACGCTTTCCTGATGGGCGGACCAATGTCGTCCGCCGATCATGCCGCCATCCACCAGAAAATCAGCAGCATTTACGAAAGTAGATTCGTCGGATGCCAGAAAGAGGGCAGCCTTTGCAATATCGTCTGGCAAACCGGCACGGCGAATGGGCTGCGCTTTAGAGAGTACCTCACCGGCGATTTTCGCTGTATCTTCCGCTTCCTGTCCTTTTAGTCCGAGTGCTTTTCCAAAAATGCCAGTGGCAATTGCACCTGGGGACACAGAGTTTACGCGGACATTGCTCTCCCCAAGTTCCATCGCGGCGCTGCGCGTTAATTGGAGAACAGAGGCTTTGGCGGCGCTATAGACCATGGATGTTGAATACCCGGCCAAATGTCCTGCGATGCTGCCGTTATTGATAATACTGCCGGACATTTGGGCCGTCATAATCGGCGCAGCATATTTTATTCCGAGCAGGACGCCACCGAATAAAAGCGCCATGGCCTCCATGGCTTTTGGATAATCCACAGTCGCGATGCTGCCGACCGGCGCAGGGCCGCCCGCATTGTTGAAAAGGCAATCAAGTTTGCCAAACTTTTCTGCGGTGCCGTTGATCAGGGCTTCCATATCGGCTTCAACCGTCGCGTCGGCGCGCATGAAATGAACGTTAGGCCCAAGCCCATCGGCAATTTCATTGCCTTCCTTCTCGCGCCTTCCGGAAAAGATGACTGTCGCGCCTTCTTCTGCAAAGACTTCCACCGTTCTAAGCCCAATGCCACTTGTTCCGCCGGTAATGATTGCGACTTTGTTTTCCAGTCTTGCCATGTGATGCTCTTCTTCTTGTTTATTGATTTCGCCCGTGATCACTATATCGCCGATATAGGGAATAGAAATAGGTCTATTTTTTTTGTAATGCGGGAGATGGTGGGAGCGCGGAGAGATTAGCTTTCCTATTTTGAATTTTTGACTAAACTACAGATGTTCGGGAATGTGGGGGTTTTGAGTAACGTGCTGTATCATTTCGTCATTATCGCTGCGTACGCGCTTACGGCGGCGGTAATTGCTGCGCAAATGCCTAAATATTTGCCGGGAATAGATCCGGAAATTGGATACTGGGCGGCAGGTGTGTTCTTTCTCATCTGCGCACTTCTTCATGATTTCATCATGCGGCATGTGGAGAGAAATCGCTTTCAGAAAGATCTTCTGAAGATGCGGGGAGATCTTGCTGTTGCAGAAACCGGTCTCGACAGGTTTGAGAATATCCTGGGGGAACTGGCCGGAAAAGACGGGAACATGGATAGCTTCGCGGCTGAGATGCAGATGCTGCGGAAGCTCCTCAAACAGCTCTCTGATGATGATGCGGATATATTGCCCGAGGATGACGAAGTTATCCTGTCTGCGGACTCGGAGGTGCTTGACAACGAAGAAATTCCAGCTCCAGAGGAGACTGCACCTCATGAAGAGGCCGCTGACGCCCCACAAAGCGCAGGCGCGCCGACAGATGAGGAGATTTTGGATATTGTCCGCTCCGGTTTGCAGGAAAATAAAGTTGATCTCTATCTACAGCCGATTGTCCGATTGCCGCAGCGTAGGACACTTTTTTATGAAGCCTTTTCACGCATTCGCGGACCCAAGGGAGAGGTTATTACGCCGGGTCAGTATCTGACTGTCGCTGAAAATGCCGGACTTATCGGCACCATTGATAACCTGCTGCTGATCCGCTGCGTTCAGCTTATTCGGCGGGTACGCCAGAAGAACAGCGAAGTAGGCTTTTTTGTCAATGTGTCGGCTCGCACATTGCGCGATACGTCCTTTTTTACTCAGTTCATTGAGTTCCTCGATCAGAATACGGATTTGAAAGACAGTCTTATTCTGGAGTTTGCCCAATCAGATGTGGACAAGGCCACGGAAGCGGTGCGTAAAGGATTTGAAACCCTGGCGGAACTCGGGTTTTCCTTCTCCATGGACCGGGTTGAACGCCTTGATCTGGATTTCCAGAGTCTGGGCAAGAACAATTTCCGCTACCTCAAGGTGGCGGCTGCGGATTTGCTGCCGGGAGGGCCTGGACTGCCCATGGAAATTCACCCCGATGATCTGAAGCAAGCCTTGACCCGCGCCAATATTGAGCTTATTGCCAGCATGATTGAGGATGAAGATACCGTGATTGGCTTGCTGGATGTCGAGGTTGGGTTTGGCCAGGGATATCTCTTTGGAGTGCCACGCCCACCGCAAGCTGTGAAGTGAAACCAATCCTATAATTCTTTCGGAAATCAGATGACGTTTAAAATTTTGCCGGGTCTTGCAGATATTGCGGATCACTATGATGCTTTTATCCTGGATTTATGGGGTGTGGTCCATAACGGCCACGAACCTTACGCCGGGGCGCAGGACTGTATGGCAAAGCTACGTGCTGACGGACGGCAAATTCTTTTGCTGTCAAATGCGCCGCGTACTGGCGATCATGTCATTGAGTTTCTAAAAAGAATGGGTGTTGAACGCTCGGAATATGACCATATTCTGACATCGGGCGATATGACACGGCAAGTGCTGAAAAACCGGGAGCATCCATTTTTGGTTGGTGCCGGGAATAAATTCTATCAAATAGGCTCGATACGGGATAAAGGCTTGGACGATAATCTTGGCTACAATCGCGTGGAAAATCCGGCGGATGCGGACTTCCTGCTCTGTACCGGGCTTGTAGATGATGAGAGAGAAACACCGGATACCTATCGAAATGTGCTGGATATCTCTCTTGAGAAAAAATTACCGATGTTCTGCGCCAACCCCGACCTGATCGTGATGCGCGGGCCAAAAACCGTATATTGTGCGGGTTCTGTGGCCGCCTTGTATGAAGAAATGGGAGGGCCTGTTGATTTTTTTGGCAAGCCCTACGCTGAAGCCTACCGGCAGTCCATGGCGGCCCTTGGCGTGGCGGATAGCCGCAAAGTTCTGGCTGTTGGCGATAGTATGCGAACAGACATCAAAGGCGCGAATACAACGAATATGGATTGTGTTTTGGTCGGTGGCGGCATTCATGCCGATGACTGGGGACTGGAGCCCGGGCAAACACCGGCTGTTGATCAGATCGAGGCGGTGTCAGCCGAACATGGGTTCAAGCCGACATATGTTGTTGCCCATATGACGTGGTAGTGAGTTAGTCAAAAAGTGCGTCAATTTCATCCTGAGCACTGACGGCATTTGCTTCGGGTTTTTTAGGGGGCGCTTTCTTTTCATCATCTGTGTCAGCACCATCTGCCGCAATGTCTTCATCGAACATCCCGTCGATATAGTCCTGATCAACGCCGTCACCGTTCAATGCAGGTCCATCCAGAAGATGCGCTTCTTCATCATCATCTTCGGTATCTACCGCTTCCGGCGCTTCGCTGTCTGCCTCATGTCCCCACGCGGCTGTAAGCTTAGTCAGATACTCTTCGATATATTCGAGGGTACTAACCACCTTGCTGATCCGCTGCCCGGTGATATCCTGAAAGGAGCAGGCCTCAAAAATTTCCATGCAGGCGTCATTGACCACGTCCGGTTCCGTCACCTTGGCAGACATAATGGTTTCCGCCGCGGCCATGATCTGATTGGTCGCGTTCTCGGTGGCCTCGACGATGGCGTCGAGTTCCTTGCCAGCACGCGGCAGCTTTTCCTGCTTCAGATCATTAGGTCTGATTTCGGCGATTTCGGTTCTTGCTGACATGATAAAATTAGCCAGATCCTGGCAATCCTGATGCAGCGTCGAAATCGCGTCTTTGAGGTGTTTAACCTCTTCCTTACCGGACATTAGAAATCACCCAAAACCGCAGATATTTTCGTCTTCAGAGTGGCCGCGTTGAAAGGTTTGACAATGTAGTTATTGACGCCGGCTTTCTTGGCAGCAACAACGTTATCCGTTTTAGATTCGGCCGTAATCATGATAAATGGCGTTGCTTTCAAACCATCATCAGCACGTACTTCCTTCAAAAGTTGGTAACCTGTCATTGGTTCCATATTCCAGTCAGAGATGACCAGACCATAGTCCCGTGTCCGCATTTTACCGAGGGCTTCTGAAC
>Ga0315338_1002204_pt1 | contig 20229 bp, 17 predicted proteins | sample ASW8metaG_FD_204518 | JGI IMG/M metagenome (GOLD analysis project Ga0315338, IMG submission 204518) | Ammonia-oxidizing marine archaeal communities from Monterey Bay, California, United States - ASW #8 | ecosystem: Environmental > Aquatic > Marine > Coastal | place: USA: California | collected... | reverse complement strand
AATTAGATTCTAATTTTCCCGGCGCTTTTTCACAGAAGAATTCATGACGCGGGGTGGAGCAGTCTGGTAGCTCGTCGGGCTCATAACCCGAAGGTCGTAGGTTCGAATCCTACCCCCGCTACTAAAGATAGACCCTTATTTCTCGAAGAGAAGTAAGGGTTTTTTGCTTTGGAGCGGAGTGGAGCCAAATGGAGCCAACTGTTGTCAATTTCGTCACGTTTTCGTCACGTTTTGAAATTTAGGGATCTGATTAACAAACCGCCTGGCCAATTTGAGGTTGGGATTGGTGTACAACATGGTCCATTTACTTACTACGATGAAGAAGGGAAAAAGATATATAGTGGCGAGTATAAAGATGGTGAAGTAGACTGGGTTGAGGAGTATTAACTATAATTAAAAAGCCCCTCTTTCGAGGGGCTTTTCTTTTTTATAACCTTATTTTTTCTTGTTGACCAATTTCCAGCAGGGAAGAATATTCTCTAACACTCGCTTCATTGTCTCCGTGTACTGGTCGCCGCATATCTTGTAATACTTATTATCTAAAGTTAATTCATCTTCATCGTATTGCTCATCAAGCCAAGACATCGCATAATCTATCTCCGATCTGGTCTGAATTAATGATCTATCTAGTGCCTCTTTAAGTGCGATCAGGTTATTTATGTTTTCAAAGTAAGACTCTATATTAGTCCTTTCAACATCGGTCATTCAATCTCCGATTTATGGTGTTTCTATGATTTAATGTATCTGATAATACATTTTGATGGGGTGCGAAATTGGTTTATTTCAAATTAATTACAAAGCAATGATTAGTCTCCTAACGGGCCTTTTTTTGTTTATAAAAGAGACACCCACATTGTTATATAATTCTGTGTAATTTTCCATATGAAACAAATATTTGTCTTTTTATTAACTGTCTGCTGTTTTGCTCAAACCAATAAAGTTAAAGTTACAGGTGATTATACTTATGTTTATGGAGATAGCGAGACACTTTTAGAGGCGAAAAATATTTGTTATTCGATGGCGATAAGAGAAGCGATTGAAAGTAACTCTATTTTTATTTCTTCCACCACAGTTGTAACGCATTCGCAATTAAACGACCTTATTCAAACCATTTCTTCTGGTTATTTACAAGAATTAAAAGTTGTTGAAGAAAAAATTGAAGGAAGAAATGTTTATTATAAAGTAGAAGCATACGTAGAACCAGATGTTATTAAAGAATCTATTGGTCGAGAAGTCAAAAGGATTAAAAGCGGACAAGATTATAAATCAATAGTTCGTAATGACATTATTAAAGTATTAAGTGTAAAAAAACAATTTAGGTCCGATGGTGACCAAGTTGTATCGGTTGTATACAAACAAGTGAAACCCTATACTTTGGCAGAAGTAATGATTGATTGGTTAGATTCCGATGATATTCCAATCGGAGGAGAAAAAGGTTTTACAGAGAATAGATTGCGTCAAAACGAGATTAGAAAAGTACAATTTTATATACCATTCGGAGCATTTAGCTACAGAGTTTGGCTACACAATCAAAAGGAGTAATCTAATGAGATTATTTTCAATTATTTTACTTTTGAGTTATTCTATTTATGCGCAGGAAGAAAATAAGATTCCTGCTGATATCCAAAAAAAGATTGATGAGGCTGTAGACTATTATAACCTTTATTTATTTGATGATTCAAAAAAACTACTGCTGGAATTACTATACTCTGATGGAGGTGAAAAATATGAAGATGAAATCAGGTATCATTTAGGGATAGCATCTCATACTGAAGGATTAATTAGAGTCGCAGGAATACAGTGGAACATATTGAGAAAAAAACATCCTACTTCACCAAGGGCGAAAGAAATATCTCGTGTTTTTAGTACAATTATGCAAGAACATCAAGGTGATTCGCTTTTTGAGCACGAATCCTTTGAATTTAGAGAAGAGATTAGATATTCCAATTTATTCTGGGACCCCAAATATGCAACTCGCAAAATGTTTTATGGAGAATTAATAGAGCCTGGTCGTGCAGTTGAATATTATGAAAAACTTTTAAATAAATATGATGACCCTGATAAAAAATTCCTTATCGCAATGCGGTTATTTTATTTATATGCTGGATTTAATCATAATGGCTACGGGTTTAATAATCAGAAATCTTATGGCCAAAATACTGAAGGGAATAAATACGCTAAGTATCCAAATAATACTTTCAAGTCAGAATCTATTAGAATGCTTAATCTAATGGAATCCTATGTTAAAGATGAGAATGATCCAAACTATTTTTACTTAGTAGAATCAAATTATGTATTTGCTGTTTACTTAAGTGACGAAAAATTTTGGTCAGAAAAAATAAAAACTAATAAGCAATCTGAGCCTTTTTTTGTAAAAGTGGTTACTTTAACTGAAAATAGTCCAAATAATATTTATCGCACATTTGGATTACTTTGGTTAGGTGATAAGGCTGATCAATATATTGTTAGTAATGAAGTGCTTAATGAATGGGAACATCTTGGATTTTCTAGAAAGGATATTTTAGGTCTCAGGAAGAATAAAATCCCGCAGAAGTATTGGGCACAAGCGAAAAAGACAAATGTTGACTATACCCAAACCCTGTCAAAAACATTTCTCATAAATATGAAATTGGAAAATTTATTAATAGAAAACAATTTTATAGATAAGTATAAGCCAGATGATTTAGGGAATGAAATAGCTAATATTGATAAGGGAAATCAAATTTATTCACTGAGCAGTTTTAATTTTGTAGATAAAAACCTTCTAGAATGGCTATTAAATAAATTTGGTGTTTGTAATGATTTGAAATGCCTTCAGGCGCATGAGGTTTCAATTAAGAGCAATATGAAGTTTATTATGGATAAGAAAAGAGTGAGAGGTGCAAAAGCAGCTCAAGACTTGTTTATGCTTCGACAATCAATATCAATATCCACTTTGATTTTGATAAATATGAATAATATCGAAATTGCTGACATAACGCATATAATTGAGGAAAATAGAAAGATGCTTGCTGAATAAAGCTAACACTTTGTTAATACCAGAAAAATGGTTTTACTCAAATGAAACGCCTCTAGCTACATAACCAAAAGGAATAATTTTATGAAATTATTTTTATTTATTTTACTATTCTGCTCATCTGGTTACTCTCAATCACAAGAAAAAATTCCAGCTAATATTCAACAAAAGATTAATAAGGCTAAGGACTATTATGATATTTCTTTATTTATGGAGTCCAAAAAATTATTAGTTGAATTATTGCATAGTGAAGACGGCAAGAATTATGAAGCTGAAATTAGGTTTCATATGGGATTAGCTTCGTATTACGAAGGAAAATATGATTCTGCGACTAACCAGTGGAGCCAAATAATAAAAAAATATCCAACTAGTAAAAGAGCCAAACAATTGAATCGTAGTAATTCCAGAACATTTAAAGAATTTTCAGAAAATCAAGCGATCCGCGATGAGGATTTTGAATTTAGTGACGATGAAAAAACTGGAAGACTTTTTTGGCAACCAATACCACTCAATGAAAAATTGTTTTTCGGTGAATTACAAAACGGTGAAACTGCGGTAAGATTTTATGAGGAACTCATTAAAAAATATGATGATCCAAGTAAAAAGTTCAATTTTCTATCATATCTATTTCTTATTAATTCTGGATATAATGGAAGTTTCTATGGATATAAAAATGGAGATAATGAAAGTGGGAAAAAGAATATTTCTGATAAAGATTCTGAAAAAAAGGTAATTGAAATATTGTCGCAAATGGAAAATATTGTAGGGGACGAGAATGATGGAAATTATTCTACATTAGTTCAAGCCTATTACCTTTGGGCGGTAAAAAGAAGTGGTTCAAAGATCCTTTCAGGCAAAGTAAAAGTCAATAAATATTCAAAACCTTATTTCGAAAAAGTAATTGAATTAACAGAAAATAATCAAAATAATATTTACAGAATATTTTCTCAACATTGGTTGGAAAATTAACTACACCCTTAATTAGGAATAGAATAAGTTAAAATAACTGATTTACAACTAATTAAATCTCACGCTTTAATTCATGCTTATATCTGTCATCTAATTGAATTGGGGTGCAATGATTCGCTTGAACCCTTAATAGATGCAGGATTCGAACTTGAACATGAAATTGAAAAAAGAAAGATTAGTGATAAGAAAATAAAAGAATTTTTGAATAATACTAACCTGTCATCGGAAGATAGGCTGATGATTGGTAATTATATTTTTGAAGATCTAATTGAGAAAAGTAAATGGCGCGCCTAAAATTCCTCTATCGATTAGTTAAGAGATTGGATAAATCTGAATTTTCTTGGTTCATTGTTTTTTCAACAATTAATCTAATATTTTTGTCAATTGGAGCTTTTCTATTCTACTTTGAGTATTATCAAAATTATATATGGTATCACAAATTAATATTATTAATTATTCTTTTTATTATTATTACGGTCTCTGCCATAGCTCAAGTATCTGCAATTGATGCTCTTGCAGAAAAAGGGTACCGTTGGAAAGAAGCAGGAAGAGGCGATGGTTTTCGTGCTTTTATTGTATCATTTTTTGGTTTTGGAATCTTAATTTTATTCTTAATTGTTCTGGCTATAACTCCTGATCTTAATGATGGAGCTTACCTTATACTTCATATTATTTTCCCAGGCTTTTATTCATTATATCCTTTATTCACCTATCTAATAGGTTATAATCAATATCTTGAGGATAAAGAGTGAGTTCGCAAATACAATTACATGGAGGCTTCATATTAAAAACGATCATAGATCGTTTGGAGAAAGTAAAGTCTGATGTAAGTATAAAAGAGCTATTGCATTCACTTTCTACCTTTTCAGTCGATTGTGATTTTGAGATTGGAAAAATAAAACCAGTTAACGACCCAATCTTTACGGTTTTAGACAATCTATTATCTCGAGGCTTACCAACTATCTCATCTATATTTATTGAAGAATCAATTACAAAAGCATTCAAGATCGCAGAGAAAGAAACCCATAAAAGAACAGGCGAAATTTCCTTTAAGGCATCAAAAAAGATAAATAGCAACCAAATCGATTCAATTATCGATTCTTTTTATATAGTTGACCCAAGATTAAAGGATTTTAAGGCCACAAATAGAAGTTATGATTCTTGGGAAGAGCACATGGGAAGTGAATTTGAGGAAATTTTTTATAATACCTCACTACCTAAATATTTTGATCCAAGTATTTGTCAAATTATCGAATCTCAAAGATCAATCGATTCAATTTTAAAATTACCATTTGGTATGGAAAAAAAGATTGGTAACGATTTAGGTGCATTAAAATCTGATTTTTATAAACAACGTGTTGATTTTTCAATAGAATTTCCTAATGCGCAAAAACATAAAGACGGTTTAGTCATTGAGATAGATGGATCACAACATTTAGAGAATCGCCAAAAGACCCTTGATGAGAAAAGAGATAAAATAATTGATGGAACAAAACGCTTTACGACTGCACGAATCAAAACGAATGAAGTAAAGTCAATTGGCCCAGAAGTAGTGGAGCAAATAAATGATTACTTAAAGCATCCATACTTTGAGAAGATCAAATCAAATTATAATAATCCAATCTGGGGGTCAAATGATGGCTTGGAAGCGCTTCAATTAGCGCTTACCCCCTTTGCTATTGCCCGTGTCCAAAAAACAATCTTACACCTACTAAATCATGGTATAATTGATATTAGTGCTAAAAAATGGGTTTTTGGTTTTATTGAAAGAGATGTTCCCTGTGCTAAACTGGCAATTGATGATCTTAAGCAATTGGTTTCAACTATTTTTGATTTAGAGGGCAAAGATCGCACATTACCTGAAATTGAATATCATATTTTCTCGACAAAAGACTTCAAATCATCTGAATTAAATAGTAATAACGCTACCGATCTATACCCTTTACCTAAAAAATCTCTCAATGTTGATGTATTATTTGATATTTCCACTTTACAAAGGTCAGGATTATCAGAAATAGACAACAGATTTACTAACAAGGTAAAAGCAAAAAAGACTATAACAATCCGCTCATCCTATTCTCAAAAAACACCCAGATTAATTAAATCAGATAAACCGATAAAGTATAAAATCTCTAAAGATAAGCAGCCTAAGGAGTTGGTTTATTTTCTGCAAAATGTTTTCAGAAAAGAGAAGTTCAGAGAAGGACAAGTCGATATATTAAAACGTACTCTAAATCATAAAAACGTGATCGCACTGCTCCCAACTGGTGCAGGCAAATCTCTTACTTATCAATTATCAGGCTTATTGCAGCCTGGAATTGTCATTATTGTCGATCCACTTAAGTCATTGATGAAAGATCAGGATGATAATTTGAAAGCTTCGGGCATTGATTCATCAGTCTTTATCAATTCATCAATTAAAACACCAATTGAAAGACGAGATAAAAGTGAAAAAATGATGCGGGGTTATTATCAATTTGTTTTCATATCACCTGAACGATTCCAAATCAAAGAGTTTAGAGATTATTTAAAATCTATGGTCGATAACAAGATCACTTATTGTGTCGTTGATGAAGCACATTGTGTTTCGGAATGGGGACATGATTTTAGAACCGCCTATTTAAAATTAGGTGAGAATGCAAAAAAATATTGCAATACGCTGATCAAACAAAAAAATGAAGATGGGAAAATAGAAAAATCTGTCCCACTAATTGGATTGACTGGAACAGCTTCTTTTGATGTTTTAGCTGATGTAAAAAGAGAGTTAGGTATCTTTGATGACTCTGCAATCGTTAGACCATCTAAATACGAAAGAAAAGAACTGAATTTTGAACCAATAAATGTTGGTGATCCTGAAATTCCCGCAGGAGCAGATGACATGGAAATAAAAAAAATGGTTGCTGGTCAAAAGCAATTACGACTTCATGAATATCTAAATACCCTCCCCAAAAAAGATTGGGGGACAAAACAAAATTATCCATCATTAAAAGAGTTCCAGAGTACTACTAAAACTTATACAAACTCCGGATTAGTGTTTTGCCCTCATGTTGGATGGGCATTTGGTGTAAAAAACATTAGTGCAAACATTAGAAAAAAGTTCGATCATCTTGAAAATAGTATGGGTATATATGCAGGAAGTTTAAATGATTCCGATGACGCTGATTATGATTTAGACGAGATTCAAAATCAATTTAAAAGAGATGAATTAAGCCTTCTTGTAGCAACTAAAGCTTTTGGTATGGGTATCGATAAACCAAACATACGGTATACAATTCATTTCAATATGCCGCAATCAATCGAATCCTTTTATCAAGAAGCCGGAAGAGCTGGCAGAGACAGACAAACTTCTTATTGTGCAATATTATATTGTCCTACTAAATCTAATGAAACAGAGGAAACAGTTGATAAAGGTCTAATGACATCTTTTCATAGAGCAGCTTTTAAAGGATCTACAAAAGAAAAACGGATTTTATGGGAATTATTAGATAGGGTAACATACCCGGAAAAAAAGAGCATTGATGACTTAAATCAAACCATAAAAGATAATGCTCCTTTTTTGTTAGATGGTTTAGCATTCTTAAATAAGATCGACAACCCAAGGCTAAAGATATGGCGCGGTGACTTTCCAGCTCGAGCGAGAGGTGGTGATGTTCATAAAAGAATATATCTAAATGGCTTCGACTATCCACAATCTTTAGGATACATTGATTTATTAACGGAAGAATGCAAACCGCATCCAGATGAAAAATCAAGAATATTTACCGTTGAAAAATCAACATCAATACTACAAAACATATACAAATGGCTTAAAAATAAGCAGCCAGACAACCTTACCTTCATGAAATGGATACTACTACGAAAAAAGAAAGAAAATGCGGATGGAATCGAGAAAGTATTATCACAAAGTAGATCTGGTAAAATTTCTATCGGATTTAGAAATAAGATCTTCCAAAATATAGCCGATATGCTGATGGAAAAAGATTTGGTATGGACGGAAGGAATGATTGACGGAGCATATCAATTCGCTTCTGATGTTAAGGAATTTGTTAAAGGATTAAACAGTCAATACAGGAAGCGAACAAAGAAAAAACTCAAGATCAATGAGGGAACACTAAAATACATAAATGACAATTTTAAAAGATTACGTAATCAACAAGACACTTTTAAAGCTATATACAGATTGTCTATAATTGGCGTTATTGATGAATATGAGGTTGACTATAGGGCAAAGACTATTATCGCTAATTTTTCAAATAAGAAAAAAGAACAATATTTATTAAATATGAAAACCTATATTAGTAGATATGTGTCATCTGAAGAAGTAAAAAGAGTTGAATCCGAGATATTAAAACTTTCTGGCAAAACGGTCTTGCAGAAATGTTGCGGCTATCTAACCAAATTTGTCTATGAAGAAATTGCAACAAAACGATTAAATGCAATTACCTCAATGGAAGAAGCAATAATTCGTGGAGTAGAAAATAGGGAAAATTTTGAAGCAGATATCAATTATTATTTTGATTCTAAATATTACAGTGCCCTTTCTGAACAGTTTAGAAATGTTGATTTATCAGTTGTATGGTCATTTATGGAAGAAACAGAAGGTGGAAAGAATGGTCTGCAAAATTTAAATGGTGCGTGTACAAGATTATTAGATGATTCTCCAAATAGTCCGATCTTATTATTACTACGAGCCTTTTCAAGAATATTAATAGAAGATTTTGATCAATCTCTCGCAATCAAGGATTTGAGAAATGGCTGGAGTAGATTAGTAGAGTTAAAAAGTTGGTCAAGAGAAGAACAAACTAATAATTTTGAAGAATTTTACAATAAAACAATAGAATATAATTCATCATTGAGTGAAGTTTTAGATTACGAGATATTAAGAGATCACTTGAATTGGATTAAAAACTTTAATGATAGATTTCTAAAAGGAGTCGCTAATGCCTGACATAAATGATGCCAGCAAATCTCTTGGTAAAATAGAAAAAGAGATTGATAAGGAAATTTCTAAAATTAAATCAGCAACAGAATTAATTGAAAATGCACATCAGAATACAGAGCAAACGATAAATGAAGCGGAAAAAGTATTTAATAAATTTAATAAAGATGCTAAAGCTGATTTTAATAAAACACAGGGTGATTTAAAGAAATTAGTCGATAATAATAAGAAAATATCGGATGATTTATTAAATCAATTAAAAAAAGCTACCGATGATTCAGTAAAAGAGCTAAAAGAAATAGATAAATCAACCAAAAAAGTGGTTGAAAAAGTAGAAAGTTTGTTGAATAAATTAGAAAAAATTGATTTTCAAAAGAGGTTCGACAATGTTGATACGACTATAAGCAATGTGACATCAAGATTAGATAATGTAGAGAGCAATCTTAATACTAATCTTAAAAACCAATTCAAGCTATTAGAAAATCAACTGGAAGAATTAAAACAAAATTATATTTATGTGCAGATTGGACTGGTAGCAATTGGTATTGGAGTTGGTTTCTTACTTTATAAGTTTTGGGCTTAATATTATTTATAGTAATTGATAATGAGTTTTAAACCCGATCAAGAAAGCACTCTTGTACCTGGCCCGCCAAAAAAGTACTCTTTCGGTGAAAATAAAACATTAGAAGAGTCGGGTTTATCTGTCTTTGAAACGCATCAATTATATTCTGATTATTTTCAATCTAAAGGTCATAAGCTTGATTATAAAATTGGGAAAGAATCAACACCAACACAAATTTTTATGACAACAAATATTGAGACTGAAGTTCCAGAAGAAATTAATCAAGGTCATCCTTTTAAATTGGACATGGTAGTAGATTTTATCATTAATCAAAAATTTATTATATCTAAATGTGAGATGATGATGGATCGAGCTTATTTTAGTGATAATAAAGGATCACTATTCAATTTTATAGATAGTTTGAATGAAGATGCACATGAAATTGGAGTTAATCATTTTGCAGTAACTACCGATGATGGTTTAGATATATTAGGATGGGAGCAAATTTGGCTCAATCTATTATCAGAGGAAATGTTCGAAATGTATTATTTTCATATAACAAATAACCTTGATCAATTTTCTCATAATTTTGATCATTTACACAAATTTTTATCTAAGTTGGATTTAGGTGATGAAAAATCTTTGTTTCCACAATTCTTATAATAAATATAAAATTCTACCGCTTTAGATTTTAATGAAACGCCTCTGACTTATGAATTATAAAAAAATCGATTATTTTAAAGAGGAATACAAAGCGGTTTCGAATATGTTGACACCATGTCGGCAAAAAATTCCAAAAGTGCCATATATCCATTCAAAATACTGTCTTCTAATAATTTTTTAAATGAATAACATCACATTTGAAGGGATGATGTAATGACAGCGGCTCTGTGTTTCAACTGTGGTGAAATGAAGTTCGGTGTGCTACCCGCCTGTCGGCATTGCAAAGTTCAAGAAGCGATAGCCCCTATGGAAGTTGGGATCTGGTTTAGCGATCATCATTTTACTATCAATACCTTAAAGCAGCTTGGTATTGTCATCAAGGAAATTAACCCTCACTGCGATGACCCGATGGTGTGCTTCACTACATTTCTTTACTACATTTCCCAAAACGTATCGGATTGCCCTACTCTCGATCTGAAAGAAAAAGAAAAGGAAGAGATCGAATCCATCCTTACCAAGTGTACACTCCCCAATGTTGTATTTGAAGAATCCGATAAGTGGGGTAGTAAGAAGAAAGGAAAGCGATACTTCGATTATAAAAAAGCTCAAGAGATTAAAACGAGAAATTTTAAATACATTACTGTTGGGCTTCTGCTGCTTGCAGTTATCATTTTTGTGTTACTACAATCTTTGTATCATTGAACTAATTGCCCAATTATATGAAACGCCTCTGGCTCAAATAGCCTCCTCACAGGGGCTTTTTTGTTTATAAAGAGACACCCACATTGTGGGCCATTTTGTGTAATTTTTAGTATGGGACCAAAGAACAAACTAATAGGTGCTAGGTAAAACAAATGCCCTTTTTTGGTTTGGTCCGGCCCAAGTGTGATAATTGTGGGTATCGATGTGGATATATGCTCCACCAAGGGTGGAGACATTCTGATTATCCAGGATTTGTGTTTGGTAGAAAAAAGTGTTTAGTTGAATATGTAAGAGCCCACCCAAAGGAAATCGCCATATTAAATTTGAAAACCAAGGTGAAAAGTAAAACAGAATACACACAGATAGAAGCCGACGCAATTAAAGAATTGTTAAGGAAAAAATCGCGTGCTTCAAGATCTGAGCAAAAATCAATTAGGAAAATAATCCGTAATAAACACCAATTTTACATAAGTGATTTTGTAAGATCAACTCGTGGATTTAATCAATCAGATTTCGATCGCCTAATAAAAAGTGGTCGGATAAAAATAGTAGATCATCAAAACCCAGTTTTGAAAAGAAAAAATATTTCTACACGTTCAAAACCATCTATTAATAATATTAGCCCTAAACCCGTTAAACCTGATTTTTCGATTCTGAAAAGTAATCAGGATAATATTACTTGGGAAATATGTCAGGGTGATTCGGACTTAATTCTTGCAGAAGGAATTGAAATTTTAAGAAGTATGAATAAACAATCGTTTGAAGAAATCCAATCAAAATGCTACGGCAACTATTTAATATCTAATTCTGACGAACCTTTTTATATCGGAGAAGCAAAAAACCTAAAAAGAAGATTAAAACAACATTCGAGGGAAAAAACATCTACCTTCTACAAAAACTATTTAAAAAAACTTGGAGCATCAGCTTTTTTGGGAATCAATGACTTTGATATTCAAATATTGGAAAACAAGATAGGTAGAAAAGAGATTGAAGAGTTTGGTATTGTTAATATCCCAACTATATTAAATAAGTTTCAAAAAGGAAAAAGAAAAAGATTTTCTGGAAGTGCCAGTAAAGAGATATGGATTAAAGTGCAGGATTACTCAGGTCAATTACTTGCTGGAGGTGAACAGGCATTATTTATGTTAGATCCAATTCCATGGTTTGAAGCTAACATACCCAATAATGCTGGTTTATACCATGTAGAACACGGCGATAATGGCTTAATCTATATTGGTGAAAGTTCTAATATTAAAGAACGATATGATACTCATAGTGGAAAAACTTATTTTTCTGCTTTACGACGTCATATCGGGACAGATGTGTTAGATTTTGAATTACAAGTCCATAATGGTAAAAAAAGATATTTTTCAGAATCAGAGGATAAGGAAATAAATAAATATTTACACAATTGTAAGATAAAAGCAATGAAAGTGAATTTTGGCAGGTTTGAGTTAGAAGAATATTTAATTCGAAAATATAGTCCACTTCTCAATCGAAAAGAAAACAAATAAGATAGTAAAAGAAGTAAATGAAACGAAAGAACAAGCCAAAATGTCCAAAGTGCTCTTCTAAAGATTCTGTAGTCCCGATTGTGTATGGTTTCCCGGGTATTGAAATGCAAAAGGAATACCATGAGGAAAAAATTGAGCTTGGCGGATGCGTGATAGAGGAGGACGCTCCTGATTGGTACTGCAAGGAATGTGAAAATCATTTTTAACCTTCATCTTGTCCCATTATATTAGCATTATGGAAGACAAGTATGATTATTTCTGCCTTATTGGTTTTGATACAACAATCCAGGACACCTCTTGTATCATTAGAAGAGATACAGAGACCGGATCCCTGGAGTTTTGCAACCCATACCGAGGCTGGACAGAAAACTCAGATTTGCGGCGTCGCTTTTTGGGAGGAGACAACGCCCTAGAAAAAATAGACCAGGACTTTGCCTCTAAAAAAGTTAAAGAATGGCAGGAATCGTGGTCATATCCGGGTGATTAAATGAAACGCCTCTAGCTCAAATAAAGGATTAGAAAATCAAAAAAATAAACATTAAAAACGTAATTATTTATGTATTAGGCACAGCTTTACTACTTTTTTTGGCGAATTATTTAAATATAGTTTCATCTCAGTTTGACTCATTTTAATGAAAAATTCAAATAGCCTCCTAACGGGGGCTTTTTTGTTTGTGGTACAAAACTGTGTAAATTTCATTATGAAACTACTTACACCAACTGAAAGCAGCCTCCGGTGAGTTCATTTGATAAGCCGCATCAATAAATTATAATGACCACAGATTTAACATTCTTCACAAATGAACCAAATGCAGCATTAGTTGACAGGTTTAAACGCACACTTCGTGCGGTTCAATATTTTGATGTGTTGGTTGGGTATTTCCGAACCAGCGGATTTTATCAATTAGCCGATAGTTTAGAGAGCGTTGAAAAAATCAGAATTTTGGTTGGTCTCAATGTTGATCAAAAAACATTTGAATTGATTGATACGGTTCGCACACAAACTAACATTGATTTCAATTCCCATAAAGATACACGGAACGCTGCTATGGAAGCCGCCGTAACAGAAATTGATGCATCAAGTGATGATTTCTTGACAGAATATGGTATTAAAAAATTCATTGAATTTTTATCAACTGATTGTCCAAACCCAAATGAAGATAAAGCCAACGGTGGGAACGGTAAAAAACTGGAATTCCGTGCTTATCCCAGCGGAAATATTCACGCCAAAGTTTATATTTCACGATACAGCGAAGAACAGGTTTCCTACGGTTCAGTGATAACAGGTTCAAGCAACTTTTCTCATAGTGGACTTAAAGCCAACCGTGAATTCAATGTAGAACTAAAAGACCGTGGCGATGTTGATTTTGCGTTAGAACAATTTGAAGACTTATGGAAAGATGGCGTTGATATTTCTGAAAAGTTTGTGGATACCATTCGGACAAAAACCTGGCTCAATGAAGATATCTCCCCTTATCAATTATACCTGAAAATGCTTTATGAATACTTGAAAGAAGACATCAATCTGGATCAGGAAATTACCGTGGATATGCCGGATGGATTTATGGATCTTCAATATCAACAACAGGCAATTGTATCAGCGAAAAAGATTTTGGAAGCATTCCACGGTGTTTTCTTGGCTGATGTGGTAGGATTAGGCAAAACATTTATTTCTGCAATGTTAGCGCAACAGTTAGGTGGTTGGAAATTAGTTATTTGTCCGCCGGTTTTAGTCGACTACTGGTATGATACTTTTGCTGAATTTAATGTGACCAAATTCCGGATAGAATCATTAGGAAAACTGGACAGAATTCTGGAAACAGACATTGATAAATACGAAACCATTTTTATTGATGAAGCACACCGATTCAGAAATGAATATACCCAAGGTTTTGAAAAACTAACCGAAATCACTTACGGTAAAAAAGTGGTTTTGGTTACTGCTACCCCACTCAACAACACTTTTCTTGATATTTTTAACCAGATAAAACTGTTTCAATCACCAAAACGATCAACTATTCCCGGTGTTGTTAATCTTGAGAAATTTTTTAAGAAATGGATGGCCCAATTAAAAAAGTATAAAAAAACCGAACCCGAGTATATGGAAATTATCAAAGAAGGATCTGAAGAAATTCGGGAAAAAGTTCTGAAATACATTATGGTTCGCAGAACACGAAGCGAAATTAAAAAATACTTCAGTGCAGATATAGACGAACAAGGTCTTTTCTTCCCGGAAGTGATCAGTCCAAAACGATTGGTTTATCAATTTGATCCAACCATCGAGACGGTTTTCAATCAAACCATTGAACTGCTGAAACAGTTTTCTTATTCACGTTATATGCCCCTGGTGTTCTTGAACCGACAACTCACGGAATTTGAACTTCAAGCCCAGCGAAATGTGGGTGGATTTATGAAGGGTATTCTGGTGAAACGGCTGGAAAGTTCATTTTATGCCTTCAAACGGTCGGTGGGCAGATTTGTAAAATCATACGAAGATTTTATCCAAATGTTTGGTGAAGGAAGGGTTCTCATCAGCAAAAACATTAATGTCTATGATTTGATTGACGAAGATGATGAAGAAAAAGTCCAAAAATTGATTGAAGAAGAAAAAGTGCAGGAATTCCAATCCAGCGAATTCACACCTGAATTTGAACAAACATTGAAAAGTGATCTGAAAATATTAAAGGAAATCCGCAAATTGTGGAATCCAATCGATGCCGACCCCAAATTAGACAAATTTGTTAGCGAACTTGAAACAGGCGGAAACCTATCTGGTAAAAAAATCCTGGTTTTCACGGAATCTTTGGAAACAGGCGATTATCTTTTCAGAAACCTAAAAGAAACATTTGGCAGTGAAGTATTGTTCTTTTCCAGTAATGGCGGATTGTTAGAAGATGAACGATTAGTTAGATCGGAAGCACGGCGAAAAATCACCAACAACTACGATCCAAATTCCAGAGAATCAGAAGACGACATCAAAATATTAATTAGCACCGATGTCTTGGCAGAAGGTGTAAATCTGCACAGGTCATTCAGCGTCATCAATTATGATTTGCCGTGGAACCCCACAAGAGTTTTACAGCGAGTCGGGCGTGTGAATCGTGTAGGAACAGAAAATAAAGAAATTCATATTTACAACTTCTTCCCAACCGCTGAATCGGATGAGCATCTTGGTTTGGAAAATAATATTAAATCGAAGATTCAGGCGTTTCACGATACGCTAGGCGAAGATGCCCGCTATCTAACAGATGAAGAAGTGGTGTCGTCCCACGAATTGTTCGGCGACACACTGTATAAAAAATTGACTTCCAAAAAAACATATGAACAGGAAGATGACGATTATAAATCGGAACTGGAATACCTGAAATTTATCCGAGACATTCGTGATAACGACCCCAAACTATTTGAAAAAATAAAACGACTGCCGAAAAAGGCCCGTTCCGCAAAAAGCGATGATTATGATAATGACGGGCTTATCACTTTCTTCCGCAAAGGCAAACTAAAGAAATTTATGTTCAGTGATGGGGAACAATCTGAAGAAATCCCCTTCTTTGATGCGGTGCATATTTTCAAATGTGAACCCGATGTGAACCGTCAATCCATCCCCAAAGAATACTATGATTTTCTGAAGAAAAATAAAAAGCAGTTTGACCAAATTACTTCGGATGAAATTGCAGAACCGGAAAAAAGTCGTGGCGGACGATCTAATGAGCAATATGTCATCGGGACTTTAAAATCGGACTTAATTAAAAAATGCACATCTTTTACAGATGATGACGAAGAATATATTCAGGTTGTTCTGGAAAAATATAATGAAGGTGTGATTCCCAAGAACATTACCAAACGTATAAAACAGAAAATTGAAAAAGAAGATAAAGCGTTGAAAATTCTTGCAGTTCTCAAACGGGAAATTCCCGGACGGCTGTTAGGAATACGACATTCAGAAGGTGCAAATGGGGTTATTTCCAAACGGGAAGTGATCTTGTCTGAATGGCTGGCTGGTGACAATAAATAATGGATAGACAAACAGCCACACAACTCATCGCCAATACTTTCAACTATCCATTTGATGAAGGACGGTTTCGCAATTTTGTTATTAATTTGCTTAACGATGTGAATGAGCAAAAAGGGTTTGATTATCTTTCCGGCACTTACATCCGCCATTCCTTCAAAAATCATATTACCAAATACAGACGGCTAGGTTCTTACACCGATCCCAACGGCGAGAAAATTGATTTGCTGGTGGTTCAATTGAAAAATGAATGGGCATTGGAACGCTCACGGGCGATGCTGCGAAACTTCACTTCGGACTACCTGAAAAACAGGGATGAAAAAGATGCGGCACTGGTTGCCTATTATACCACTAACCCCGATGACTGGCGGTTTTCCTACATCCGAATGGAATACAAACGGGTGCAGACCGATTCGGGAAAATTTAAAATTAAAGAAGATATCACCCCGGCAAAACGCTATTCATATTTGGTGGGAAAAAATGAACCGAACCACACCGCCCAAGCACAATTGGTAGGTATATTAGTCGATGATCGCAACAACCCCACACTAACAGAATTAGAAACAGCCTTTAGTGTAGATGCGGTTACCAAGCAATTTTATAAAGATTATCGGGCACAATTTGAAAAACTCTGGAATGAACTCAACGACATTGTAACCAAAGACCCAAAAATTGCTGAAGAATTCGAAACCCAAACCATTGATACTGCGAATTTTGCCAAAAAGTTAATGGGTCAAATTGTTTTTCTCTACTTCCTGCAAAAGAAGGGCTGGCTGGGTGTAAGTAAAGATGAAAAAGGCAATTTTAAGGATTGGGGAAGTGGGCCAAAAAATTTCTTGCAACGATTATTTAATAAAGAGTTTTGTGATTACCAAAATTTTTTCAATGATGTACTAGAACCTCTATTTTATGAAGCCTTGGGAACAGAAAGGCCGAATGATATTTTTAGTTTGTTCAATTGCAGAATTCCATTCCTCAGTGGTGGATTATTTGAACCGCTAAATGATTATAACTGGGAAGAAACTGATATCCTCATAGATAATGAAATCGTCTCTGATATTTTTAAAACTTTTAACCAATATAATTTTACGGTACGTGAAGATGAACCGCTTGAAAAAGAAGTGGCCATTGACCCTGAGATGCTAGGAAAAGTTTTTGAAAATTTATTACCTGAAAACATACGAAAAGGTAAAGGTGCCTATTACACTCCCCGAACCATTGTGCATTATATGTGCCAGGAATCGCTGATTAATTATTTGGATACGGAATGTAAAGCTGTGCCCAAGGATGATATTGAAACACTCATCCGTGAAGGTGACTTAATTCTTGAGCTGGAAACAGCCATCCATGAAGAAGGGAAAAAGTATAAATATGTTTTAATGGATAGTATAAAAGAAAATGCACAAGCATTGGATGATGCATTAGACAATATTAAAGTATGTGACCCTGCTATTGGGTCGGGTGCATTCCCTGTAGGTATGCTGAATGAAATTGTTAAAGCCAGGAGAGTCCTGGAATTGTATCTTGAAAAAGAAGAAACCACTTACACCTTAAAACGGCATTGTATTCAGGAATCTATTTATGGCGTAGATATAGACCCAGGCGCTATTGATATAGCCAAACTACGGTTATGGCTTTCATTAGTAGTCGATGAAGAAGATTATGACAATATTCAAACACTCCCCAACCTGGACTATAAAATAATGCAGGGCAATTCACTCATTGAAGAATTTCATGGGATTTCCCTGGATATTGAAAAGAAATCTGAACAAGTAGATGTTTTTTCAGGGGGTTCTTCTTTGGATACATTAATCGAAGACCTACACCAGAAACAGGCTGATTTCTTTAATGCAGAGCATCCGAAGGATAAAAAGAAAAAGCGGAATGATGTAGAAATGGCTATTTATAATATTTTTCACCATGAATTAGAAAAGAAAAGAGGTATCTCTCCCCAAGAAACAAAGGAGGTTGAAGCCGACTTGCGGGATATGACTCATGGGAATAAGGAGAGAAATTTCTTCCCGTGGAAACTATATTTTGCAGATGTTTTTCGAGAAAAAGGTGGATTTGATTTGGTAATTGCCAATCCGCCATATGTTAGAATGGAAGAATTTAAAGATTTAAAATCTTTTTTAAAGAAATCCTACAATTCATATACTGGACGTGCTGACTTATATATTTACTTTATCGAATTATCGTATAATATTCTTAACTCTCAAGCAATTAGTGCATTTATAACCTCGAATAAATATTTAAAAGCAGCTTATGGTAAACCTTTGAGGAAAGTACTTTCAAGCAAAACTAAATTGAAAAAAATAATAAATTTTGGTGGGATTAAAATTTTTGAAAATGCAAATGTAGACACTTCAATTATTCTATTTCAAAAGGAATATCCTAAAAATAATCGAATTTTTACAATTAATAATTTTGATACATTAATTAATTCTAAAAACTTAATTAACTATATAGAAAATAATTCTTCAACTTTTAATCAAGCTCAGTTAAATGATAATGGATGGAATTTTGAATCTCAAGAGAAATTAAATTTATTAAATAAGATGAAAGTAAAAGGAAAAACACTTGAAAAACATGGCATTAAAATCGTAATGGGTGTTAAAAGTGGATTAAAAAGTGTTTTTGAAATCAGTAATGCTGAAAGAAATAGTTTTATAAAACAAAATTCAAAATCTTCCAAATTGATTAAACCAGTTATTCATGGGAAAGAAATTCATAAATACTCAAAGTCAAACTTAACTAAAAATCTTTTATTTGTTAATAGAGGAGTAGATATAAAAAAATACCCAAATATATATAACTATTTATTAAACCATAAAACTGATTTATCAAAGAGATCTACTGTAGGTTTGCATCCATGGTATGAATTACAGCAGCCACAAAGCAAGATATACCCCGAATTTGAAAAAGAAAGGATTATATATCCTGATATTTCTTCTGGAGTTTCATTCTCAATTTGTGAGCCTGGTGTTTATTGTGATAATACAACATATAATTTAACGACTAACTCAAGATACATCTTAGGTCTGCTTAATAGTTCTTTAATTGAATATTTCTATAAAAGCATTGCAAATACACTAGGGAATAATGTTTTTAGATTTTTTAGTCAATATATAAAACAAATACCAATACCAGATATTTCAGAAGAGTTACAAAATCCAATTATTAATTTAGTTAATCAAATTCTCGATACCAAAAAAGCCAATCCGCAGGCAGATACCACTACCCTTGAAGCCGAAATTGACCAGTTGGTGTATGAATTGTATGGGCTGACAGAAGAAGAGATTGAAATAGTGGAGAAAAGCGTTGGTGGGTAAAAAAAAAGAATATTATGTTTATGTTATCGGCCTAAAACCTGAGTTTGCAACTACCAAAAAGGCAAAACAACAAAACCCTGAATTCAAGCCGGGACCATATAGGAAATGTTATTATGTAGGATATTCGTCAAACACTCCTGAAGAACGATATAGGAAGCACATTACCGGTCATATAAATAAAAAAGGGCATAATATTTCCTCACCAGTTGTTTTCAAATATGGATATAAAAAGAATGGTTTGCGGCACAAGAAGTATAGAAACTATAATCCAATTTCAACCAAGGAAGAAGCAATGAAAATTGAAATTGAACTGGCAGAAAAACTTCGAAAAAAGGGCCATTGTATATATCAAAAATGAACCGCTTCTGGCTCAAATAGCCTCCTCACGGTGGCTTTTTTGTTTATAATTATACCTCTATATTCAGATAGCATCAGGAGCGGTTTACAGTAGTAAACCCACCAACCGACTCGGAGTAGCACGGTGGTTTGATCCTTAAACGGTAGATGTGCCCCAGATGGG
>Ga0315338_1002203_pt1 | contig 20233 bp, 18 predicted proteins | sample ASW8metaG_FD_204518 | JGI IMG/M metagenome (GOLD analysis project Ga0315338, IMG submission 204518) | Ammonia-oxidizing marine archaeal communities from Monterey Bay, California, United States - ASW #8 | ecosystem: Environmental > Aquatic > Marine > Coastal | place: USA: California | collected... | reverse complement strand
GATACCGACAAAATGATCGCGTTTGGAACTTGGCAGGTCGGAGACCAGCGCAACAACGGAAACACCGCGTTTCTTGACCTGGTCAATCGCATCGCGCACAGACGGCGTTTCCGGGCCGAAAATTGCAACCCCATCCACCTCATCAGGGTTCATTTCCGCTATAATCCGCGCCATTGCCTGCGGATCGAAGGCTGGCACTTTTTCAAAGCTGAGTTTGGTGCGTTCGAACGCCATAACGTCTGACAGATCCAGAATCTGTTGTTCCAACAAGGATACAAATTCGTTGTTACTTTCAGGCAAAATAAAGTGAAAGCTATAGACCCGCCCTCGCGCCAGATTGGCCGCTGCTGTATCGCGGACATAACCGATTTTTCGGATCGCTTCATGAACCCGCTCAATCGTGACGTTGCGGACGCCGGGACGGCCATTCAACACTCTGTCCACTGTCGCCAGACTGACCCCCGCGACACGGGCAATATCATTTACTGTTGGTTTCAAGGTTATGTCGCGTCCGTGCTTGCCCATATAATCGCCTCAAGCTGCCTCAAGGGCTTTTGCAAGTCCTTCGAACAATAGCGCAACCGCCTCGGCCCCCGGATCGTTATGACCGATCAGGTTTTCTTCGGGCACATAAGAGGCACGCCCCGCCTTGGCACGTCCGATCTTTGCCGTGGCATCGGCCCCTGCCCGTGCCGCAGCGGCGGCGGCGGCCATGCCATCCGGTAATATCTTTAACGCCGGTTCAAGTGCATCGATCATGGTCCGGTCCCCTTTAACGGCACCGCCGACCTGGCTTATCCGCGACAGACCCGCGGACAGGGACACGGCGGTAGACTTCCCACTGGCGAAGGCATCACCGGCGGCACTGAAAAAAATTGCGAGGATGACGCCCGATGAACCACCCATTGTCTGACTCAACTCATTTCCGATAGCACGGAAAAGCTGGGTGAGGTCGGCGAGCGGCATGCGGATCAAGCTATCCTTCAGCGCCCGCGCCGCCGTCGCCAGCGTACTGCCTGTATCGCCGTCACCGGATTTCGCATCCAGCGCGTTCAAACGGCTTTCCGCGTCAATCAGCAAATCACAGCAGGCTTCGATAATGGCTTTCGTCTTCGTGTTGACGGAGGCAATGGGCCTTATCGGCGTCAAGCCATCAGGGAGGGGAAGCGTCTTCACCGGCGACAGGGCCGACATCCCCGGCCAGGCCGCGAGCTCGACTTTGGTTTCCAGCGCGTCCTGCCACCCTTTCGATAATGGCATAACGGATACCGAAAATCCATGCATATCCAGAGAGGTCATCATTGGCGCGGGGCCGATGATATACCTAACATTCCCGGCATACGGAGACGTCGCCAGTTCCGATGCGAGGACCGACATTTCCAACGGAGTGGTGCTGCCAAGGTTGTTCAACAATGCCACATGCGGCCCTGTCCCGATTTTCTCGGCAAGCTTGCCGAGAACCTGCGCCATCGCGTTATGGGCCGTTTCAAAATCAACCTGCTCAACCCCAGCTTCCCCATGGATGCCCAGTCCAAGTTCGGCCTTTCCCGCTCCAATCCTGTCTTCCTTTCGGGAGCCGGGAATAGTGCATGTATCAAGCGACATCCCGATCGATGATACCGCGTCAATAACGCTTCGCGCCGTTTTCGTGACTTCCGCTAAATTCGCATCATTTTCAGCCGATGAACCGGCATTTTATGAACAAAAAGCGTTCCGGCGACACCGCGCGCCTGTGGCAGATCAGGCAGCGCAATATCATCATCGACGACGACCATTTCAACTTTCAGCCCGAACGCCCGCGCCCGCTCGGCCGCCAGCCCGAAGTTCAGCCGGTCGCCCGTGTAATTCTTAACGATCAACAGACAGCCCGGCTCGCCGGTCACCGCCAAAATACCGGCTAGCACTGCATCGACGGAGGGCGAGGCGAAAACCTCACCGCAGATTGCTGCTGTTAGCATGCCCCGTCCGACGAATCCGGCATGTGCCGGCTCATGCCCGGAACCACCACCGGAAATTAGCGCAACCTTCGACTTGTCCCAATCGCCGCGGACAACAACCTTGATATGCGGATAACCATCGAGGCGGGCCAGCCGCTCCCCGGTGCTCCATAAAAGACCATCAACAGCATCCGTCACCAAGGTCGATTTTGAATTTACAAATTGGCTCATGTCATACCCTTAGAAAATCCTGTTGCCGGTATCATCGAAAAACAATGGGTCCTTCGGTTCAATATTGATGGTCGTGCGTATGTCATATGTCATGCCCGTCTTCACCAATGTCGTGATATCATGACCTTCCATGTTAAGATGCAGCCGCGTTTGATCGCCAAGATGCTCTACGCGGATTATCTCTGCTGCTTTGCCGGAGCCTTGTCGGATCTGTTCCGGGCGCATCCCGATTTGCGCGGCACCATTACCACTTAACCCAAACAAATGAGCGGGCAGAATATTGATACGGGGCAGGCCAAGGCGGCTTGCGACATAGACACTGTTCGGGTTCTCATAGATTTCCCTGGGGGAGCCGAATTGCACCAGCTTCCCGTTATGCAAGACGCCTACATGCGTCGCCATGGTCATTGCTTCGATCTGATCATGTGTCACGTAAAGCAAGGTCGCCCCAAGGCTCGCTTGAATGCGCTTCAGTTCCACCCGCAAATCGGTCCGGAGCTTGGCGTCAAGTGAGCTCAACGGCTCGTCCATCAGGTAGATCGATGGATCACGGACCAGTGCCCGTCCGATTGAAACGCGCTGCATCTCACCGCCCGACAGCGTTGTTGCCTTGTTATCCAGCTTGCCGGATATCTGAAGGACCGACGCAACCTCCGCAATCTTGCGGTCAATCTCCGCCTCCGGTGTTTTCAGAATGGGGGAGCGCAAGGGAAAGGCGAGATTATCACGAACGGAGAGATGCGGATAAAGGGAATATTGCTGAAAAACCATGGCAACATCACGCTGCGCCGGCGTTTCCCTGTTCACAACCCGCCCCCCGATGGAAATCTCTCCCCTATCCAGCTTCTCCAGTCCGGCGATGAGGCGTAGCGTCGTCGTTTTCCCAGCACCGGTTGGTCCCAGAAGAACGACGAACGCTCCTTCCGGGATTGTCATGGAAACATCATCCAGCGCAATGTCCGCACCAAAGGACTTTGATACATTTTTAAGCAAGACTTCAGCCATTGGACACGACCTCACTATTCAGTTCAGAGAGGATCGCCTTACCGCTTTTTTCGTGAAACAGAGTGATCGTCGTCGGATTGAAATCCAGCCCGACCTTGTCGCCTACCGCAACCGGTTGACTTGACTCTATTCGCGCCTTCAAATCACCATTGGATGTCTCCAGTGTGACGATCTGGGTTGTTCCCAGATATTCGACAGCCAGAACAAGCCCGCGATAACCGCTGCCGTCGGTAAAGCTGATATGTTCTGGACGGACGCCAAACACGAGATCTCCCTCGACCTCCTGCATCTGGCGCGGCACTGTCATCTCATTTCCGCCAAGAGCGACGGAAATGGTGCCCTTGGCCACCGCCCCTTCAAAACGCAGGAAATTCATCGAGGGCGAGCCAATAAAATCGGCGACGAACATGGTCGTTGGCTTATCGTAAATCTCCTGCGGTGTCCCGAACTGCTCCACCACCGCATTATTCATGACCACGATCTTGTCGCCCATTTGCATGGCTTCGAGCTGATCATGGGTCACATATACGGTTGTTGCCTTCATCCGATCATGCAGCGCGCGCAGCTCTTCGGACATATGCTCACGAAATTCCGCGTCCAGCGCGCCCAGCGGTTCATCCATCATGAATGCCTTGGGATCACGAACAATTGCGCGTGCCAGGGCTACCCGTTGCCGATCGCCGCCCGAAAGACCGCCTGTCGGTCGGTCCAGGATATCGTTAATCCCCAAAATCGCCGAGACTTCCGCCACCTTGGCCTTGATGTCAGTCCGGCTCATTCCCTGCGATACCAGCGGATACTGAATATTTTTACGAACATTCATATGCGGATAGAGCGCGAACATCTGGAAGACAAACGCAATATCACGTTGTGACGGTGGCCGTTGGCTGATTTCCTCACCATCGAGGAAAATCTCACCGGAAGTTGGAAGCTCCAACCCGGCAATCATCCGCAATGTTGTCGTCTTACCGCAGCCGGAAGGGCCGAGGAGCATAAAAAATTCGCCATCCTCAATGGTGAAAGACGATTCCTTTACAGCCGTGAACTCACCGAAGTCCTTACGTAAATTTTTTATAACGATCTGGGCCATGGACTATTCCCTAAAATGGCTGACGATAATGAACATCACCGTGCCGACCAGAGTTGTTATGAAAGAATAAGTGAAAGCCCAAAGCACGAATGGCTGCATCAGCATCAACACCCCCGCGCCGATAAGGACTGTAGCGACCATTTCCCATGGTCCGCGACGCAGGCCCAGCAATCCTTTGAAGAAACCGTTCATTTTCGCACCGCCCCAAATGTAATACCGCGCAACAGGTGCTTGCGCAGCATAATGGTAAAGATCATCACAGGGATCAGGAAGAGTGTCGCCCCGGCAGCGACCGCCGGCCAATCAAGCCCGCCGACCCCGATAATCGTCGGGATAAAGGGCGGCGCCGTTTGCGCAGTGCCCGATGTCAACAATACCGCGAAGGCATATTCATTCCACGAAAAGATCAGGCAGAAAATCGCAGTTGAGGCAATCCCCGTGGCCGCCTGTGGCAGGACAACCTTGTAGAACGCCTGAAAGCGGGTATAGCCATCGATAAGCGCGGCCTCTTCATATTCACGGGGGATTTCATCGATAAAGCCCTTAAGGAGCCATACAGCAAGCGAAATATTCACCGCCGTATATAGCAAGATCATCCCAAGATGGGTGTCCGACAACCCCAGATTTCGATACATCAGGAAGATCGGAATCGCGACTGCAATTGGCGGCATCATCCGTGTCGAAAGTATAAAGAAGAGAAGATCATCAGCGAGCGGGATCTTGAAGCGCGAAAAGGCATAGGCCGCCAACGTGCCGAGAAAAATACTCAGGAATGTCGAGCCAAAGCCGATTATAACGGAATTCATGAACCGTTGACCGAATTTCGACGGCCCCGCAATGACCATATCACGATTGCGAACGATTTCTTCGGCGAAATTTGCAGGCGGTGGCAGGCTTTCTAAAGTTTCCTTGGATACCCGGGTGCGGGTCGTAAAGAGATTTACATAGCCCTCCAACGAGGGCTCAAATAGCACCTTGGGCGGATAGCTGATACTGTCAGGCGGGGTTTTGAGGCCGGTCAACATGATCCATGCCAGGGGGACCAAAGTAATTATCGCGTAAAGGATGACCAGGGTACCTGCAACCCATTTCTGACGTAAGCTGGATTCGGTTACGGAATAACTCATCTTTCCTTCACCTTATTAAGCGCCTTGACGTAAATCGAAGCCAGACCAAACACGGTGACAAAAAGTACAATTGCGATAGCACTGGAGTATCCAGTTCGCCATTTTTCAAACGCCTCGCGCTTTAAATGAATGGAAGCCAGTTCCGTTGTTGATCCTGGCCCTCCTCCAGTCAACTGCACCACCAAATCAAACATCTTGAAGTTCTCAATTCCGCGAAACAGGACGGCCAGCATCAGGAATGGCAACACCATTGGAATGGTAATGGTGAAAAACTGCCGGAGCTTGGAGGCGCGGTCTATTTCCGCAGCTTCGTAAATATAATTAGGAATAGATCTCAATCCGGCAAGACAAATCAGCATGACAAAGGGCGTCCACATCCAGGTATCCACAATGACGATTGACCAGGGCGCCAGATCCACGGATCCCAGCATCTCGAAACTTGAAGGATCCTTGCCAGACAAGAACGCAATAACATAATTGAAAAGGCCGATCTGTGGCTGGTAGAGAAAGGTCCAGAAATTGCCAACAACTGCCGGAGACAACATCATGGGCAGAACAATGATTGTCGTCCAGAGATCGTTTCCCTTGAATTTCTTGTTGATAAGCCAGGCAAGGGTAAAGCCTATCAAAACCTGAAAAAAGATTGTCCAGAACAGGAAATGTGCCGTTGCCTGCATGGAAAGCCAGATATCAGGGTCATTCAGGATACGCTCGTAATTTTTCGTACCCACATACTCGACAGCGCGATTGATCCGGTTGGCCTTGAAATTGGTAAAGCTAAGATTGACTGTCCAAATCAGTGGGAAAATATTGATCGTGAGCAACAGGAAAATCGTCGGACCAACAAATATCCAGGCGATTGCACGGTCTGACAGGCCCTTGATTTTGCGCGCAACCCGAACGGGTGTTGCCCCGACAACACGATTTACGGTCTTCTCAGACATATCACTTATTCCTGACGATTACGTAATCCTGGCGAGGGCGCCCTGAATGATGACGACTCCGCGACGAAGAAAGCACGGGCCAGAGCGCACTCTGGCCCGACAACGCTAAAGTTTGCCTTCGTCCTGAAAGATTTCCGTCCAGTCCAGGACCAACAGATCAAGCGCCTCCTGAGCCGTTCCCTGATCGGCAACGATGTAATCATGCATGCGTTTTTGCATGGCGATCAAAAGTTCCGCATAGGCGGGCTCCTGCCAGAAATCCTGAACATTCTGCATAGCCAGCAGGAAGTCACCAGCGAAGGGTGCGCTATCTTTAAAACCCGGATCGTTCAACACGGAATTATGTGCGGAATAACCGCCGAGTCCCCACCATTTCGCCTGCACATCCGGCTGGGCAAACCATTTGATATATTCAAGGGCGGCATCCTTCTTGTCAGAATAGGCAACGACCGATATGCCCTGCCCGCCCAAAGTAGAACCTTCCTGGTTCTGTGGTGGGTTCACGAAGAAATCGATCTTGTCACCGCCCGTATTTGGATCGGCATACAAGCCCGGGAAGAAGGCGAACCAGTTCATTGCCATGGCAACCTGACCCGATTTAAACGCGTCTAGGCTTTCACCCATATAAGCGTTGGTGTAGCCGGGAGGTGTTGCGGTCTTATAAAGCTCTTTATAAAACTCCAATGCCTCAACCGCCTCCGGTGAGTTCACTGCACCTTCCATGTCATACTTACCAGGCGTTTTTTCATATTTGAAGCCCCAGGGGTAAAGTGCCCCGGTCACGCCCATGGTGATGCCCTCTGATCCACGCTCAGTGAAAATAGCGGCACCATAGACGGTCTGGCCATCAATTTCACGCCCCTGAAAGAATTGCGCAATCTCCAGCAGCTCTTTCTGGGTCTTGGGTTCAGCCAGTTCACGGCCCGTTTTCTCTTTGAAGGCCGCCCGTATATCATCGCGTGCAAACCAATCCTTTCGATAGAACCAGCCATTCGCGTCACCCATTGCTGGCAGCGCATAATAGTTCGGGGTTCCTTTAGGCCAGGTTGAATAGGCATAGACCGTCGCATCGGCAAAATCACTCATACTGATGCCTTCTTTATCGAAGAAATCATTGAGTTTCACATAATGGCCGTTTTCCGCACCACCGCCAATCCACTGGCTGTCACCGATCAGCAAATCACATAATTTTCCGCCAGAATTCAATTCGTTCAAGATCCGATCCGCAAAATTCGGCCAGGGCACAAATTCAAAGCTCATGTTATGGCCGCTTTGTGCCTCAAACTCTTTGCTGAGTTCGACGAGCGCGTTCGCCGGGTCCCACGCCGCCCAGCATAATGTTATATCTTCCGCTTGCGCCGGAGTTGCCATCGTCGCCGCAGATAATGCCAGAGCACCAGCGGCCGCTAGTTTCAAAGTCCTCATTATTTCCTCCCGAGTTGGACGTAAAGCGAGATAGCAGAGTTGGTCCCTGATTCACTTTTTTGTCATATTCACGCTAAATGAGGTGCGTACCTCATGTCAAGCGGTTCTTGAGGTGCGTACCGCAAATTTCTCCCGGCTAATGGGCTTAAAATCAAAAAAATCCCTGTTAATGGCCTGTTTTGGCGGCGTTGTCACACAAACTTAATGGCGAGGAAACTATTCGTGAACTAATCTCGGTCGATGCAAAAGATCTCCTATTCCCGGCATCGTTTTCCACCTCAAATAATTCAGCATGCAGTATGGCTCTGCGCCCGATTTACGCCGAGCTACAGAGATGTAGAAGATCCACTTGCAGCGCGCGGTATGGATATTTCCTAAGGGTATTACCAGAGGAAAAATACTTGAGCCATCACGAAGCTGGATTTACGGTCGGCGCATGAAAAACCCTTTCCGTTATTTCAAGACCCCACCTGAAATCATCCGTCTGGCAGTTATGATGTATGTTCGATATCCATGGTTGTTGCGACAGGCAGAAGATATTCTTCATGAGCGTGGGGTCGACGTAAGTTATGAGACAATCCGAACTTGGTGGAACCGTTTTGGGCCTCTATTTGCTGCGGAAGTCAGGAAGATGAGAACGGCGTCTTCGCGCCATTCGGGACAGTGCCGCCTTTGGTGTTTGCAAAACTGCAAGTACCGCTGCTTGAATATTGCTACTTCGGTTTCTTCGCACCTACCGTATGTTAATGTGACAAAGCGGAATTATCTTATCCAGCTACGCAAACCACCAGAATCCTTGCACCCCGTTTTTTGTCTGACGCATAAAGATGCCCAATTGCGCTGTCGAAATAAATGCTGTCACCTTCATGCAAAACCACTGGGGTGCGGTTTTCAGCAAATACAGTAACCGAGCCCTCCAAGACCATTAAAAATTCTTGGCCTGGATGGCGGACAAATTCTTCAAATTCTATAAATTCATGGGCTTTCAACGTCCCCATCATCGGGCTCATCGATTTGTGCCATACATCCGGAAACAGCATATCATAAACATAGTTCTCTGTTTCCTGGCGACGAAATTCACCCTTTCGCGCCACTGCAAAGCTTCCCGGCTCAAAACTCTGACCACCAGCGTGAAAAAACTCTGCAAGGTCGACATTCAACCCTTTTGCCAACAGCGCAAGGCGGTCATAGGTCAACGCAATAATCCCACGTTCGGCTTTGGATATTGTCGAGATGGCCAGCCCGGATTTTTCGGCAACTTGGACAAGGGTCCAGCCCTTGTCGCGGCGCAGCTGGCGCAACCGTCGTCCAAATTCAAGACGCGGGATTTCCGTAGGAATCGAAGATTTCATCTGAAAGAAGTATCCTCAAATGGCTGAAAGGCCAAGAAATTTCTCAATAGGAAAATTTTCTTTTCCAATTGGAAAATAATCTTTTCCGATTGGAAAAATAATGCTAGGCTCCAGCAAGCCACACTCTGAAATGCAAATTGGGAGCCCTTTATGGCAACAGACCAAAGCGTTGTTGATTATATTGTTGTTGGTGCTGGCATTGCTGGTGCGTCAGTGGCTGCGGAACTGGCCAATTCCGGTTCGGTTATTTTACTCGAAGCAGAATCTCGAGCGGGATATCACACAACGGGGCGATCTGCGGCACAATATACCAAAGCTTATGGTCCGCCTGTTATACGGGCGCTAACGCGTGCTTCGGAAGCTTTCTTTCGCTCGCCCCAAAGCGATCATACACCAGAGCCACTGTTAAGACTGCGAAGCATTTTATTTGTGGCCCGGGCAGATCAGGATAAGGCCCTAGACCAGCTTGCAGAAGCATTGGGAGATGCGGTTAGCAGGGTTAGCAAGCAAGAAGCATGTGAGATGTCTCCGTTATTACGCCCTATATATGTTTCGCAGGCACTCCTTGACAAAAGCGCGGCTGATATTGATGTGGACGCACTGCATCAGCACTATCTCAGAACAATTCGTACTTTAGGGTCGGAGGTCAGAACCAAGTGCCCCGTCAAAGGCCTGAACTATTCAGAAGGATCGTGGCAAGTCGAAACACCCTCGGGACAACTGAAAGCGCCCATCGTCGTGAATGCCGCTGGCGCGTGGGCCGATGAAGTAGCGGCACTGGCTGGGATTGCGCCTGTTGGTCTCACGCCCAAGCGCCGGACGGCTATGCTGGTTGATGCCCCGGATATGAGGGGCATTGAAGATTGGCCTATGGTCGTAGATATCGACGAGAAATTTTATCTTAAACCTGACGCAGGCAAATTGCTGATATCACCCGCGGACGCGACAGACTCGCCACCCTGCGATGCACAACCCGACGAAATGGACATCGCCATTTGCGTCGACCGCATCGAAAAAGCCTTTGATTTGAAAATTCGACGGATTGATCATAAATGGGCAGGCTTGCGAAACTATGTGCCTGGTGGTGCGCCATTTGCCTGCTTTGATCCAGATGCAGCGGGATTTTTCTGGTTGGTTGGGCAAGGTGGATACGGCATTCAATCCGCCCCTGCCCTCGCCCGTTTTGCGGCAGCCCGAGTCAAAGGGTCACCGATCCCCGAGGACATCCTTTCACATGGCGTTTCTCAATCAGATATGATCTTACACCGGGATGAGGTGCCAGTTTGATAGTACTGATCCCTATTGCCGCGCTTGTTTTTTTGTTGTCTGGATTGGCGATAGCCTATGTGATTGGCGGTGCTGCAGTTCTGGCATTTTTCGCTACGGACAATGCACGTTATCTGGCGATCCTTCCACAACAAGTATTTTCAAAGATTGACGTGTTCGCACTTATGGCGATGCCGTTGTTCATCCTCGCAGGGGAATTGATGAATCGCGGCGGAATAACGGGTGCATTGATCAATCTTTCGATGGCCATTGTAGGGCGACTTCGCGGCGGACTGGGGCATGTCAACATCATGACATCGGTATTTTTTGCCGGGATTTCTGGATCAGCCATTGCAGACGCGGCCGCTCTTTCGAATACTCTCGTACCCGAAATGCAAAAACGGGGATACAGTCTGACCTACGCGAGCGCCGTCACCGCTGCCTCTTCCATTATCGGACCGATTGTACCACCCTCGATCATTCTGATTTTCTATGGTGCATTGATGGGCACTTCGGTCACGGCGTTATTCCTAGCGGGAATTGTTCCGGGTTTGATTTTGGCAGCTGCCCTGATCACGATAAATGCATTATTCGCCTGGCGTCGGGATTTTCCGCGCGTGAAAAAGGCTGATATGCCCCCGTTTTTCCCAACATTGCTTCAATCACTGCCAGCCGTATCCCTGCCGTTGATTATTCTTGGTGGCATCGTCTTTGGCTTGACAACACCAACCGAAGCCGCCGCCATAGCCGTCTTTGCGGCTGTTGCAGCAGGATGGTTTTACGAAGGCCTTACCCGTAGCTCTGTCCTCGAAGCGTTGCGGCGCACTGCAACTCTGTCCGGGTCAATTTTTATCATCATCTGTGCCGTATCAGCGCTCGGATACTTAGGCGCGTTGGAGCGTATTCCCGAAGCCATTTTTGGCGCAGTTACCCAGCTTGGTCTGGGACCAATGGAATATATGCTCGCCATGAACGTAATCTTTTTACTGGCTGGCATGGTACTCGATATCCCTGTTGCTCTGGCATTGCTCGTTCCCCTGCTGGCACCCGTCGCTTTGGCGCAGGGCGTCGATCCGGTTCATCTGGGGATCATCCTCTGTTTTAACCTGTGCATCGGTCTGGTTTCCCCGCCAATGGGCGGCTGTCTTCTGGTCGTGTCGGCCGTCACAGGGGTAAATTACTGGAAACTGGCGCGTGCAATTTTACCTTTTGTTCTGGTACAGATTGGTGTCCTGATCCTGCTTGTCAGGCTGCCTGAACTGTCCCTGACATTACCGAGAGCGTTTGGGCTCGCGGGTGGATAATGAATCAACAAAACTCAGTCTAACAAGGAGGAAACAAGATGAATTCTTTAATAAAAATAGGCGGGATTGCTCTTGCTATAGCGCTTTCATTGGGCGGAGTTGCATCCGCGGAAGTAAAAATCGCATTGGACAGCCCAAAAAATTTGGAAGGGTCTGGCAGCTATGTCTGGGCACATACGTTCAGTACATACTTGAATGATCACGGGATGGCCGCCGAAGAATTTCAGCGTGGCGCTCTTGGTGGAGATGCTGAATTGTTTGATCAGGTCAGCCAGGGATTGCTCGAGGTCTCCATGTCCCCACTCGGCATTGTAGGGTCTCTGGACAAGCTGGTTTATGGAATGCGTCTGCCGTATTTCTTCAAGGACCAGGCCGAAGTCGACCGCGCCTTGAACGAAGGCGGTATGTTGGAAAAAATTAACGCCGCAACCACGCCCGGTGGTGTTCGCGTGATTGCGGTCAACAATGTTGGTCAGGCATCCGGCATTTTCAACACGAAAAAGCCGATAAACTCAATCGCTGATATGGCGGGTTTGCGGATGCGCGCCCTCGATGAAAGCCAAATTGATCTGTACGAGGCTTGGGGGGCGGCTGGCACTATCGTTAGCTGGGCGGAGGTGCCAAATGCTTTGCAAACCGGGGTGGCAGATGGCTATATGAATCCAGCCTTTGTACCTTTGTTGTTTGGGCACACCGAATTCATCAAACATTTCACCGACGCGGGTGTTTCACCATCGCTGCGGATCACGATTGTCTCAGAAGATTGGTATCAAGGTTTAAGCGATGAGGATCGTGCCATAGTAGATGCCGCCGCCGCCGCCGCCACTGCCGCCAATCGTGAATGGCTTAAAGGCCAGGATGCGGTTCTGGATAAACTAGAAGCAGCAGGCGTTGCCGTTGTTCGCCTGTCGCAGGAAGAGCGTGACAAGTTCCGCGCAGCCTCCGGCCCGGCTTACGAAAGCGGTCTTCTGAGTGCAGAGCAAATCGCGGCCTGGGAAGCCGCCAAAGGCAACTAATACCATGCGCAAGCTAGCACGTTCGATTGATCACTTTTCGGCCGTCCTTAACAGCATCGCCCTATGGGGGGCGGTGCTGGCTATCTTGGTCATGACCTTTTCGGCCAGCTGGCAAGTGTTAGCGCGTTATGTATTGGATGCCCCACCGGTCTGGACAGAAGAACTGGCACGCCGAGCTATGGTATGGGCGGGCATGTTGGGTGCGTCATGCGCCTTTCGCATGAGCAGTGATCCTACTTTGTTTCCCAAAATGCGGGAAACCATCGGCAAAACTGGCCTTGTCTTGACAGTTCTACGTGCAATCGGAGTGTTGGCATTTGCCATACCCGTTATCTGGTATTCGATTTTCGGGGCAAATATGAATATGGCTCGTGGATTTCTTGCGCGGTCTGTGGATCGGCAAGCCGAAATGCTGGACATTCCGATGATCTGGTTTACGGGCGTAGTGCCATTAGCCTTTGTCATCGTTCTGATCCACTTGCTCGCAGATCTGATGATGCGTGCGACAGGGCAAAATTTCCCTCAAAACCCCAAAATCTGATGAGATGTATAAGATGAAAATTTTTATGGCTGGCCTATCGACAGAGACAAATTCTTTTTCTCCGATGCCGACGGGGATGCTGAGCTTTGAAGAAGGATTGATCCATCACGGCAACGCAACTGAGGATACGGTTCAATACTCAACTGCCCCTCTGCATATCTGGCGCGAGGCTGCCACTGCACAAGGTTGGGATATTGTAGAATCCCTGTCAGCCCATGCCCAGCCATCTGGTCCGACAGTCCGCCCGGTATACGAGGCGTTTCGCGATGAAATTCTAGCGGATCTGCGGGCAGCTGGGCCGGTTGACGTGATCCTGCTTACATTGCATGGCGCAATGATTGCAGACGGCTATGATGATTGCGAAGGGGATCTGATCGCCAAGTGTCGCGCTATTGCGCCGGATGCGACCATTGGCGCTTTACTTGATCCGCACTGTCACCTGACCGAGCTGATGCTAGAACAGGCTACCCTCCTCATGGCTTACAAAGAGTACCCCCATGTCGACGTTCCCGAACGCGCGGCTGAGCTTTTTAAGCTGGCACAAGATGCCGCCACCGGTAAAACAAACCCGGTGATGCGCGAGTATGACTGCCGGATGATCATCGCACTGACAACGCCTGACCAACCGATGCGCGAATTTGTGGATAACATGCAGGTGCGTGAAGGCAGCGACGGTATCTTGTCCCTGTCTGTGGCACATGGTTTTCCATGGGGGGATCATCCGCGTACTGGTGTCCGGACCTTCGCAATCTGCGACGGTGACGCCGACCAGGCACAGAAAGAGGCAGAGCGTTTGGGGCAAAAACTTTGGGCGCTTCGCCACGAGTTGCAACGCGATCTTACAGATATCGCTAGCGCACTGGATATGGCCCAAGCCGAGCCTAAAGGCCCCGTGGTATTAGCCGATATGTCAGACAATGCTGGCGGCGGCGCCCCTTCAGATGCTACCTTCCTGCTGCGTGAAATGCTGACGCGAGGCATGACATCAGTGGCAACAGGCCTGTTTTGGGATCCAGTTGCCGTCAGGATTTGCCGAGAGGCTGGTGAAGGCGCATCACTGGATCTACGGCTAGGAGGAAAATGCGGGCCCATGTCAGGCGATCCCCTTGATCTGAGAGTGACTGTACGAAAGATTGCATCCGGCCTTACTCAAAAGTTTGGCAAGCTTCCAACCCCAATGGGGGAATGCATCTGGATCGAAGCTCAAGGTATCGACATCGTCGTTAATGACATTCGTACCCAAACATTTCACCCGGAAGCATTCGAAAAACTGGGAATTGATTTGTCACACCGCAGCTACGTTTGTGTAAAATCATCCAACCACTATAAAGCGGGCTTTAGTCCAATCGCTTCAAAAATTATTCCAATAGCCTCACCCGGTGCCATCACCCCGGATTTCGCAAATATTCCATTTAAAAAACGTGCCCGCACCTACTGGCCTGCAATAGAGGATCCATTTTGATTACCAACCCACTGATTGAGTCACGCAATGCGTTTGCTGCCCGCCATCGAGAAGCTCGTATATCTCTGAACGGACGTGATTGGGGATATCGAGATGTGGGAACAGGGGAGGTTCTTTTGATGATCCCTGGAACCCTTGGGCGGAGCGACATTTTCTGGAACCAGATCACCGCATTGTCAGATCGCCTTAGAATTGTCGCCGTGAGCTATCCCGATACAGGTGATATTGCTGACTGGGCGAACGATATGACCACACTTTTAGACCGTCTTGAGATTGAAGAAGCATCGGTTATGGGATCATCACTTGGCGGGTATTTAGCGCAATATATTGCTGGCACCACACCGTATAGAGTAACCCGGCTGCTGGCCGCGAACACACTGCATTCCGCTGCTGGATTTGACCAACGTATGCCATATGCGCTGGATTTGCAGGCAGTCCCAATCGCAGAGCTGCGCGCAGGATTTGGCAATGGGCTAACGGAATGGGGTAAGGCGCATCCGGAGCAGGCTGACCTGGTAGAATTGTTATTGCAAGAAGCAGGAGGGCGGATTCTTGAGCCTGAACTTCGTGTTCGCCTTGCCGCGTTGAAACATGCTCCCGAACTTCCCACGATGCCTTTGAAGAGTGCCTCGGTCGTGACTATCGAGTCCGACGATGATCCATTGATTCCCATAGACATGCGGTCTGCCGTACGCGCTCGTCTACAGCCCGATGTAGTTTATCGATTTCTTGAAGGCGGGCATTATCCGTATGTTGCGCGTCCTGAAGAATACACATCCCTGCTGGAACAGGTTTTTGGATTGACCGGTACGGGCCCCGACTGGGGTTTGGAAAAGGTACGCTGCAGATGATTGTTCTAACTCATGATAACGTGCGTAACCTTTTGCCTATGAAAGATGCGATTGAAGTTATGGATCATGCCATGCGCGGCGTTTCAGACGGCAAGGCACAGTTGCCGTTGCGGTCGGCGGTACCGGTGGGCGATGGCAATCTAATGGGGGTTATGCCTGGAGCCATAGCAGACCCCCCGTGTTTTGGGGTTAAATTGGTTAGCCTGTTTGCAGAGAACCCTGCGCGTGGCCTGTCGTCCCATCGCGGGGCAATTGTATTGTTCGAAGCCGAAACCGGCGGTGCCATTGCCATGATGGACGCAAGTCTTTTGACCGCTATCCGTACCGCTGCGGCAAGTGGCGTTGCAACCCGTGCCCTCGCCCAAAAAGATGCTAAAATCCTGACCATCATTGGCAACGGGGAGCAAGCTAAACATCACCTTGAGGCTATGCTGTCTGTCCGAGATCTAGCGAAGGTCAGGATAGTGGGCCGAAGCGCAGATAATGTATCGGCGTTTTGCGAGGCAGCAAAAGCCTGTCATCCGACCCTTTCAATTTCAGGCGGAACAGACGCTCAGTCGGCGGTTGCCGATGCCGAAATCATTTGCACTGTGACCGCTGCAAAAGCACCTATTCTTCACGGCGATTGGATTGCCCCGGGTACGCATGTGAACATCGTCGGCTCTTCTGTGCCCACCATGCGCGAAGTTGACGATCGCATGGTTGAACGCGCTTCAGTCTGGGTGGACTACCTACCATCAACATTGGCCCAAGCCGGTGAGATTGTGGACATGATCGCCGCAGGACGCTTTGACGCGAATGAGATTAAGGGTGAGATCGGAGCCTGTTTAGCAGGCAATGCTCCAGGTCGAGGAACGACCCAAGAGATCACAGCTTATCGCTCGCTTGGGGTTGCAGCGCAGGATTTGGCAACGGCGCGCTTTGTTTATGATCGCGCCAAAGATCTTGGGGTGGGGCAAATCGTATCTTTTTAATACTGGCCACAGTGTAGTCATATAAACTTCATGGCGAGAAGATTACGATTTCTACCGTCGGCTTAATCTTCAATTGCTTCGTAAACCCAATTCCTGATCCGCGGCCGATAGGCTGTTCTTTGATCCGGCTGCTGAATCATAAAAACGATGATCAGTTCCTTTATTGGATCGATCCAAAAATACGTCCCGGCATAGCCTCCCCACCAGTAGCTTCCCTTAGATCCCGCAGCAAATCCCTGATCTTCAAGTCGTACGGCAAAACCAAATCCAAAACCATTCTCATCGGTAAGAAGATCGTAATTTCCCGGACGCACTCCATCAAGTTGATCCTGCGTCATCATGGCAACCGTCTCTGTTTTTAGGAGACGTTTTCCGTCGTATTTGCCGCCGTTCAGCATCATACTGCTGAAAATAAGATAGTCGTCGGCGGTCGACATCAAGCCGCCGCCGCCAGAATGCAGATTTGGAACTTTGCGCGGATCAGACAGCCCCTTGAATTCTGGTTCGACAATTTTGCCCGTTTCCTCCTCAGCAACATAAAATGCTGTATCTTTCATACCCAGCGGACCCAGAATTTCCTCAGCGAAAAATTGGTCCAGACGTTGCCCGGAAACAACTTCTATAACGCGACCGAGAACATCCGTCGAATGACTGTATTCCCAGGCATCCCCTGGTTGATGCTCGAGTGGAAGAGCGGCTAACTTGCTCACCATCTCAGTCGTCGTCTGATTGACATCATATAGATCGACCTTTTGATATTCAGATCGAACTTCGGTATCGCCAAAAAACCCATAAACGATCCCGGAAGTATGGCGAAGAAGATCTGCAATAGTAATCGGATTATCCGGTGTATAGAGATCTCCCAGTTCCATAACCTTTGTGTCCGCAAAAGCAGGAAGGAACTTTGCGACAGGGTCGTTAAGTCCAACTTTTCCCTGCTCGATCAGCATCATGACACCAACCGTCGTTATTGGCTTGGTCATGGAATAAATACGGAATATATCGTCTGTTTTCAAAGGTCCAGGTGCCGCACCTTTACCACGGGTACCGAAGGCTTGGTGATAAGCAAGCTTTCCCTGCCGCATCACCGACACAGTGGCACCGCTAATCTTCCCGTCTCTAATATCAGATCGAATGTTGTTGTTGATAACTTGGAGCTTTTCAGTAGAAAGTCCGACCTTTTCAGGGGCCACAGTCTCTGCTGCGAAAACGACATTTGGATAAAAAACAAGAGCCAACAACATTGTAAAAATTCGAATTTTCATATTCCCTCTTCTCATCGGTATTCTGCTCCAAGTAAATCAATAGCCTTGGCGCTCCAGCTGATCGACTCCAATATAATAGAAGTTTTCAATACAGGCGCTACCCTGCGTCGACGAAATTTGATACTCGAATTCTAGGCCGCTAATAATATTGAAATCCTTCAAGCCCTAGTCTTCAATGCCAGAAAGGCGACGGGCAGCAGCTTTTTTTCCTTTGAGGTCTGCGCCACGTGCAATTTGTATTCTCTGAGCTTGTGGAGAACCCGCCCCATGCAGAGACTCCGTTAGGTATCCGACTGCATTGCGACCCAAGGTCATGTTCTCGATTAGACGAAGGACACGCATACGATCCTCAAGCTTTGAATTGGTCCGTCCAACAAGGTATTTACGCACCAAATGGCCAATCTCTTTGTTATGAAGATCTTGCTCCGAGGGCATGGTCACCATCAGGCCACCGGCAATATCTTGGGCGAGACGACTGATTTCATACGGAAATCGAGTGACATTTTGCTTGCAGACATTGGCAAGCATATCATCGTTGAGATAAACACCGGATTTAAGTGGCTTCGCCTCATGAGCAGAAGCTAATGCGCCAGAACGGATAGTTTCGTTCAGATGAACCATCTCGACAATTTTGTCTTTTATATGAGATGCTTTCTCTACACCGTTGAGTTCCGCGATCTCCGCAGCAGCACCAATCAAGACATTCCCTACTCCGGATTTACAGACATAGCTGCAACGATGATATGTGGTAAATCGTTCCACGAGCAAAGCAGCAAATTCATATTCTCCGTTCATAAAAACATGCTCGAAGGGAACAAAGACGTCTTCAAACACGATCATGGCTTCCTGCCCTGCATATTGAGCATTTCCCTGATCTATTGCCCCAGGTTCGAGGCACCTGGTATCACTGGACTGACGGCCGTAGATGTAGGTAATGCCTGCGGCGTGGGCTGGAACAGCGCCAACAAATGCATATGCCTTATCTTTATCTCCCAGCCTAAGGGTTGGCATCACCATCAACCAGTGGGAATTAATACAGCCTGTTTGATGCAATTTAGCGCCTGAAATAAAAACACCCTCGTCACTGGTTTTCGAAACATGCAGGTAGAGATCTGGATCCACCTGTTCATGCGGCGCCAGCGAGCGATCTCCTTTGGCATCTGTCATGGCCCCACCAATAACTTGGTTGCGTTTTTGCAAGGCTTTCAAGAAAACAAGAAAGCGCTCGTGATAACTAGTATCATGGGCTTCATCTATCTCGTACGTCACAGAGTGAAGAGCGTTCAGCGCATCCAGCCCAACACAGCGTTGAAAACAGGTTCCCGTTTTTTGACCCAGAGCATGCTGCATACGCGCCTTACCGACAAGGTCACCAGCGGAACCTGCTATATGAAGAAACCGGTTTATCCGAGCATCGGCCATTGGAGAGTGAACCGTCGCCACATCTTCATTCTCAATAGCCAATTCATACGTTGCCGCCATGGCATTGACAGATGGACTGATTATTGGATGCTCCGTGGGTTCCACAATCTGCTCACCCATCAGAAATACTCTCAGATTCCGGCCCAAAAGACTTTCCTTGTATTCTTCGGCCGTCGCAATCGTTTCCATCTGACCCCAAAGCTTGGGGTCGCTATTTGGGTCAGTAATTTGCGTCATGATATGAATTCCCGTTTGGTTTGAAAGGAGGCCTTTCCGACAACAAACGCCGCCGGAAAAGCCTTTCAGGGTGTATTTAGCGAATTGCTGTCGGATTAATCATCATCTGAACCGCACCGCGCAGACGCGTAACACCCAGTACGAACATAAACTCATAAGCCTTGTCCTTGGCCAGTTCACGGGTATCCATATTTTCTAAAATAAAGATGCCATTTTGCGGTATCAAAATCTGGTGGACTTTAAAGACCCCATCTGCGCCTTCTTCAAAAGGCAGCGCTTCCAGGCCCCAAGTGTCCGCACCAACAGCCACAACCTCTTTGGAAGCAAGGTATTCAGCCCCTGTAATCCCGAGACCTGGTTCGACCGATACATACCGCTGATGATCCGGCTTTTCACCATCCAGCAATTCCAGCCAGCCCGAATGAAAGAGAACAACATCTCCTTTGCGTATTTCAACACCCTGTTTCTTGGCGGCGCCTTGAACATCTTCCTTGGTATAGGGTGTTCCCTCCTTGACAATATCAACGCCGTAATAAGCCGCCATATCAAGGAGAACGCCACGAGTAACGATTGGAGGCAACTTTTCAAGACCAAGTTTTTTAAGGCCATCAGCCTTTGCAAATTCGGAGTCTTTAAAGCCATTATAGTATGTGTGTTTGACGCCGATATGTCCAAGTCCGTCGATTTGGGGCCCAATCCCCAGCCAACCCGTAAAAATGTCGTCATTATACGTCATACCGTTTGTGCCTAGACCCTCCGTTCCGATCTGATTTGGCTGCAAAAC
>Ga0315338_1002202_pt1 | contig 20242 bp, 29 predicted proteins | sample ASW8metaG_FD_204518 | JGI IMG/M metagenome (GOLD analysis project Ga0315338, IMG submission 204518) | Ammonia-oxidizing marine archaeal communities from Monterey Bay, California, United States - ASW #8 | ecosystem: Environmental > Aquatic > Marine > Coastal | place: USA: California | collected... | reverse complement strand
GGTTTAAGCCTGGTGATTACGTCTGCTCGACGCTGATCGTCGAAACACTCGGCGAGTCCCTGTTTCGCACCCAGAACACCGTCTATGAGGGCATAGGAGAAGGCCAGAAAGCCTCAATAGCCCTTCACCACTTCAAGTGGCTTAGAGCCGGCTACAGCCCGCCTGAAATCGAGTTCATGGCAGCTCGCAACCTGCAACCCGCAGACCTTTAGCTAGAGCGCCACCAACCAGGGTGTATTTCCACCATGCAAGGTGCACCACCATCCAAGGTGCAACTACACCGCGCAAGGTGTAGACAAAATCTGGTTGATGCTTGAAATTTAGTGTTATTATAATCCTTATTCGGTGTTGTTTTGGTGTTATTTTGACGCTAAAATGATGTCGTTTTAGTGCTAAATAGGTGCTTTATGATTCTGTTGATTGGAAATCAAAAGGGTGGATGCGGGAAGTCTACGACCGCAACAAATATTGCGACAGAACTCGCCATTCGAGGCGAGGACGTCGTTCTGGTTGACGCGGACAGACAGGCCACGGCTGCACGCTGGGCAGAAGACCGGAAAGCCTTGAGCGATGTTCCAACCGTCCACTGCATTCAAAAATACGATAACGTTCGAGAAACCCTGCTTGACCTGGATAAACGCTACGGCTTCGTCGTCGTTGATGCGGCCGGGCGGGATTCTCGGGAATTGCGCACCGCAATGACGGCTGCAAATTTACTCGTGGTGCCGTTCCGTCCTTCGCAGCCGGATCTGGATGTACTACCCACACTTCAGGAAATCATCATCGGGGCACGAGACTTGAACCCTAAGCTCAAGGCGTTTGGAGTGCTCTCCATGACACCTACCAACCCGAACGTGAGTGAGGCTGAAGAGGCGCGCCTCTACCTGAGCGATTACCCTGAGATTGCTCCGCTTCGCTCGGTAATCCGAGATCGGAAAGTGTATCGAGATGCAGTCAGTGAAGGCTTGGGCGTCGTTGAAACCGACAACAGCAAGGCAAAAGCCGAAATTCAATTACTCGTAACGGAGATACTGAGCCATGGTTAAACGCCGCTCACCAGAAACACCCACAACCGATGCCGATCGGATTGAGGCGTTCGCTAACCAGGCGGACGGAGGGGAGGCAAAGAAACCCGATCCCAATGCGCCACGCAACTACAAAAAAATCAATGTACCGTTCAATGAATACGAGTTCGAGATGCTCGAAGAGGCGGCAGAGAAAACAGGCAGATCGAAGCTGAACTTTATTCGGTGGGCAATTCTGAAAGCGACCAAGGATTGAGAAAAATACCGGTTTCACTGGTATTTTTTTATGGCGCCCTTCTTGGCAGAAAAAATAATTTGGCGCTTTTTTGGTATTTTATTAGCGTATTTTCAGCACCGTTTAGGCACTAATTTAGCGTCCCTTTTTTCGCTTCTTGAGGGCTCTCCCCAAAAGGATTGCCGGCCAGTTTCACCGTGAAACTGGCCGGCAATCGGTCTCAGTCACTCGTGTTCTTTCCGGATTTCCCAGAGCAGAGAGTTGTCCTCGGAAGAGATCTTTTCGTCAATCATGGTTTTCGCTTCTCTGGCAAAGCGGAGCTGGGCATTCATTGGAATCTCAGCCCACTCTACGCCGTTAGTCTCTTCGTAACGCTCCAGAATTTCCATAAAGGCATTGAGCACCATCTCCGAATACACCAGGTGCGCGAAGTTCTCTTCCTCCCCTAGAAACCGTTTGCTCAGCATGTTCCGGAAAGCCAGCACGTATAAACGCTGCTCTCGATCGAGCCGATTCCATGCTTCCTGAACCGTTCGATAGCCGGCCAGAAGCTGGGGATCACTCAAAACAAAGCCGTTCACAATGGTTTCAGTGGTTGAGCCGGTACCGTGCACCAGCGCGGCCAAGTGAGCTTTAACACGGTAATCGTTAAAATCGACGGCGCTCTCATGCCAGATAATCTGCATATCGAGATTCCACGCGAGATATTCAAAAGCCATAACAATCCCTAAGGGTTAACATCATTCGGTCGCGCTTTAAGCTGGGCACCCGAGAGGGTGCCCAGCGTTCAGCAGTTGCCCTTAAAGCGGCAAGCGTACGACGGTATTCGGCTCAGTTCCCGAGGCGCAGGCCAGAACACCAGGTTCAGCTTTGAGGTTCGTCAACAGCCCCAGGCAGTCACCAACCACAGACCCCTCAAGCAAGCGGGCGGACGTCGGATCCGACAAGGGAACAGCCAAGGTTCCTGAGAACCGAGTGACGTTATCCGGATTCGCAAACCGCTGCAGAACGATTTCGGTCTCGCTCGCTGACGCTGGCTTCGGCTCCAGAGAGAACGCTTTCCGGGTGTGAGTCGCAATGAGCGTCTCTTCACCATCAAGCATCACCACTTCCAGACCTTCAATCAATCCCGGCTCGATAACCTGGGAAAAGGGATTTTGCGAGAATGTCACCACGGTTTCCGCCGTGACAGGCACTTGCTCGGCCGATCCAACCGCCGCAACAACGTCACTACTAGACAGTTTTTTGATCGTGATTGCGCCCGAATCGTTTGAGCTTTCAGCAAAGAAGATCGCTCCGCTTCCCGCATTCGTCGCCACGGCGGAGACAAACCCATCGCGATTCTCGTACAGAAGCTGCGCTTGGCCTGAGCTCGCATCGGCCCAGATCGTGCCGGCCGTCTCTACATAGCTGTCCTCAGCGCCACCCTCTGAAATGAAATACTGAAAATCGGGTTCGCCGCTCACCTGGATAGCTCGACTGGGGCCGGCGGCAATGAGTACGTTTTCACCCGTACTCCGCTCAAGGCCATGGAAAGTCAGATCGGTGCATCGGGTGAGCTCAAGGCCAGAAGGCTCCAGGCTAAAGCCGTCGATCGGCCGATCCACGCCGGATATTTCAAGATCGAAGGAATTCCAATCCGTACCCAACCGACTGAGCGAAAAATTCACATGGGCGGGGCCGGTGTAAATTTTTCCGTTCCGATCGGCGTTAAAGGGCGTTCTGTCACCGGTGCTCGTATCCACAGAGAAACGCTCGCCACCGCCGATGCACATAAAGCTGATGGCGCTGTCCGGATCGTCCACGAACAAGGGGTAATCCAGAGCGGCGTCAATTCGGAGGTTTTCGACAGCCTCGCTGTCGCTTTGAGCGGTGAACGCGTTTGTCGAGATTTGAGGGTCGGCACTGGTGTCCGCTGGATCCAAAACCCACGTTCTGGGCAGACTGCCCGACTCAGGGTCTGAAGCTTTCGCCAAGCCCTCGCTGACGCTGTTTGTATAGGCGTGCAGGGTGAACCCGCCGAAGATATGGATGTCTTCGATAACTTCCTGCTCAGACGTTTGGGAGCCCAAATCGGTCAGGAACGGCTGCACAGGCTCCGGTTCAGGTTGTGGTTCCGGCTCCGGCTCTGGTTGAGGCTCTGGGATTTCGACCGGGGCTGACTGGGGCTCGGTAACGCTGAATCGGCTGTCGCCGCCGTTACAACCGGCAAGACCAAAGCCGGCAAGAACGGTAAGAATCACAAAAGTTTGATTGGTCATGGCGCTTTTACCTTTTTATCTCAAGATTGGCTGTCGTCGCGAAGCTTGATTTCGACGCGGCGGTTTTCGGAGCGGCCCTCTTTGGTCGCGTTGCTGCTGACCGGTTTTGTTTCACCGAATCCCCTGGTGATGATGGAATCCGGTGAAACGCCAAACTCATTCACCAGGACAGCTTCAACAGCCTCTGCACGGGCAAGACTTAGGCGCTGGTTGAAGGATTCGGGGCCACTGCTATCGGTATGGCCTTCGATAATGATCGTCAGGTCCGATTGCTCTGTGACGGCAGTGGCGAACTCGGAGAGCTGGCTTGTGTCTGCACCGGCACCAATTGCCGCGCTGCCGGATGCAAACGGAAGGCTTTTCTCAGTCACCCTAGACTGAGCAATGATTTTTTCCGGTTTCGGCTCTGGCTCGGGCGCTGGCTCGACTTCTACCTTCGGAACAACAACCGGATCGGGCTGGGTCACTACAGGGGCCGGGGCTGCTTTAGCGGTCGACTTCCCGCCGAACAATCGAGTGATCCCGGCGAATACGACGGTATCAGCGTAGGCATCTTCAACTTCAACGCGCCCTCGGACCCCTGTCGACACCATCCACGAATCACCGATCATGGCTTCGAGGCCCGCTTCGCCATACACCGATACTTCAGTTTTGTCCTTGCTGAAGGTGGAGCTGTCGAAGTGGTGAAGATTAATCCCAGAACCCAGAAAAGGCCGAGCACCATAGAAATCAAGATTCTGGACGTGATAGCGAACGCCACCACTCAGCCGGTAAGCGTCTACGTCTCCACTCAGATTCTTCGTTTCCAGAGAGCCGTAACCGGCCTCGAGGCCCAGGGAAATGCTCGGGGACAGGAATCGCCGACCGGCGACGCTGATTTCGGTGAAATCCTCCAGGTCATCAATCGCACCGGAACCGGAATCACCCATAAGGTAATGGGAAAGATTGGTTTCTGCGCCGATCGAACCGGCGGTAGGAAAGGGGTTAGCGTTTGCTGAAATCGCCAGCATGGCGATCGAAACGCTGATTATGAAACGACTTAAATTCATGGTTAATCCCTTTTTGGCTTGGTATTAAATTGGCGCTAATGCCAAACAACACCATATTAGCACAAATTTAGCGTCAAACAAGCGCAAAAGAGGGATTAATTTAGTACTACTTACCGCCCCATTTCTCGGACTCTTTCACGGAACCGCCCGAAATCTCGTCCGGGCTGATCTCGCACTTTCTCATCGCGTTTTCCGTCTCGTCCCTCCTGGTCCCGCTCTTTTTCAGAACGTTGATCCTTAGCCTTTTCTGTAGTCTTCTCGGCCTTCTTATCAGACGGGTTTCTCTGCTTCTGTTTATCCGGTGAGTTCTTCTCCTGTGTTCGCGCCTCTTGCCGTTCCTTTACGCTCTCAAGTGCGGTCTGCTTCTCACCACTGCGACTGGAGGCGATTCTCTCAATGCCCTTGCGACTGTCGGTATAGATATGAACGGCGATCTTGGCCCTCGAAATCGTGGTGTAAAAACTGCGTTGATCAATAAGGCTCATATTCTTTGAATCTATGTTGGGGATTACCTCTTTACCTTCTAAACCTTGGGTTCCATGAACTGTCGAAGCGTAAGCGTGCCGGAAGTGTTTCCCACCCTTTTGTTGAGGGTCGATGGTGTGAGCCTTTCCGCGTGCGTCCTTGGCGTAGATCGTTCCCTTATCCACCCGCTCGACGGTTAGTCGATCGCCGTTGTTCAGGCCGCGATCCTTATCGTTCTTCGTCCACTGGATCTGATCCCCGGCAGCAATTTTGGCATCCTGCTTCTCGTAGGCTTGAACCTTCTTGCCATTGCCGAACTGTTTTGGCCTCCACTCGGCAGTATTTCCCTCTCGATCTTTCAGGTGTACGGTCTGACTCTTATAGTCAATCCGATCAACTTCGTAATACTCGCCTTTCTGAATGCCGGCCTTTTGATAGTCACGAGAGAAGGTCACCTGGTCGCCTCTTTTATAGCGGCTGGCATCCTTGGTTTGCTCGGGATCTAAATCCTTTTTCTCCAGGGTTTCAGCCTGAATCTCTTCCCCGTATATCGTGCCTTCGGCCTTGAGCCCTTCTCTGATTCTTTCATTGAAATCATGGCGCCCGGCGCGAGTCGGATCCATCACTACCGTTTGCGCCCTCTCGCCTTCATCCATAGAGAGATAATGGCCAACAATTGCGTCCCGTCGCTGCCCATCATCACTAATTTCAGTGATCGAGCCGCTTCGTTCAATTGCCTGCATTGATCTGGAAATGTCGCCCTCGATCGAGGCATAAACGGCTTCTCGAGTGTCCGCATTCTGCTGACGAACAATGTCATTGAGCACAAAGGTTTCCATGCCGTTCTCTTGAAGCTGGCGAAAAGCTTCCCCCGCTTCCACGCTTCCAAGCTGCTGAACATCACCGACCAGGACCACACGAGCGTTCGCGCTTTCGCTCGCCCTTAAAAGCTCCTGCGTATCTTTCGCCGACAGCATCGAGGCTTCATCCACTACCCACAATTCTTTTTCTTTAGAGGCTTCGTCATGGCCAGACCGGGTTTTAACCAGGTGCGCGGCGACGGTTTCACTTTGGGCAATGTTCGCGCCGTCGGCCAACTGTTCTGCGGCACTTTTGGTCGGAGCCATACCTTTCACGGTGTAGCCTTGCGCTTGCGCCTCTGCGGCAATGGTTTTTAGAACCGTGGTGGTTTTGGCGGTACCGGCGTAGCCCTGAACGGCGGTAATTCGGTGATCGGTGGCCATGATGCCGGCGGTCGCATCCTTCTGGCCCTGAGTCCACGGATAAACCGATTCCGCTTCTGCTCGCTCAACGACGCTCATCGCTTCTTCGACGGTTTTTAAGGGTTCCGCCTGTCCTCGTCCGGCCTTTTCCGCAGAGAGCATGCGGTACTCGTATCGGATCGCTTCAAGGGTGGTATAGCCAACTTCTTGGCCATTGTCAGTGTTCACCCTTCGTGGCATAAGACGATTGTCTTTCTCAGACTTCGCCATGGCCTCTTTAATGTCGCCGTTTGTGGCTGAGCTGCCGAAAGCAAACCGAAGCGCTTCACGCTCAAGCTCGCTTTTGGTAAATCGGCTCTGTCTGCCGCCGAGACTTTTTGCCGCTGATTCAACGGCACTGGCGGCACTCTGGGCTGCTTCTTTCTGGATGGCTTGCCGATCGGCGCTGCGGCCTTTAGCGGCCTCTACAATAGAGCGAGAATCGACTCCAAGCTCTTGCTCTCGCTCGCGCCAGTCAGCCTTCATGGCTTCCCTATCCACGTCTTTTTGTTTGCTTTTACGGGTCGCCAGTGCCGCTTTTTCTCTCATGGCCCTGCTGGCAGTTTCCCTGGTTAAACCACGCCGCTCCAGCCATTCGTCCATGTTCTTACTGCGATCACTGAATTCGTCCCGGTGAGAGTTCGCAAAGCCGGTCAACTCAAAGCCGTGCTCAGTGCGTTCCACGTCGTAACCAAGCTCCCTTGCTTGGCGAGCCAGCGCCTGCTTATAGACACGATCGGACTCATACTGAACTCGATAAAATTCCCGGCTGTGGAGCGCCCGCCACTTTCCTGTTTTATCCTGTGTGGCATTCACAATCAGGCTATGAGTGTGAAGATTAGGGTCAAGTTCGCGACTGGTGCTATGACGGAAACTGGCTCCAATTAAGTTCCCCGTTCTTTCCCTGGTAAACTCATTTCCTTCTCGAATCCGAGTTTGGGCGACATTTTCTTCCAACCACTCGAACGCCTCTCTTACCGCCTTATCGTGTGCCTCAAGTAACCGATGATCCCCACCTACCAACGCCGCAAGGCTGACCGATTTTGGCGCTGAAAAGGTTGCCTCCCATCCGGGGGTTCGCTTAAAAACTCCGTCTTCATTGCGCCCTCTAATTTCCGATCCATCTGCAATTTTTCCACGCAACAACTCGGCAAACCGTTCGCGATTTACTTCACCGGAAAGATTCAAACGGTCCGATCCACTTCCCAGCCATTGGGAAGGCGCTTCGCCGCTTTCTCGGTAGTAATCATCGTGGTCATAATAGCTCTCAGCATGCGCCAGACTGCCGAGTTTGGTGAAATTCATCATGGCTGTGGTTTCCCCTACAACGTTTCTTGAAAGAGATCGACCAACTTTTTCACTTCACTGAAAACGGCCTCTCTCATACCAGCCTCTAAGGCATCGATTTTCTCTGTAAGGGGCTCAATCGCCCTGGCAATTCTCTCTTCCACTTGCTCGCCTTGGGCGTGTTCGTGAATCAAAATCCGGAGCGCTTCCGAGTCACTGGAAGCGCCCATTTTCTGAAGAACTGCCTTTTCTTCCGAGGTCAAACGCACCCCGACTGAAAACATCTTTTTGCTCATGGCCTTCTCCTTTTAAATGCGAAGCTTCGAACGTATGTCGAAAATCTCATCGACCAAAGGCCCGATTGCTCGGGCTACTTTGGTTTCGATGTCTTCGCCTTCCATGTGTCGATGGAGAAGAATTCGCACGGCAGTTTCTTCACTGATCGTGCTGATTCTTTGGAGGGCAGATAGCTCCTCTTCGCTGAAAAACAGAGTTACTTTTTTGGCTTCTTTTTTCATAGCGACGGCCCAAAACTGCTGTTGGATTTCGGTGTATTTTGGTCAAGATTCTGGGTTCGATTCGGTTCCTCTTCCTGATTCAAAGTGGCGGAATTCGGGCTGGGTTTGAGAGCCATTTCAGGTGAAGACTCGCCTCGCTCTTCTTCCAAAATCTTTGCGAATTTTTCGGTGAGTTCGGCAGTGCTGAGCTGGGTATTTACAAGCCCGGATCGAGTAGCGGCCCGCAGAATTTTCTTCTCAACTTTTTCTCTTTCAGCAGCTTCAGCCTTTGCCAGTTTGGCTTCGAGTTTTTCCATTTGTTTGCGGATTTGCTCTGGTGTTTGTCCCATTTTTAGCTCCAATTTTTCCTGATTTCAGTGAAAACCATTGTTAACATTTAAAAACAACAGGTTATAAGTTTTTTGCTGTTTTATTGTTAACAGTCTGTTAACGCCCTAAACCTTGTGGCACAAGGCTTCGGGCTGCACCACACGCCGCACGCAGTGCATGGTGTGTGATAGATTGAAGAGAACGGAGTTCGCTTCAATCGTACCTACGTTTTGCCAACCTGTTGGCAAAACCAGATAGCAACCTGGGGCCCCTGATTTTGAAAAAATCAGGGGGTTATTCTCTGCCATACCTCGCCAATGCCGAACGAAGGGCCGCCGCTTTGTCACCTTTATCGCGCCCATTTTCCTCAGAATTCTCAGGCTCTTCGTCTGGGTCTTTTGCACCACCGGCAGCAATTTCGATACCAGCAATCATGGCGTCTCGCCTCACTTCCGATCGATCTTTTTTCTGAAGAACTTCCGGCGCTTCTGTCGGCTCAAACTCCGCTTCGTTTGTAGCGGTTTCTTTCGGGTTAAAAATGTCCGGCAGGTCATCAACATCAGAATCGGAATATTTCGGTAATCGAGTATTTTCAGGTTCTGTTCTTTCAACTGAACCAGGATCTTTAACTGATGCTGTCTTTAATTTCGGAGCCCGCTTTCGTGGAACGAAAGCGGGCTCCTTTTGAGGACCTATATCAATGTAAGGAATATTTGCTAAGTAAACTTCACCAGGATATGCAGCCGTTTTTACCCATGCCTGTAGCTTCTTAAGGCTCATAAACTCCGAATCCAAAAGAGTGCTCTCTGTGCTAATTTGTTCTTGTGTAGACTCGGATTGACTCCTATTAAGGCTTGCACCTGAACCAGATTCGCTTTTAGAAATATTGGTAACAAATCGACGAATTTGATGCTGGCCAGATTCGTCTTGAGCCCATTTCGCCCCTTTGTAATCACCCTGCCTGTAAATAACTTTTGTACCGTAGCAGGACAAAAGTTCACCAGAACCATTGCGGCCATAGTGCATTTCTAATTGATCAATGGTTTGAACTGCATGGACGGCACAAAGTCCGTATTTTCGACCAAGAGTTAGCGCTTTAGAGATTTCGTTAACTTTTGGGTATTGGCCGAGCTCGTCACAGAAAAACCAGAATCTACGTTCGCTTTCACCCATTGCCAGAAAAGACTGGACGACGAAACCAGCAATCATTGAAGCTAGAGGCTTACCAGCATCGCCATATTCGTGGGCGATGGGTACGAAAAGCCAACTATCACGTTCGTCATCAGTCCGATTGACGTCGCAAACTCTCGACAACCATTTCTTGATAGACCAGCCATTGGTGCCGCCTTCTGGTGGTAAAGCTCGCAGCGAAGAAGACTTGCTCGTGGCGGTTCCGATCACACTCCCCAACATCCGCTCGTTACCTTCTCGAAGCAAACCAGAAACAGGGCTGTCTTCACCAACAACCGCCAAAAGCTCTTTAGGATCTGCGCTAGAAAGCTGAGCAGCCAGGCGCTTATTGGTCGCCGGTTTTTGATCGCTATCACGATCAAAAACCGATATCAGAACAGCTTCGGCATAGATCCTGGCCATCCGTGCCCATTCTTCTGAATCACCACCATTCCCCAGGGGAATCATTGCCGCGGCCAAACGCTCAGCGTCATAATCCCCTTCCATCTCAGCCAATGGTGACCAATCCACCGATCGCGCATCGTGTGCTGCAATAATGAAATCCTTTTCTGGCCGGTAAAGGCGGCTTGTAAGTTCACCACCAATATCCAAAACCAAGGCTGGGTTTTTCCTTTTTCTGGAAAGATTGACTGCTTGCCGTATCGACTGGGATTTACCGACACCCGTTGCGCCAACGGCGATCAGATGCTCGGCTTCGTACTCGTAGGGGATTTCTCGAGTGCCAATTTTTAAGAGCTCTGGTGCCGTCTCTACAGGCTCAGGATGCTCTTCGTTTTCTGGCTGACCTTCTACTGGCTTTCTGAAGAATCGGCGGAAGGAAGTCGCGACAAGAGCGCTCATGAAAAGCGAGACAAAAACGCCGGCCATGCCGAACATGGCCGCTTTCTCATTCGGGTAAGTGCGATAAGCAACCGCTAATCTCACATCCAGCTCACCGAGCTTGACCGAGTAATCAGCAAAGAGGGCATTCGCCAAACCCGGGGCGTACTCATAGAGTAACGCCCCTGAGATTGTCGCTATCTCTGTTGGGTGAAAGGCGCTTGCAGGATAGCCCGAGAAAACTAGAAGCGCATGCAGGCCACTCAGAAAGCCCAGAATCACCACAAACACCACAGCCAAAATCTTGAGATAGCTCATCACGAATACCTCAGCGCTCGATCTTAGTGCCGCGAACCGTACCGGCTTCGCCTTGCTGGTCACCTGATTTGCCCGTCAACCGATTCACGTAGTACTTGAGCATTAGAACCACAATGAAAAACACGATCACGCCGAGGATCAAAACGGTTGCACCAATCAGGAGCCCGGAAAGATCCGGAACGAGCCAATAGCTGACCAGCGCGAAAAACCCGAAGAACCCAGCAGCGCCGAAAACGTACTTGTCGTTTCGAGTGATCTCCGGAAGGTTCGGATTTGTGAAGTAAGCAGACACAATCATTAAAACAACGCTAATTGATTGGAACGTCATAAATGAGTTGCCTCTTGCCGAAGACACAAAAGTCCAAAACAGGAGGGCGCCGGCGATACTGAAAAGCGCCACACCGGCCCAATAACGCCATGCCAGAACATTCTCAGCGCGTTTGAAATGAACCAGGGGAGAAAGCAGGATGGCTGGGTACAGCGCCAAAGATAAAAACCCTTGGTTGCTGGTGACCAGTGCAAGAAGAAGCCCAATCGGGAAAGCGGCTGCAAGAATAATCAATCGTTTGGATTTCTCTGCCAACCATCCAACGATCGCTAACGCTGAGGGAATCACAGCCATCATTAGGCCGCCGCTCGCACCATAAATGGCCGCTGCAACCATCAGCATGGCCATGCCTATAGCCCCGCCCTGAAGCCAAGGGGTAACGCCATTGGATTTGTCGGGGTTCATATCTTCGTAAATATCTTTACTACTCATTTCACACCTCACAGATCGTCATCAGTCAGATTTTCATAGCCGTCCTTGGCGTTCCGTCGCTTTGCCTCGCGCCATGCCTTGAGAAAAGTCTTCACTTGCTCAAATTCCTGATCGGTTAGATAAAGTTGCCGACCTGTGCGGCCCAGTTCTTTTTGTCTTGCCCGGAATCGGGCCACGTTTTCGGCGTTTTTCGATCTCGGCTTCTTTTCCTGGGAATCCATATCGAGTCCTTAATTGAGTTTCAGGAGATCACCTCTCCCCCCTAAACGAATCGGCACGACTCCACTCTGAGTCGGTGTAGAAAACCTTTCCGACATCAAAGTCACTTTTCGATTTCGAATGAAACGCAGCATTTGCCTCCGACGCACAAACGGAATCGCCATTGGTGTAAAACACTTTTCCAACATCAACGTCGCTTTTCGATTTCGACTGAGACGCAGCGCTCAGATACTCCCAGCCCACTGCAATCATCAAAAGCAGAAAAGCTGCAAATAGCGCTTCTCTACTCAATGACTCGATCGGAGCGGAGACAACCAGAAAATAAAAACCAATCAACACGATCATTAGCCTGACCATCACTTTTTCCCTCTAATCAGATCAGCTCGGCTCCAGGCGGAATCGCCTTTCGTCGTGACTGCATCGCTCTTTGTGAAGTAAACCTTTCGTGCTTCTGCTTCTCCATGGCTCGATTTCGCATCGTTGGCTTGAGCCATACCGACGGAGAAGGCCAGAAAAAGAAAAATCAAAGTCCGCATAAAACCTCCGCGTGCTTGCAATTACCATGGTCAATATTAACCCCAAATTAGCACTAAAACAACACCTATTTAGCACCATTTTAGTATTTTTTTAGCGCTCTTTTTGGTGGCTTGCTTGAGAGCCGGAAGGACCAGCTCTCAAGTCGTCCAAAGCTTTTAAACTGAATCCCACTCCTGAATTTCGTAGCCCAGTTTTTTGTGTTCCTTCGCCAGTCGATCGGCTCCCTTCAAAAAGTCCGGCTCCCATTTCGCGCCCTTGTTAAGGATCTCCAGAACGGATTCAGCGAAGTCCTCGATGTCGAAAGGGCCGGCATAACGCTTCACTTGGGGAACCTTGAACCGATTGCCTTTGTCGCCAACATCCAGCGCCTGGACAAAAGCCACCTGACCGACAACCCAAACACGGCAGCGCGGGTCGTTTTCGTCGTAAACACAGTTTTGAGCGTTGTTCCAAATTCTCATGATTTCCTCCGGTGCGTTGGTTATTCATTACAAGTAATTATAGCGAAAAACCGATTACATGTAATTGCTTTTTACAAAAAACTACAAACAATTTTGCTCGGCTCAAGGATCGCGCCACTACCAACCAAAGCGCGGAAGCGGGGATAATCAGGACAGCTTCAAGTAACTGGAGGTGCTATGACTGAGGAGAACAGGATCGAAAGGGATCGGGCCGGTTTACGTGCGGCCATAAACATCATGACTCAGTGGCAACTGGCAGAAAAAGACCAGGCGGAAATACTCAGAGTGCCTCCGGAGCTCCTCAAAAATCCTGATAGCGCAACTGGGCTATCCACCGATCAACTCGAACGACTCTCGTATCTATTGAACATTCACGCCGAACTCCGGGAGCTTTTCCAGAACCCTGAAAATCACGGGCTCTATATCAACTCTAGGAATCAAAATTCCCCGTTCGACGGCCGCTCTCCTCTGGAATTGATCCAGACTGGAGGGAAAAAGGGTCTCGATGAAGTCTTCAGGCATTTGGAGATCATCAAATATGGGCAATAAAACCGGGTCAGATCGGATTTCTATGGCCGGTGAGTTGGGACTGGAGCCGAGTGAGTTAACAGGTGCCTATGACGGTGCTCATCTCACGAACGGGGATCTCGAAGCCTTAAGGTCTGTGCTGGCTAAAAACGTCGGAGGGGATCGGGAGAACATGGCGCACTGGCTTAGAACGGAGAACACCCAACTGGGGGCCGCCCCTTTAGACCTGGTTAAAACCCGTGAAGGGTTTGAATCGGTCGTTGCTTACCTGGAGAGATCCATCAACCGATAGGCTTTACTTAGCCGTGGGATAATTCCTCCTCTCTTTGTGAGCCATCATCCTGAAAGATAATGAGCTTCTTCTTACGCTCAGTTCGTTTGGTAAGGGTATACACACCATCGATCTTCTGGAGACGTTCAGCCTTACGCTTGCGCGCCTCTTTCATTAATTCATAAGTTGTCTTCATCGTTACGTCTTCTCTGAGCCTCTAACGCACTGTTTCATGCGAATTCAGATCATTCTGTACTGAAACCTCACCCCAGGCCAAGCCCGTCAACCTCATGAGAGACAGACCTGGTAAAAATTTTTGTTGGGGTCTTTGCGGCTAGTTTTTCGCAGCCGGTTTCTCGGTCGCTTCGCACTCCGCCAGGGCTTCACGCGCGGCGGCCAACTCGGCGGTTACCTGCCGGTTTTTTTCGTGTTCCTGGTTTAGCTGTTCCTGAATCTTGATCGTTTGGTTTTGGGCCTGGCTGGCGTCTTTCCGCGCCTGAGCAAGCTCCTTTTTCAGTTCGGCCAGATCGGCTTTAAGGTCGGCGACGGCCTGTGCGGCGGCTGCCTCTCGGGCTTCCGACACGGCGGCGGCCTGGGCGGCCTGGATGGCGGCTTCTTTTGCGTCGTCCCGGCGGCTGAGGGCGTCGGCCAGCTCGGTTTTCAGGGTAGTGACCTGATCGGTTAGGGCCTCCACTTTTAGCCGGCTGGTGGCCGTTTCCAGTCGTGCAGCTTCGGCAGCCTGGGCTTCGCGCTGCACCTGCTCGGCGAGGCGGTCGATTTCGGTTTTCCGTTCCTGGGCGACGGCCTGGGCGCGATCCCGGTCGGCTTCCAGTTCTTCGACCCGCTCCCGTAAAAGTTCCGCTTCTTCCTCCAGTCGCTCGCCTGCGGTGGCCAACTCGTCGGCGGTTGATTGGGCTTCGAGAGCGTCGGCTTCGGCCTCCGCTCGAGCTGCACTAGCGGCCTTGTCAATCTCGGCCACCAGCGCGGCCTGTAGGTCTGCCGGGAGCTGCGGCGCTTCCCTGCGGGCCTGTGGCTGTGTTGCTTTCCAGGTTTTTAAATGGCGGTGAACCGTGTTCGGGCTCCCGCCTATCAGGGCGCGGATTCGGTCGATGGTCGGGTTTTCGCCACGGCCTTTAAGCTCGTCGGCGGCCTGGTTTACTTGGTCTGCAGTTATTCCTGGGCGGGCCATGATGACTCCTTAAATTTTTCTGAGGCCGGTAACTTCGGCGGTTTCGAGGGATCGCGGGCTAAGTTCGCCCTCGGCTTTTTTACCCGCCAAGTAGACGGCGTGGCCGGGGTTCCGGGCCGTCACTTCGTAATCCAGGACGACCGCGCCGGCTTCAATTTTGACCGCGTAATCGTATTCCATATCGCACCCCTCTGTTTCATACTTCATGCTATATTATGTATTATACATCATATCATACATAATACAATACAAAATACAGTATTTTACAATATTAATAAGGGCGCAGCCCCTACCAACAAAAATCTGAGAAGCCTACTCTGGTGAAACGATCAAAGAGTGAGAATTCCTTATGAGCGCAAAAGCATCCATTTCCGGCGGTGAACACTTCCATTTCTATACGGTAGAGCTGCTGTCAGAGGAACCACGATCGGTGTTCCTGGAACTCACCCCGCCTCCGACGTACGAACTTTCGAAAGACGTTTACCAGGGAAAAACGATAGAGAGTCTCACGGTCGAAATTCCCAGTGAAATTATGGATCGAATCGCAATCGACTGGATAAAGCGTAGAAAGCTACAAGGCGCTGTCGGCGGCCCTGTAGGACTTGAATGGGGCTCACCAGATTGTCCATACGATTAAGATCGTCGCGGAAGGCTCCGCCCGTCGCTTCGCTCCTCCTGGTGCTCCTGCGTCGTGGACGATCGCAAGCGATCCCCCACTCCTTGCGAGCGGGATTTCGGGAATCAGGTTTAATTTAGAGGGGACAGCGGAAAAGAAGGTGATAGGCGGACAACGCGACAACGTAGAAGCAGCTCGGCCAGGTACCGCCCTCGGCTCACGCCGACCCCTGTATCCACGCCCTAAAAAAAGCGCTTCAACATGTCGCCGTGAACCAAGGGAATTCGCCCTCGGCGGTGCGCTCACTGACTGGTTTCAGGCTTATGACGTCTTGCCGGACTCGCCCCACCCTGCTGCGCCCAGTCGGTCAGATTGCTATGACTTTCGGGTTTCCTTCACCGCTGGCACCGTACTGGGTAAAGGCTCCTACTTTCGCTCTCTGACTGCCATACGCGCCACCCTGAGCAGATCCCCTTGTAGGTGGCTAGGTACTCGAAAATGCCCAAAGCATCTTGATTCCAAGCATTTTCGGGGTTCGGGAGGACCGGAAGGCTTTTCAGGCGTTTACACCGGGAATGGTGTACACTAGAATGGCTTATCCGGTCTCGATCGCGCCCGGCCAAAGACGAGATTCCCGAGACCGAGGTGGATAGCCGGACGGCAATCCGGTCCACCCCTAAAAGCCCCGCTTTTCAGCGGGGCTTTTTTGTGTTCGATTTCCGGAAAATACCCCTTTTTATTTTTCAACGCAACTTTTGGCGTGAAAAACGTAAATATTTGACGAAACTCCTTTTTTTGATAAAACAACTTTTACATTCGGGCAAGTAATTACACTTCCATTACGGACCCTTTCAAGGACTTGGGAGCGCTAGGCGCGAATCGTCGCGGCCTGAAATCCGATCGCCTTCGCCGCATCGAAGGCGGCATCGAGTTGCCTTAGCCGATAGCGACCCCATCCCGGCGCACATTCACCAGCAATCGTGGGTTTGAATGTGTGTCAGGGTTTTCCCACTCGCTTTCCCACACCGGCAGCGCCTGAATCCGTAAACCCGTTTCCAGCAGCAAATCGAACGACAGCGCGGCCAGTTCCAGCTTCGTTTCCACGTAATCCCCCGGCTCCCCGGCCATGATTACCGCCACATCGGCATCGGATTCTTCGTGGTAATCGCCTCGCGCCCGACTGCCGAACAGGATCAGGGATTGAATATTGAGTGTTTGTCCGGCCAGGTCACCGAACCGCAAAATCGCCGACCGGACGTTAACCACTTTATCGAACGATTGCTGATGTTCCAGATCCATTTCCGCCATGCCCTACCCCACTAACTTTGTGTCACCGTCACCGCCCGGAAGCCGACCGACCGACATGCAGCAAAGGCGGCATCGAGAGAATTGAACACCCGGACCACTTCGGCCCCCTGACGTTTCCGGTTCAGGATCATCGCCACCTTGGCCCCGTTCCGTCGCCGGAACTGACAGCACCAGCGCGAGGCCGGTCCTGGCTCCAGTGGTGCGGTGACGATCTCAGCGGCGAGCAAATCTCCCGCCTCAAACAGCAGTCGTAAACGGTCAAGCGTCATTGTCGTTGATTCCCTGGTGCTTCTCGTTTAAGTAGTCACTTAGCAGGGCCACCATTTCCGCACCGCTAATCACTCGGGCACGTTTGAGTGCCACCACCAGATTTTCCAGGTCGTCCGGTCGCACGGTATCACCAGCCAGTGCGGTTGCGGTATCGGCCAGATCATCGGCAGCGGTTGGCTGGTAGCGAACGCAATAGCGACTGGCCAGCTCAATAATTCGGTTACGGGCGGGTTGTGGCATTTTTTAATTGTGACCCTGCAAATCTAAAATTTGCAAGCGCCAGTCTGGCACAGCATCGAGGTTTTGTCGTGGCGGATTTTTGGGGTGTGGCGGTCCGTTTACCATAATCCCCGTTATTCGCAGTTCCCGCCTTCGTGGCGCTCAATGACGATAACGCCATTTTCGAGCGTTATTCGCAGTTCCCGCCTTCGTGGCGCTCAATGACGATAACGCCATTTTCGAGCGTTACGTCCACCTGGTCACCGATCCGAATCTCGGCAAGATCCATAATTTCCTGCGGGATGACCACCACCAGATCCTCGCCATCCTGTTCGATTGTTGTCTGCATTCAACATGCCTCACGTTTTCAGTGTCTGATTTCCGAGCGCTTCAGGGCTAGGCGTTGTAGGCGTGATACATCACGTACTGGCGTACGCGCTTGATGCCACCCGCGAGCATGACGTTGATCGGCGGCTCGTTATCAAAAGCACCATTGGGTGTCTTGAGCCAGGCGCTGGCTCGCTCCTGGTCGAGATCGTAAATGCGATAAAGGCCGGCGTTGATGGTGACAACCTGCTGCGCGGCTCTCGGTTGATTGAGCAGCTGCCTCGTCTCATCGTCTGTGAGATGCCAGGTCTTACAGATCTGGTGCGCGGTGGTGATGCTGTCCATCCAATTAGAGTAGCACCTCACGTTCACCGTCGTTCTACTCAAGAAATCTCGCCCAGATCGCCAGCGTCTCTGGGCGCTTCCCTGTCGCGAAAAAGCGATCAGGCACAGGGTGTAGGGTGTCGCTCCCGGAGTTAATGAAGTTGCCGGTGGCGCTGTGTATGATCGATGACAATGGAGTTACGACAGGCAGGGAAGTGGGTGCTGCGGACGAAACTTGGCGGAATCCCCGCAGCACCCGATAGCGTTTTCATCCGATCGAGGAAAAGCTATACAGATCATGATTGCATGTTCGTCGGGCCGGGGAAAGCCCCGGGTTGTGTTCAGAGCGACGGTGCCGCTGTCGCTCCTGGTATTAGCGCTGACGGCGTTACAGGGTAACTGGATCCCGTAAGTGGATCGGGCGGGCTCTGCCCGCCCGTTGCTTCTTTGGGGTTAGGTGCAGCATCTGGGCCGCTTAAAGCTCTGGATTTTTAATGAGTCATTATTGACTCACCCTTAGAGATTGAGTTAAAATTGACTCAACAGCTAAGGGGAGCCACCGATGAAGATCAACTACACCTCAAGTGTCACAGGAAAACGAACCACCGCGCACGTTGACGAGAACATCTGGAAAATCCTTCAGAAGACCATCAGGATCACCGGCGGGCAACGTGCAGAAAACGATGGGCGCACTTCTGTTGAACACTGGATCACCGCGTTTGATAAGGAATTCCGGACGTGGGCCAAAGATGAGGCCCCGACGTTCTCAGCCTATATTTCAAAGCGACTGACAGAGGAAATCATGATGGACCTGGAAGCCTTGAGCTAAGTCGATCGAGGCGCCGACCCTGACAGAAATGGCTAATGGAATAAAAAAACCTAAACTTATAATTAATCGGTATTTCATACACAGATTCTGTTGACCCACAATAGGATCACTACTCAGCCCTGTACGCAATGATTCAGTTCGTTGGCCGTTAGGGTGAAAAAACCGGCGAAAGCCGGTTTTTTCGTTTCTAGGGATTGGTTTGTGAGAGCGGCTTGAGAACAGTATTTTTTATTGACGGATACAACCTCTATTACGGCCTGCTCTCTGACACTCCATACAAGTGGCTGAATCTCCCCTCCCTTCTCGCCTCCATCATCCATGAACAAGACCCGGCCAGCCAGCTGGTGGGCGTCCATTACTTCACCGCCTCGGTACAGCCCAAACTCGCCACGCGGGGCATGAAGTCGAAAGAGGCTCAGGACACCTACATACGCGCTCTCAAAGCGCACCAGGTGAAAGTGCATCTGGGACGGCATCGCCTCGATCATCGCAGAGCGCCACGGTTCGTGTGCCATAAAACGCCAGCGTCCAGAGAAGATAAGGTCGATATCTGGCATTTGGAGGAAAAAGAAACCGATGTGCGTATTGCGATCGAGATGTACCGCCTCGCGGTGAGCCAGCAATACCAGGACGAAGAGGACGTTCAGCAGCTGGTACTGGTGTCCAGTGACACGGACATGGCACCCGCCTTGGAAGCCATACGCGCCGACTACCCACATCTGCGCATCGGTATCATCCTGCCTCGAGGCCGACACTGCACCGATCGCCCGGCGGGCTCCCTTCGCAAGAACGCCGACTGGATGCGCCAATCCATCTCCGAAGACGAATTGAGCGCTCATCAGTTTCCGGATCGTGTGCCGACGCGAAAAAAGCCAGCCGACAAGCCGGACTACTGGTGACCGGTTCGCCGCCAAATTCACTCTGCTCAAAATATGATGTCGCTTTGCACCATTTCCGGGAATTCTAAGGGCGTGAATGGGCTTTTTGAGGCAAAAAAACATGAGAAATGGTGTAAGCAGAACAATCCGGAAATAGCGCATTAATGGTGTTGTATTGGCATCACTTTAGCGCTATATTTCGAGGGAATTCTTCATTTATAGGAGCTTACTGTGCTAGATCTTTCTAACGTGGTTTTTACAGGCATAGACGATGAATTTGGCTTGGCTTTAAAGCCAGGGACGACAGGCACCTCGAAAATTGCAGTACTGCACCTTTGTGCGCCCGAACTATTCAATGTCGAACATAACTTTACGGAAGATCACGGTCAGCCGGTTGGGGAAAGTTATATTCAAGTCGGCATTCCTTTCGAAGTCCTAGATTTGATCGCGAAACACTGGCCAGAAAAACGCAGATCGTTAGAGGTCCCTGAATAGTCTTCGAAGGGGGAAATTCTTATGCCGGACACGCCGAACGCTCAGACCACGGCGAAACACTGGTATCTAGTCACCGTGCGAGACAAAAGCGGCGAGGCGCTGGCCGATTTCTTTTGGGGCATCGTGCAGGAAGACCGGAAACACCGGTTTAAGCCTGGTGATTACGTCTGCTCGACGCTGATCGTCGAAACACTCGGCGAGTCCCTGTTTCGCACCCAGAACACCGTCTATGAGGGCATAGGAGAAGGCCAGAAAGCCTCAATAGCCCTTCA
>Ga0315338_1002201_pt1 | contig 20264 bp, 12 predicted proteins | sample ASW8metaG_FD_204518 | JGI IMG/M metagenome (GOLD analysis project Ga0315338, IMG submission 204518) | Ammonia-oxidizing marine archaeal communities from Monterey Bay, California, United States - ASW #8 | ecosystem: Environmental > Aquatic > Marine > Coastal | place: USA: California | collected... | reverse complement strand
TGCTGGGAGATCTGATTTCGGCGATCGCCCGACATCAGATCCGACGGCACTGACGCGGGTCAACGGACCCGCGCAATCCTCTCGATCCGCTCGATCTTCTTTCCCGTGACCGACTCGACTTCCAGTCTGAAGAAGTAGACGCCATTTGCAACCTGGTCTCCGTCTTCGTCGGTACCGTCCCAAACGACCTCGTTGTCACCCAAGCCGGCCCCTCCGTCCAAACTGCGAATCTCCCGGCCCCGTAGAGTATAGATTCGTACTTTCGCAGATTTCGCGAACGCGCTGAGCTTGTACATCACGCGGGTCTCATCGATAAAAGGGTTCGGAAAATTGAAAAGGGAGACGATATCGACTTCGGCCGATGCGGTCAGCGCAGAGATGGACCGCTCGACGACGTTACCCGCTCGATTGACGGTACCGACCCCGATCCGGATCTCCGAACTTCGACCGAGGCTACTCGGAAGTTCTGTCGCTATCTCCCATCTCCGCCCCGCATCGTCGAGGCGAACCGCGTCGCCCGGGATGGGGTCTCCATTGATTCGAAGCGCAAGCCCTGTCGAAATGTCGATCGGGCTCGTCACACTGACAAAAACCGAGTCCTGGCCATCGACGAACTGTCCCGGCTCAAGCGGTTGCCGCTTGCCTTCCCGCTCGATTTCGAACTGAGCATCGAAGACAACCGGAAACACGACCTCTCGGGTCAGGTTGTTTCGATCCGTTCCGCGAACCACGATATCGTAGTCGAACTCCGGAAGGTCGAGCTCTGTTCGATAAGTCAAAACAGCCTGGCGGAAGAGAGTGTCTCCATTCGCCCCGACCGGGGGAAAGCGCAGATCGTATTCGGTTGGCGGGATCACTCCGTTTTCGCCAAGAACCTCGACCGTCTCGAGCCAGACTTCGTCGAACATCTTCACGTCGATGCGGAGGCTATCTGAGTTAGGCCTTGCCTCCAGCCATTGTGTTCCCTCCCACTCGACATCGTTTACTTTGACCTCCTGGAGGCGGGGGGCACCGATTTCAACCATTAGAGTGGGATCGCCAAGCAGGAAGTAAGACGCGATCATTCCTGACCCGAACACGGTCGGAAGGACCTCAAACTTGGATCCGGTAAACATCTCTCCGAGAATCCATCGGGCCCGCCCCTCCGAATCTGTCGGCGGGCTTGGAAACCAGGCCCGAGCGATCGCCGTTTGATAGTCGTCGTTTGCGCTCAGCCACTCGTAGGACCCGGAGGCGATTCCAGCGATAGCGCCGCGACCATCGGGGAGGTACATCATCGCCTCGACCACAGAGTCTCCCCGGATCCCTTTCTCGTAATGAGCGAATTCGGACATGTGGCAACCAAAACCGAGATAGATAAACGGCTTGCCCACGTTTTGGAGACTGTTCTGATCCTCGCCGAATCCTCGGGCTCGCTGCCAGACCCGCTCATGGCCGATGAGGGCACGATTGGCGTGCGACTGCATGGCAACAACAAGGTAGCCCCTCGTCTTGAGGCGTTTTAGCTCCGGAGTGACGACGGTCCGTGTCACCCGAATTGCTTCGTCGAGATCAGCCGGACCGCCACGGAACCCATCAGCTTCTCCCGTATCCGTCATCAGACACTCTTGATCCTGACAGTTTGTGATCGTGTCGTCGACAAGACGGCACCGGTTGGAGCAGGCGATCGTATCGATGTAGGTCGCGAGGAAGAGAGAATCGATCTGCATATCCTCGAAGCCAATCGTCTCGTGAATAATCGCTCGAGATTCCCGGGCCGCGAATCGAAAAACCGACTCCCCACCACTTGGACGGCTGCCGCGGTACTGATAACTCTCCGACGCAGCCAAGGTGGTCGAGAACTCGTCATCGGCAGCAAAGAGCAAACGATTGCGCCAGGCATCGTCGGTCCCGACTTGCTCGTATGCACGAATCTTCAGGATCATCGTTTCGAGTTCTTCGGGCGCTTTGATCGGAAGCCGACCCAGGTGCATGTCGGGTGAAAAATCGAGCGTCTCACCTTCTCCAGTCAGATTGTCGACAAACCAATGGTCCGCGGTCGAGACTTCCGCTCCATCAGTGCGAAGTTCGGCTTCGGCCGGAATCGTCTGGGTCGGAACAAAGATCCGCCCCCCATTTTCTTCCGCAGCGCGATGGTCTTCGCTGCCGTCTCCGACGAGCAGCAGATAGGACGGTGGGTTGTCGAGAGACGCAAAGAGGTAGCGCAGGTAGCGACGAACAGCCAGAGGTGATGACCGGCCGTGGTCGAAGAGATCGGCAACGTCGCGCATCTCGACCACCTCGAGATCCCAACCTTGATCCTCCCGATGGGCGATGTACGGCTCGAGCGTTTCCGAGAATTCGTGATGGACGATAGTGAGGAACTCATGGTCGGGCGTGCCCCAGAGATCGGACAACTCTCTCAACTCAATCGTTTCGGGACGAAGAGCACCGGACTCGGTTGCGGCAACGAACTGGAGCGAATCGGCATCCGTCGATATCTGCAAGCGGACCCCCTGCCCGTTCCCCGTGCTCACGACCTGATCGCCGCTGTAGATCAAACGGACCGGCCGCCGCGGATCGGTCGTGTCGAACAAGACGATCGAGTCATCGTTGAAGCCGTCGACAACGTACTCTCGGTCACCCTCCAACCCGATCGTGTTCCACTCCATCCGATTCTGGAATGCACTGAACGAACGGTTGTATTCGCAGGTCATCGCTTCGACCCCTGCACCTTGCTCGCCCGGCTCCATCTCCAGCCCGATGTAGTTTCGGCTCTCTCGAAAGGGGATCTGCTCGAGATCGGCTTCAGCGATCGTGTGCTCGAGTTCGGTCCGAGCAGGATGGCTGAATTGCGGAAGCAAGTGGGCCTCTTCGTTGGAACCACCGACTCGCAGGGTGAAGAAGGAGTGGGCCGGCGTCCGTTCGAAGTGATGAACGAGGAATTTGAGGCTACGAGCACTCAGGAATCCGGGAAGATCAAATTCGTCGGCTGACGGGGTTCCAAAAGTGGGAAAGAGGCCCAGCCAAATAGTGTGATCGGCAAAGATCGCACTGGTTCCACGCTCGACCCGGTTCGGTTCGATCGAAAGAAGGAATTTGCGAAAGCGTCGATTTCGGTCGATTCGCACAGTGGAGACGAAGGAAGTCTCTGGGACGAGATCCGATCTATCGAGGAAAGACGGGCGTTCCTCGGCGCGAACACCGCCCTCATCGCGAATCGTCAACCAATAGGCATGTTCGTTTCCATAACGGGCGTCACGAGGTGCAGGTTCGAATCGATCCGGATAGTTTTGTCCGTAGAAGAAGACAACGTCGCCCGAGTCGAACTGACCGTTGTCGTTCTTGTCGTCGATCCAACTTGGGACATCTACCTCGAGCCCAGGTAACTCTGACCCCTCATATCCCTTCTCCACAATAGCGACCTGGCCGATCGGCCACGGTCCAGTACTCGACGGCAGGTCGTCGTAGCCCACTTTCTGAATGCCGGACTCGAGGATGCCGAGACGATACTCCGGACCTTGTCCGCCCATCCGACGACCTGGACGCTGAATCCGAGCGGGCCGGTAACGAAACCGAGGCGCATCCTCCGCATTGAGAATCTGGTTCTGAATGATGGCATCCCAACTCCCGTGATCGTGCGGAACGGTCGTTTGGGCTGCCGCCGATCGGGCTGCCGTCGGGTCAGGAACAAAGTCAATTCGAAGCGTCAGGGTCTCCACAGTCTGAACGCCGTTGACCGCAGGAACCCATCTATATGGATAGACCGAGATCATCGCGACATCAAGGAATCGAAGTCGGGTGCGACCGGAAACGCCAGCAAACGCCGCGGGATAGGGCGTCGCGTAGAGCTGAGAATCGATCTCATACGTTGCGTCGGAAACGGGAAGGACTTCATCCGGATTTTCGCTCTGCCCGTCCGCAGCCAGGCCCGGGCTCACGACGGGCTGGGGTAGAATGGGGGCGAGCAGTGGACCGTCGGAACGATCGAGAACGTGAACCTCAACGAGCCGACCAGCCGGCACAGCCACTTTCGTCGTGAAGAAAGGAAGGTCAGGAGCGCCACTGCTCCCATCGGAGTTCGCCCCCCGAACCTCCAGACGACTCCACCCTTCCTGTGCGCCGGGTAGGAGGAGCGGACGAGGAACCTGCACCTCGACCGTGAGGCCGTCCTCACTGCGCTCGACGATCTCCCACGCGACTGACGAAGTGCCAGCACCTTGGGCGGAATTGACAGAAAAGGTCAAACCCATAACTACGAGAGATAGGGCCGCCTGGAACAGGACACGCATCTTCACTGGCACGTGGAACACTCGCTTTCGACCCGAATTCTCGGGGCTGTGGATTCATCGCCGCTCCGCGCAAGGATATCGCGGGAACGGCCCGTTGACCAGGAGGGGGTATCTTGGGAAACACAGTAGAGGACGGAATGTTTCCGAGTATGTTCGGACCCTGCCCTCAACGCCTCTACCTGCTGGTCCCCATACGTTTACGGCTACGGGTGCTCTGGCCCCTCCCCTTCGGGTTGCATCCCGTCGGGTTCGGAATCCTCCACCGCAGGCTTCAACTTATTCAACTCGAGCACGATCGAGGCATGGGAGAGGAGGAGCGAGTCGAGCAACTCTCCCTCGGACTTTACCACCTGTTGCGGTGCCTTCGTTCCGCCCAGGAGCGGGAGAAGAGATTGCCGAATCGCGTCGGGCAGGATGCTCTCCAGGTACTCCAAGGCCGTAGCCCTCAAGGCCCGGTTTGTCGTGTGCAAACCGTCGTAGGCCACCCGAAGGGGCTGTCGTGGAAACGTCAGCGCGAGGAGGTGGAAAACGTGATCGATACTGCGGTTCGATCTCCTCCGGAGAACATCACGGTAGAACGGCGTCTCTTCGGTGTCCTCGGAACGGTCGAGCAGTCGCCGTTTGTCCCACATTCGTCGTCCGACCTTTGATTCCGAAAAGATCACCTCAAGCACGATGTCCCGGTTGATGACCAGATCAGGCACGCGTCGGTGAATCCGATTCAGGGCGACCGCCGCTCGGTAGCGAACCTCAAAGCGCTGGTCTCTCAGAGCTTGCAGCAGCCCCTTTACAATTCGAGGCGAGGTTCCCCGTGCGAGGACGAAAGGAAGTCGCCGTCGGATCGCAAAGTCCGTCGTCGGATCAATCATCGTCTCGATCAATCGCTCGAAGTGATCCTGGACAACTACCTGGAGTGATTGCGAAGCACCCTGGTAGGCCGGATCCCAAGCTAACAGAGAAACGGCCAGCGGAATCATTTCTGGAGTGAGTGGTTCCGGGTGGGCCAACGCCCGGTTCACTCTCTCGACGTGCTTCGAGGTCAGGTCGGCAATGCGAGTCTGCACCGAATCCCCTTCCTCGGGAACGGACGGGGCTTCCTCCTTCTCTCCTTTCTCGAGAAACGCCAAATCCTCTGGTCGCCAAAGGCCAGTAGCATCGAGGGCCATGGATTGCTGTCCCTGGAGCCCGCCGTGGTCGGAAAGGAAAAGCGTTTGTGTCATTTGTTCCCGAACCTTCTCGTTGGCAGCCACAGGAACCTGCTTCCGAATGGCACCCTCCAGGGATTCGACGTACCCGCCGTGAAGTCGCTTCACCCGCCAGGCTAACGCTGCAGCAATGAGGATAGTGAGAGTGAGAAGCAAAGGAACACCTGTGGAGACACTGACCACGAGCAGCGTGACCTGGATAAGAAGGCCACCAACAAAGTCTCCCAGGCGTTCACAACCCACGTCGATCATCGTTTTGGTCGCACGCTTCTCGGCCGCGGAAACGGGATTGAAAAGCACCTCGTAGCTCGAACGAAAGAACGAGTTTCGAAGCAGAGATTCGAGTCCCCGCGCAAACGCCAAAACGATGACCCCGGGAAAGATCAGCGAGACCAACCCACCAAGAACAACGCCCAGAGGCAGGAACGAAACGTTGCGGGACAGATCGCGCGGCGACTTCAGAAACCGAGAGACGAAGAAGCTCTGCAGGACGAACGTAAGAAGAGACGTGATGGTGTAGAAGCCGGCAAAGAAGCGTAGGAGTGATCGTGAGTCCAGGTACTGCTGGGTTGCATGCATCTTGAAAGCGAAATCGAGAAGTGATGCGGCCAGGGTTCCCCAGAATACGAGGTAAGCCAGGTCCCGTAGGTATTCGGAACGAGAGAGGATTCGAAACCCGAACGTGCTGGCCTGGTCTTCGGACCCCCGGTCTGACTCCGGCACCAATTCGGTCGAAAGGTTCGCTGCGGACTTCGTCGCCGACTCGCTTGCGGACTTGCTTGGGGAATCAGATACGGCTTCGACACCGAGCTTCGTAGCAGACCCGCCCACGGTGGTCTGACTCACTCTTGCCTGCTGCGTGACAATCCTCGTCGCCAAGTAAGCACACACAGCATGCAGGCCCGCCAAGATCGGGAGCATGGCTCCGGCCGAGAAGACGGCTCCCACCCTTTCGGCGAGAAGCCCACCAACGAGACCGCCGAGCGTCCCACCGGCCGCAACCCGAGCAATCTGCTTCCGGGCCGTGCGCACATCGAGTCGTTCATTCAACAACAACCAGAACCACGAAACGAGTATCGCGCCAAACACTGCGATGTGAAGGTAGAGCGCCACCGCAACAATGCGCGGAAAGGTCACTTGGGTCGTAGCGAGAAGAAGGAGGACGACTGCACTCGTCGCAAACGTGGCCGGCACGACGACGTTCGAACCGTTTCTGCGAAGAATGCGACCGGCCAACAGGACGACGAGCAACGAAACCGCCGACGAGAGAATCACAATCCTCGGAAGCGCCTCGATTCCGAAAGTGGAAAGGAACATCGCATCGCGTACAGCCTTGCCCGCGATCTGACTGGCAATCATGGCGAAAGAGCAGAGTGTCGCAGCCCAAACGGTGGCCCGGAGTCGGTTGTTCGGATCTGTCACGCCGCGTTCGCTCCAAATTTCGCGATCCAGGAAGCTGGTCGAGGTGGACCTGTTCAGCATAGTCCGGCCCCGTCGCCGTCAGCAAGGAGTAGACCCGCCCGCCCCAGTCAGTCGAGGCCCAATCCAAGGCTTCAAGCGACTTCCAGAATCCGCTCGCCCACCAGGTCGAACATCGAATCGAGCACAATTATTAATTAAATCAATTTAGATATTGATTTAATTAATTATCTTGCCGATAATAAGGAGGAAGTGGAGGGCAAGATGGATTTTTCGCAAGTTGAATGTAGCGGATGTGGACAGGCAATGAAGATCCAGCGTCTACGCTGTGACGACTGTAACGTCAACGTGGAAGGCAACTTCGATGCTTCGGCACTTGCGCGGCTCTCGATCGAGGGACAGGTGTTCGCAACGGCGTTCCTGCGCACTCATGGCTCCATCAAGAAGATGGAGGCTCTGTTCGAGATCAGCTACCCCACGGTAAAGAACCGACTGAACGCAATCGTCAAAGAGCTCGACCGTGCGATGGACGCACCGTCGGTCAACTCGCAGATCCTCGATCGGCTGGCACGTGGCGAGATTTCGGTAGATGACGCCATGGAAGAGCTTTCGTAACTAACAAGCGATCCGGAAACGGACGCGGTTTCACCGGCGCGAGATGCGCCGCAGATGGGAGATACCAAATGACCTCAGCAAACGAACGTCGCCAGGTCCTCGACATGCTCGCGGAAGGCAAGATCAGCGCAGACGACGCCCAGCGTCTTCTCGAGAAACTGGACTCGGCGCACAACGCGGACGGCGAGGCGAGCGGTTCAGCGGGAGAGAACGCCGCGAGCTCGGAATCAATGGTCAAGACCGCCGTGTTGGTTTCGCCATCCGAAGTAGCGAAGGGACCAAAGAGCCCGCGCAAGTCGATGCCCCGCTATCTTCGCATCCTCATTACGAGCAAGGACGGCGAAGAGGTAAACATTCGTATTCCGCTCCAGCTCGTACGCGCAGGCGTCAAACTCGTTACCGTACTACCAACGGAAGCTCGGGAGCAGCTCGCTGCAAACGGAGTCGATCTCGACAAGCTCAACGAGCTCGACGGTGACGCTCTCATCGATGCTCTGCGTGAATTGTCGATCAACGTGGACTCGTCGAAGGGAGAGAAGGTTCGAATCTTCTGCGAATAGCTCTCTTCGGAGTAAGACTGCCAAACGGTTTCACTTTCGTTCTCCCGACGATCCGCTAGGATCCCGCGGAAGGGGAGAATGAAGCAGATTCAGATGGTCGAGCGTCGAGCGAGCAGAGAGGACTCCCCGCTTTCGTCGGTGGCTCGCGGCAGAAGCAACGGGGAGAGTTAACGTGGCGTATCCTTCTATACCGACCCTTTCCGCCCTTGGACGGCCCTCGGCTGGTACCGCGAGGCGTCTCTACGATCTCGGACTCGTCCTGGGCGGTGCCCAAGTTGTTGCCCTTTCTGCGCAGATTGCCATTCCGCTTCCCTTCAGTCCGGTTCCGATCACAGGACAGACGTTTGGTGTCGTCCTGGTTGGGGCTCTCCTCGGAAGTCGACTCGGAGCGGCCGCCATGGTGCTGTACCTCTTGGAAGGACTGGCCGGACTTCCCGTCTTCGCCGGCGCTCGGGCGGGGCTCGCTGTCTTAGCGGGACCAACCGGTGGCTATCTTCTCGGGTTCGTAGGCGCAGCTTTCGCTACGGGCTGGTTGGCGGAGCGCGGTTGGGACCGTCGCTTCTCGACCAGTCTCGCCGCGATGGCACTCGGAACCATCATTATCTTCGCCGTTGGGCTGATTTGGCTCGCGTCGTTTGTCGGCTGGAACCAGACGCTACCGCTCGGCTTCTATCCATTCGTTCCGGGAGCGGTCGTAAAGCTCGTGTTGGCAGCGGCTCTTCTTCCCGCGGGATGGAAGACGATTCGTGTGCTCGAAGGCGAACCGCGCGGCTAGATTGCCGACCCAGGCCAATGTTGGTTGCCTGCGCGGGGTGACGTAGAACGCTAGTCCTTCGCACTGCGTCGCCCGTGGCGAAAACCACGGGCGTAAGCTTCGTTCATCAACGTTGCATAGTGCTCGGCATTCTGGCGTCCCTGGCAGACAACGACCGCTCGTCCATCGTCGTTGACGACCCGGAAGCGATCCGTGTCCTCCTCGGGCTCGACCCGATAAACCAGAGACTCAGTGTCCATTTTCTACTGCTCCAACGACGCAGCGACACTGTCGTCTTCGAATTCGAGCGACGCGGAGTTGATGCAGTAACGAAGGCCGGTCGGCTTCGGTCCGTCATCGAAAACGTGCCCGAGATGTGAACTACAGCGACGACATCTCACTTCGGTCCGGACCATTCCATAGCGGCTGTCCGAAACCGTTTCGACTCGCTCGATCTCGATCGGTGCCCAGAAACTCGGCCATCCGGTCCCGGACTTGAACTTCGTTTCGTGGCGGAAGAGATCGAGTCCGCATCCGATACACTCGTAGGTTCCCGGTTTCTTGTTGTCCCAATACTTCCCGGTAAATGCGCGCTCGGTACCCTCTTCACGGGTGACGTTGTACTGCGTTCGATCGAGTTGCTCTCGCCATTGCTTCTCCGACCGCGTTACCCGCTCAGCCGGATCGAAACGATCGGGCTGGTAGCTGGCGGCATAAATTGCATTTCCGTTTCCGTCCAAAGCGGTTTTGGAGTCGGTCGTGACCTCAGATTCGGGGTTCTTTTTCGAGGCCGCGTTAGATCGTGTCTCCGCGCAACCGAAGAAGGCCAGGAACGTGCAGAGGGCGGGAATGAGAACGGGAATTCGCCTGAGGTACTTCATTTTCGGGCTCTCCATCTTGTTAGGGTCCATCGAGGCTACCCCAAAGCCCTCAAAATGTGACCGGTCGTCCCAGTCCGAAGGAGGACAACCTGATGCTCTAGTCCCGTTCCTGATCGGCGAGGATCTCTTCGAAACGAACCGCTTGTTGCTGGAAGTACTCGTTCTGGGGATCTTCCCCAATCGCCTCGCGGATCAGTTCGAGCGCCTCGCCGCAACTGCCACGAAGGTTGCAGATCTCGGCCAGAGTATCGAGCACGTTGGCCCGCGCATTCCCTGCCCGCGAAAGCTCGACCCCCCGACGGGCCAGCCTCTCGGCCTCGGCGAGATGCTCGTCCTCTAGATGCTCCTGATTCTTGAAACACCACCAGGCGACGTTATTGAGCGAGAGAGAGTCGTTCTCCCAGTCGCTGGGGAGACTATTCTCCAGATAGAGGATGGCAGCCTCCGGATCGCCCTCGACGAGAAGAGCATAGTCGGGAAGCAAGCGAGCGCGCATCTTCACGACCTTGGGATGCTCTGAGTCTTTCGTTTCTTCGACCGACCGGCGAAAGTAGTCCCGAGCAACTTCGGTGTTTTTAAACTCCTGGGCCAAGCGCGCTATGTTCGACATCAGTCGAATTCGATTGAAGTCCTCGGTCTCTGGGTTGGCGAGAATCGGTTCCGCCTCGGTTATAACCTGCTCGATATCAAAAACGCGTTTGTGAGCGCCGTAGATCATCGCGCCCATGATTCGCTGGGAGTAGTACGAATCGTCGTGTCCACCCAGACGACCTGCTTGCCGGTAGTAAGCGATCGCCTCTCCGTAGTACCCCTCCATCGTGGCAATCTCACCGAGTTTGTACGCATCGGCCTCGGTTGGCTTGGAGGCAAAGCGTTTGCTTCGACGCCCAACCGTAAGCGGATCTTTCAGGGCGGAGTCCAGCCGCTTGGAGAATTCCTCTGCGGACCAGTAGCCATACCAACGGTCCATCGTCCGACCATCCGAGTCGGTCAGGACGAAGGTCGGATACTTGTCGACGCGATAGCTCTCGGCCAGGCGGATACCCCGTCCCTTTTCTGCGTCGATCGAAATGAGATACGTCTTCGACTCGACGTCTCGTCCGAATTCGGTCAGTTCTTTGAGATCTTTGTCGAACGCGCGGCAGTCTACGCACCAATCCGCTTCGATCTTCAAGAGAGCAGGGACGCCTTTGCTGGCTGCTTCGGCGAGACGGGCCTCGAAATCGACCTGCGCACTCACGGGAGACACGGCAAGGACGGTGCAGAGAATGACTAGCCCGAGATGGGTGGGCTTGCGACGTTGATGTATCGCTGCGCCAATATCGAACATTTGTTCCTTTTCTCCTCAGTCGGGCTGGTGACACGGGCTGGTGGGCCCAATCTCCGTATCGGACTCGAGCGGCGCCATGATGACGCACGTTTCGGCCCCGCTTCCGCCCTTAGTACTATAGGAGGTGGCTCCTTCTTGGGCCAAGGTTGCATCTCGGATTACCAACTGGCTCACTCAGGTCTCAAACGAACGCGCGCGAAACTCCTACAAATCGCACCCAAGGTATCTAACTTATAGTTTAGGTAGCTTGGGCTCTGGCAGTGGCGGAATTGACCCGGAGAGCCGGTTGGCTACTCCGGTCCCTCAGCCAGATGCAGCCCGGTCCAGACTTCGATTGCTTCTGGCATGGCTGGGCGATCTGCACCGGGCTCCCCACCGGAGCGTCCGCCACCGCCTCGGCCTCCGCCGGGACCACCACCTCGACCACCACCGCGGCCGCCGCCACCGGGGCGGCCCTTACCCCGCCCACCCTCGGGCCTCTCGGGCTGGGTTGTTTCGATTCCGACCCGAAGCGGAGAAAGCGCGTCTACATGAATCGAGAATGGGGAATCATCCTCAGAGTGGATGGGGATCTTCGCTTCGTAGACGAGCGCGCCATACTGCTCGCCGACGGCCGTGTCGAATTCAGAATTCGGCTCGACGAAACGATTCAACTCACCTTGGAAGGCCAGGACCTCGATTTCGCTGGAATCGTCGATCCGGTCCCACAGCTCTTCGGGCCGTGCATCCCGCGTTGGGGGAGCAACAGGCACGCCGCCATGAGCGACCGGATAGCGAAAGCCACGTTTCTCCTCATCACCGACTTCGAACCATAGAGTGAGGCCACCAAGGAGAACCGGGATCTGCAGTTCCCGCGGTGTCACGACCAAACAGACGTAAAGATGGGTATCGTCGTTGCGAACGCCGACCAGGGCTTTGTCATCCGCAACGGGGAGAAGGTACCCGTCCCAATCTATCGAGCTACCATCGATAGAGATTTCGTCAGCAAGCCAGGTACTCTGGATCTCGGTGTCCTCGCAGCCCGAACCGGCCGCGCAAAGGACGAGGAACAGTGCGATTTTTGTAAACCGAGCCAATCCGTTCGTGCTTCTCATTCGTCTTTCTCTCCTCAGCGGGGGTCCAGGCCGATTTCGTATCGAAGACTAATACTCTGAACTTGTGGCAGAGATGTGGCGAGACGGTGGAAGATCGTGATCTTTCGCTGGAATCTGCCGGCCAGCATCGCGCCCCGGAACGCTGCTCTGCGTCTCGGAGAATCGAAAGAAACCACAGATGAACGCCTCTACGAAGTAACGCAGGGAGTGAAAGCGCATCCATGGATGTGGTTCAACCGGACCAGACATGGATAGCGGAAGTTTGTCGCCGCACTGGAAGGAATGGCAAAGGCGGGATCGATCGTTCTGGCATGCCTGTCCGTGCTACCGTAGGCGTCCGCACGATAACCCGGGTACAAAGACCCAACACAAGAGCCAGAAGGGAATTGGGAAAGACACATGGCAAAGATTTTGGCCTTCGCCGGCAGCGCGCGCCGGGACTCCGCGAACAAAAAGCTTCTGACCGCCCTGGCCGCTGCCGCACGTGATGCCGGTGGCGACGTCACCCAGATCGACCTGGCGGACTTCGACATTCCCCTCTTCAACGAGGATATCGAATCAGCTGGAGTGCCGGCCGATGTTACCCGCCTGAAGAAACTGGCCGCCGATCACGACGCCTTCCTTATCTCCTCACCGGAGTACAACGGATCGATCTCACCGCTGATCAAGAACACGATCGACTGGTTGTCCCGCAAGCATGGTGACGAACCTCGGATGATGGCCTACAGCAACAAGGTCGTTGCTCTCAGTTCTGCCTCGCCCGGAGGATTGGGAGGCATTCGGATGCTCCCCCAACTTCAGTACATCTTTCAAAGCTTGGGAGTGCTGGTCATCCCGCAGACCGTAGCTGTTGGCGGCGCCTTCAAGGCCTTCGACGAGGACGGCAAGCTCGTCGACGAGAAAATCCAGGAGCGGGTCGCCGCAATGGCAAAACGTCTCGTCGAAACGACGCGGGCGCTCCAGAAGTAGCGTCGGGAGCTGGCCCGAAGGGTCAGCAGCGAGTTGTTGACGCGCGGCGAATCGCTACTGAACACCCAACGTCGGATCCTTCAGCAGTTCCTGCAACGCAGCGGCCAGAATCTCGGCATGTTCGATCCGGTTGTACAATTGCGATGACGTTCGGATCAAACGCTTGGGCCATCTCGGCCAATCAACGATCGGTACGGTGATGTTTCGCTCGGTCAGCTTCACCGTAAGAGGATCCGCATCAAAGATCGAACCGCCCGGCTCCCCAACTCCATCTGGCAACGGAAGACCAACCAGGGTGCCAATCATCGAATCTGGTGTCGGTGCCTCGATGTCGAGGGCGCGGCAGAGAATGTTGCGACTCTCGATCGCAAGATCGTGATTACGCTGACGGAGCTCATCCCAACCGCCTGGAAGGAGCCCCCCCAGGTATTCGATCGCCGCGGGTATGACGAGATGGGCAGTCGGGTCTGATGTCCCCGCCCAATCGAATTCGATCCAATGATGCGGCCGATCACTATGACTCTGACTGGCTCCGTGACTGAGCACGAGGGGGCGGGTCAGCTCCTGGAATTCTGGGCGAATATGGAGAAAGGCTGCTCCCTTCGGCGTGCAGAGCCACTTGTGACAGTTCGAGGTGAAGTAGGCGGCACCGAGCTCGTCGAGTTCGAGCGGTACCATCCCAACCGCGTGCGCTCCATCGACGATCGTTTCGACGCCTTTTGCTTTGAGCTCCCTGACAAGGGCTTTGATGGGCAGGAGCATTCCGGTCTGACTCGTGATGTGATCGAGAAGTGCGTAGCGGGTACGTGGCCCGACTGCATCGAGGACGATGGAGACCACTTCGTCGTCCCCAGCGCTGGGAAACGGAACAGAAACCGGTTTGACGACGGCTCCTCTTCGCGCGGCGATGAAGTCGAGAGCGTTTCGGGAGGCTGGGTATTCGTGATCGGTAACGAGAACTTCGTCCCCGGGTTCGAATGGAATACTCCGGATAGCAGTATTGACTCCCGTCGTAGCATTGTTGACGAAGACAAGGTTCTCGGGGGCAGAGCCGACGAATCCAGCAAGAGCCTCTCTAGCATCGTCATGAAGTTGCATGAGGTCACGCATGTAGAAACGTACGGGCTCGAACTCGAGCCGCTCCTGCAAGCGGAACTGCTCCCGCAGGATCGCACGCGGGCAGGCACCGAAAGATCCGTGGTTCAGAAAAACGATCTCCGGGTCGAGTCCCCAAAGGCCGGACCAGTCTTTCTCTGTCATTGATGCTCTCCTTTCGGTCGCTCTGGCATTCATTCCTACGATGGGTACCATTCTCTTCGCTATGCGCCAAGTTCATTTCGCTTTCGTGAGGATGAAGCTTGGGACGGACCAGTCCCATCCACTAATCTCTGGTTTGTGGAACGAACTCTGGCACGGGCAGAGACTCGACGAATCCCGGAACAGTTTTCGACATCCATCGATCCTACGCAACCAGAGTGGAGACTGTCTTAAGGATGAGGCTGAGCCGGCGGTGTGAGCGATCGTTTTCGCCCTTCGTTCGTCAAGCAGGCGATGCACTGTTCAAACTATCTAAAATCGAATCGATCCGAGAACGCCGTGAAGGCATCGACCTCGGCATGAGTGAATGTGTCGTACGGATCGACTGGTCGTGCGCGGAGCTCGATGGAGTTCTGCTCGCCCATTGTTCTGAACATGCCGACGAATCACGCTCGACTTCGAAGGAGAGTGAGACCGGCGCCTGCCGGCACCTTTGGGCGGCGATACGATTTCTCGAAGACACCGAAACGGAACTGCCGGGAAAGGGCAGGCTCCAGATTGTTGACTTCGATACGCCGGTCGATCTTCCTGTCTTACCACAGGCGACTCTTCCCAAGACGCTTGTCGCTCCAGAAGCGAACGGGCTCGACTGGCGGACGTCGATCGAGCGAGCGGACACGAATGTCGCTCGGGACGGCCAGTCAGAGGCGGCGAACGGGTCTCACAATGAGCGCACGCGCTATTGGATCGAGATAAATCCGTCGAGGCAGGCCGGCGGGTGGATCATTTCTACGCAAACGAGTGCGCCTTCCATCGATGGGACGACCGATCGTGACACCGAGCTGGTGGACTTTCTCAATGAATGGGGGCCAAACCCGCTCCCGACGGCACTTGCTGATGCCGCCCTCGCCCGCCTTTGTGCGACCGGCCGACTCTTTGCCCGCAAGGCCAATGAGAGTCTTGACTCCCCAACTCCAGTTCTCTGGGATACCAGTCGGCCTGTTCGATTTCACCTTTCCATCGAACGAGACATCGACCAGAACGGTTGGGCTCTATCAGGCCGATTACGGCGGGATGAGGAAGAGTTCGAAACCCGTGAAGCGCTCGGGCTCTTCCCGCATGGAAAGGTACTCTACGACGACCGTATTCTTCAGCTTGATCCCGATGATCCACTGTCCGCAATCTGGACGGAAGAAACGCTGGGCCGATCTGCCTGGTTCGCCCCCCAAAGCGACGAGGAAGAACTTCTCGAAGTGCTCTCGCACCTACGACATCCCCCGCGGCTTTCCCTCCCGGAGAGTCTCGATTGGGCAGAGTCACCCGTCAAGCCGGACGCGCGCGTCCGGATTCATCTTCCGCAATCGGATACCTGGTGGGATCCCGTTCGAATCTCACTCTTCTTTCGCTACGGATCGCAGTCTATCGCGGCCGACGATCCGCGAGGCCGAATTCCCGACGCCAAGAAACGCCAGTGGATCCTCCGCGACTCAAAGGCCGAGAAGAATCTGCGCGGCCGACTCGCCGATGAACTCTCGGAAAAGGAAACCGTGACCAGCGTCTACCCACTCGATCAGAGGGACCTGCGCGACGTGCTCTCCAATCTCCTGGAGACAAACTGGTTTGTCGAGGCAGAGGGTCGACCCCTACGGGCGCCAACCGAGGCTGAGCTGTTCGTTCATTCCGACCAGGACTGGTTCGAGCTTCGCGGCCGAGCTGAGTTCGGAAACGCGTCCGCGTCACTCAGCGATCTACTCGGAGCGATCCGCAGCGGTGAACGCCTCGTCCGATTGCACGATGGAACTTCCGGAATGATTCCCGAGGACTGGATTTCGCGCTACCTGCCTCTCTCGCAGTTGAACATCTTGAACATGCTTCCGGAAGACGAGGAGGCCGAACAGGACGACGATCTCGAAAGCGAGGGGATTCGTTTCTCGGCGGCGCAGGCTGGTCTGCTCGATATCGTCTTACGTTCGATCGAGGAGGACGATCTTTCTCACGTCGAGACATCCGATTCTTACCAGCAACTTCGCCGCGAGCAGACAGTTTCCACGAACCTGACCGAACCCCCGCTCTGGTTTCGAGCCACTCTGCGTGGCTACCAGAAGGAAGGCCTCGCTTGGATGCGGATGCTGAGCGAGTACAAGCTTGGTGGGTGTCTGGCAGACGACATGGGATTGGGAAAGACCGTTCAGGTACTGGCGTTGCTCTCAGCTCGCCGAGAGTCCAACTTGTCCCGACTCACCCCGACAGAGGCGATCGATTCTACGACCACCCTCCCGGAAAACAGCCTCCCCGGAAACTCCCCCGTCGTTCGTCGCCCCTCCCTCGTCGTGGTTCCGCGCAGTCTTGTCTTCAATTGGTCCGCCGAGGCACGCCGCTTTGCTCCCGAACTCGAACTGATCAACTACACGGGTCCCCGACGCTCCTCTGCGCGACCTCGGTTCGAGCACGTCGACCTGATTCTCACAACCTACGGCGTGGTTCGAAAAGAGATCGACTGGCTTTCGGAGGTTTCCTTCGACTACGTGATCCTGGATGAAGCGACAGCGATCAAGAACGCGGCCGCCCTCACCGCGAAGTCGATCCGGCAACTCCAGGCAGAGAGGCGCCTCGCCTTGACCGGAACGCCGATCGAGAATCATCTCGGTGAACTCTGGTCGCTCTTCGAATTCCTCAATCCAGGTTTCGGGAAGAGCCTCCGCGCTCCGCTGGAGGATCTCTCCAATCAGGATCGAGAGATGCGAAGGGAACGGGTGCGACTGCTTGGCGACGCTCTCTCTCCATTTATCCTGCGGCGAACCAAGACACAAGTACTCTCCGAACTTCCCACGAAAACAGAGATGACCGTTCTCTGCGATTTGGAACCGGAAGAACGAAAGCTGTACAAAGACCTGGAACGACACTGTCGGGACACGGTGCGGGAGAAGATCGATGAGCTCGGGGCGGAGCAGGCTCGAATCCATGTCCTGACCGCTCTGCTTCGTTTACGCCAGGCCGCCTGTCATCCCGGACTGATCGATCCACGCCGGCAGCGTACATTCAGCACCAAGACGACTCGCTTGGTCCAAGCCCTCGAAGAACTGGTCCCGAGCGGACACAAGATCCTCGTCTTCTCTCAGTTCGTTCGCTTGCTCCAGATCGTTCGGCGTCATCTCGATCAGCTGGGTATCGAGTACGAATACCTCGACGGCAAGACACCCAATCGTGGCGATAGAGTGCGGCGGTTTCAGGAGGACCCGGACTGCCCGGTTTTTCTCATCAGCCTGAAGGCTGGTGGTTATGGACTCAACCTGACCGCGGCCGACTATGTGTTCCTGCTTGACCCGTGGTGGAATCCAGCAATCGAAGCGCAGGCGATCGATCGGGCTCATCGTATGGGGCAGGAGCGTCCAGTTTTTGCCTATCGGTTGATTGCTCGGGGGACCGTGGAAGAACGGATGCTCAAGGTCCAGGCGGAGAAGCGTGAACTCGCCGCGGCGGTAGTAGGCGATTCGGAATTGAGATCTTCCGAGGAGATCTCGAAGCTCTCGACATCGGAGATGCAGGCAATTCTCGACCCTGGATCGATACTCTAGCGCGTAGGCCAGGTGCGGATCAGTTTCCGCCTCGGAAGGTCGCCTTTCTGCCTCGCCAGACTATAGTATCGTTGCTACGTACCGGGAACCGGAAGTCGGAAGGAGCAGATCCCTGTGGTGACTAGGCAAAGGCAAGGCTCAGTCGGCTTCTCTTCAACCAAAACCCTTCGAAGCGCTTTGGTCGGTCTCGTCACTTTTCTTGTGTTCGTGTCGACCGTGCAACCAGCAAACGGGCAGATCCTGCAATGGGAATCGGGAGTGGACGGCCTCTGGAACTCTGCGACCAACTGGACGCCATCCGGCGTTCCCGATGCGCCGGGAGAAGTAGCCGTTCTGCCTCAGCTGGGCGCGTCATACAAAGTAACGCTCAACATTCCTGTCACGCTCGAAACGATCGATATCCAATCGCCTGACGCCACGCTCGAATTTGGTGGGAGCTACACCATCGATCTTCTCGCACCGAGCGGCCTGGAGAATCAGGGAACGATCCGGGTAAACCATACGACGACCTTGCTAAGCACACTCAAGAATTTCTCGGGAGCCTCCATCTTTGTGGACCCGGCCCGCACTCTCATTCTTGATGACGACGTCTCCAATGATGGCCTGATCCACATCAACCCATCCGGCTCCATCTCCAATTCGTTACTCCTCCTCCAGTCACCCCTGGCCATCAATGGAACCGGTGCAATTGTCCTCACGACGGCCGGAAGCCCACCAGACGCTCAAGTCGGTCAGAGCGGCAGTCCGTCTTTGACGAACGGCCCCGGTCATACCATCCGAGGTGACGGCCAGATAGGTTCTCCTCTCATCAACTCGGGGATTATCGCCGGTGACGTGCCCGGCCGAACTCTCCTCCTTCTCGGTTCGCCCGTTACGAACTCGGGAGAGATTGTCGCTCGAACCGGCGGAAGAGTCGAAATCCAGGGAAGCGACCTTCTTCAGACAGGCGCGGGGCGGCTTGTAGCGGACGACGGTGTCGTCGCCTTGACCGGAAATGCAAGCGTGATGGGTGGAACTCTGGCGACCCTCAACGGCGGTGTCATCGCGAGCGTGGCCGGCTCCGACAGCCTCAGCGATGTCCGGTTAGAAGGCGAGTACCATGTAAATCCCGCGACCGCGACGATCCTGGGTGGAGACTTCTTTGTCAACGACGGCATCGTCCGAATCAATCCGACCGGCTCCATCAGCAACACCAACCTATTCATCGAAGATGACGTCGTACTGTCCGGATCGGGCCGGATCGTGCTTCTCTCGGGTTCTGATCTCAATGACGCGGTCCTGCGAACCCTCGTTTCATCCCAAGTTACGAACGGGTTCGACCACACGATCGAGGGATCCGGGGCTATCGACGCTCTGCTCATCAACGACGGTCGCGTCCGAGCCAATGAAGTGCATCCACTTCACCTTCAACTCAAGGTCATCACCAATAACGCGAAAATCGAAGCGATTGTGGGGAGCCAGCTTACGATCGAAACGAAAATCGACCAGAGTGAGATCGGAGAACTCGTCGCGGATGGCGGTGTCGTCCAGCTCACCACCGGTGCCGAAATCATCGGCGGGGCGATCGCGGGGAGAAACGGTGGGGCTGTCGACTATATCTCCACAACCCCACGCTTGACCGATGTTCGAGTCGAAGGCGACCATTTCGTGCGCCCAGGCGCTGGGCTGACGATCGATGGCGAGACCTTCGTCAACGATGGGATCTTCCGGGTAAATCCAGATGGCGCTATCTCCAATACGAATCTCTTCGTTGATAGCAACCTCTCCCTTTCCGGTTCCGGCACGATCAGCCTCCGGTCCGGCGCAGATATCAACGATGCAGCTCTCCGCACAATCGATACGGCGCAGGTTACGAACGGAGCTGGCCACACCATCGACGGATCTGGGGCTATCGATGCTTCCCTCATCAACGAAGGCCTGATCCGAGCCAATGAAGTGCATCCACTTCATCTTCAACTCAAGATCATCACCAATAACGCGAAAATCGAAGCGACTGCGGGGAGCCAGCTTACGATCGAAACGAAACTCGACCAGAGCGAGATCGGAGAACTCGTCGCGGACGGTGGTGTCGTCCAGCTCACCACCGGTGCCGAAATCATCGGTGGGGCGATCGCGGGGCGAAACGGCGGGGCTGTCGACTATGTCTCCACAACCCCACGCTTGACCGATGTTCGCGTGGAAGGCGACCATTTCGTGCGCCCAGGCGCTGGGTTGACGATCGATGGCGAGACGTTCGTCAACGATGGGATCTTCCGGGTAAATCCAGATGGCGCTATCTCCAATACGAATCTCTTCGTTGATAGCAACCTCTCCCTTTCCGGTTCCGGCACGATC